>Ga0207433_10009133_pt1 | contig 15868 bp, 13 predicted proteins | sample YelNatPaOPGAMG01_FD_187559 | JGI IMG/M metagenome (GOLD analysis project Ga0207433, IMG submission 187559) | Hot spring thermophilic microbial communities from Obsidian Pool, Yellowstone National Park, USA - OP-RAMG-01 (SPAdes) (version 3) | ecosystem: Environmental > Aquatic > Thermal springs... | reverse complement strand
CACAACAGAACCATTCTTCAGCCCAACCGCAACATCGGTCAGGTTTTTCGCACACCACGGCCCACCATAAAAAGACCAACTGTCTGCCATTATCAGGGCGCAAAGCCCCAATATTAAAAACAAACCCTTCCTAAACATTTTAACCTCCTTGTTGCTTACGCAACACATAGATTGATGCAAATTTCTTAATCCTGTATCAATCATCTCACCTTCACCACCTTTTTTATTAAATTCACTCCACCTGCCCTGACCATAACAAAATAAACCCCACGAGGCAGGTCCTTTGTATCTATTATTACCGTTTCACCTTTCACGGTTTTACGTTTCACCTCATAATCCACCTCCTTTCCCAAAACATCAAAAATCTTTATTGAAAAATCCCCTATCCTGTATCGGGTATCAGGTATCATGTATCTAATTGTTACCATTTCTTTGAACGGATTCGGAAATACATCAATATCAAATGCCGAATTTATTGGTCTTAAATTTCGCTCAGCAATTGAAACAGAGAGATCTTTACGCTTGTAGTAAATCTCACCTACTCTGTTAGTTGGGTCATCACGCAAATCCACCCAGAAAAGATGAAGATATCTGCCATCACAAGCTAATGAGGGACCACATGACCAATTGTCCGCATAGGTCAATCGCTCCTCAGGTAGCCAGGTCCTGCCCAAATCCGTGCTCATCCGATAATAAATCTCAAAATTATCATCAAAACCATTACGGTCATCCTCCCAGACAAGATGAAGATTATTACCCTCAGCAAGAATATCCGAAGCCACTGCCCGATGCATCACAGTTAATGAATCAATCTCCTCCCAGGTATTACCACTGTCCCGACTTGCCCTGTAAAATATATCACCAGTCCAGGAATAAGGAGAATACTTGTAATCATACCAGGTAATATGAATACCCCCACTATCATCGGTATCCATCGCCGGATGCTGAGAACCCGCTGAATCAAGTTGAGAAATCATCATGCTGTCAAGCCACAAGTCACCACCATTATAACTCATAACTTGATATATTTCTTGACAAACAGGCGAAGGACCATTATCATAAGTGACAACTAAAATCAAAGAATCTCTGGCAACTACACGAATACGAGGCCAAGCATCAGCTTTTGTGATTTGAATGATCGGTTGCCAAGTGTTTCCACCATTATAACTTTTCGTGAATCTTAATACACCAAGCGAACCAATAGTTCCGGCAATATAAACAATTTTCCCTACCGCCTGAATTGAGGAATAGACCATACCCGGAATTATTGAATCAATAGCCTCCCAACTTGTTCCTCCATCGGTGCTGCGTCGGTAAAGAATACCGTAATCATCCTCAAACCAGATGACATGAACGGTGTTTCCAGAAACTGCTATTTGTGGTAATGTTGAACTCTGTCCATCCTCCACACTCAACCTCACATCCTCACCCCAGGTCAAACCTGCATCCGTAGAACGCTTGTAAAAGACTTCGTTGTGAGCATAACTCTCCCACCATACCAGATGAATCGTATCCCCACAACACGCCGCCTTTGGAGCATAAGAGTATCCCGGACGGTATGTCAACCGCAAATCCGGTCCCCAGCCAGCCTGGGAATATAAGTAAGAAGTGGGAAGTAAGAAGTAAAAAATAGAAAGAGTAAAAAAAGAAGTTAAAAGTGAGAAGTTAGAAGTTAGATTGAAAAATAGATTCCGCAAGATTTTACGACTCTTAATCAAAATTTCGGATTTCGTATTTCGAATTTCTAATTTATTTGCCATTTTTACCTCCGCTTAATTATATCACTGATACCAGTAAAGTCAATGGGTTGATTTGATTGGTAAATATCCCACTTCTTGCCATCAACACTCTGATAGATTTTTTCAGCACTTTTGGCAAAAATTTTATTCAATATTTTATCATATCTTAATAACCTGAAATCACCTTCTTTGACCAACACAAAAGATGAGCAGGTCTTCCCCCTCCCTTTATCCCTCCCCACCTGCGGGGGAGGGAAAGGGTGAGGGTTTCCATAATACGATTTACCCCTTAAAATTCCCTTATCTGTGGCTAATATCAAAACAATACCCTCATCGTCATTGCAAGGAACTAAGTGACGAAACAATCTCTGAAGATGAACCTGTGCTGGACACATTCCCTTCGTTCCACTCAGGGTCTGCGTAAACTCCGTTGAAGTATCGCACTGCTACGCATATAAATATTGGTTAAATAGATTTTTGCAGGGCTCAAGCCCTATCCTACCAGTAGAATTTTGTAATAACGGTCTAAAAAAATTATCTTTTTTACCATTCTCATTTTATAGTTTTGTCAATTAACTGAATGTTAAAAGGTCTATGTGCATTTGTATTATTCAATTTGACAAATTCGCTCTTCCTATTCACTTAAGCACAACAAACTTGGACCTCTGCCCTCCACCAACAAGAAAGTATACACCCCTGGGGAGGGAATTGGTTTCTATATTTAATCTGTGCAATCCTTCATTGAATATTCCAGAATATGCCATCTTTACTAAATTGCCCATAGAGTTGTAAATCGTCAGTGTCAAATCCTGTGTTTTCTCCAATTCAAATTCCACAACTGCATAGCCCCTTACTGGATTCGGTCTTATGAGCATAGGTTTTCTTAACAGTATTGAATAATATTCGTCTAAACCAACACTCTGAGCAACACCAACATAGGTATCCTGATTTCCACTGCGTGTATCAGTCCAGATGGGCACAGGATTGCCTTTTGATGCAGCAGCAATACCATTATACTCACCGATGAGCCCTGCCCTCTGGTCAACGAGTGGCCTATTCGGGGCATAAGGAACAAATTCAAAATCCGAGCCTGCTCTCAAATCAAATGATACATTCGTAACCCGAATATTGGGAAGCCAGGTAATTCCACCATTAGTGGACTGAGTAAGATAGAGATCACAGAGGATATTATTCGGGTCATTTCGGGAATCATAGAATATCACTGAGATGCATCCTGTCCTGTCCACAGTAAGCCAGGGATGAAACTGGTCAATATGATTACCAACCGGGTCATCATTTATCCGCACCTTTGAACTCCAGGTATTACCACCATCAGTGGAACGGGTAAAGAAAATATCAGGATAACCATCTGAACCATTATCCATATAGGCAATATAGATATTACCACGATATGGGCCATTTGTTATATCAACATCCATAGCTGGATAAGAAAAAGTAAGGATAGTTTCTTTTACATATCTGTTCATTGAAGCATAACTCTGGACAGTTCGGTCAGTTCCGAATGTAACTCCACCATCGGTTGAGCGGTCAAATCTTATTGATGATGAACCACACCAGGCAACATAAACCTCACCATTTGTCCCAATTGACGGCACTGGCCATTGCACATTTCCCTGTGTATCACTTATTTGTATCGGAGTTGACCAGTTGAATCCCTGATTCGTTGACCTTGTAAAATATATCGCAGGTGTGCTATAGTTGATAAATCTTGCCCATGCTACATAGAGATTATTACGATATGGACTATTTGTTCTATCACAGGCAATCAACTCCTTGTCCTCAAATACATTTTGGACACCATTGACGACCGTCCTCGGTGCACTCCAGGTTATGCCCTTATCCGTGGATTGGAAAAGAAAAAAGCCATTGGGCTGGGAGGTTGAATTGAATGAAAGGACGATTGCATAGAAATTTCCCTGGGCATCAACGGTCATTCCCGGGTCAGAATCCCAGTTATAGGTTGGTTCAACGAATAATGTCTCAGCGATCCAGGTTCTGCCCCCATCTGTTGACGCTGCGTGTCCCACCTGTCTATATCCAACACGGAAATCGCGCCAGTCTGCGACAAAATTAAGCGTATCAGTAGGATTTATCACAATCTGCTGTTCATTTTGAATCTGTGTAGTATTATCAGTATTTACCCTGATGTTCAAAAATCCCTGACCGATTATAACCTGGATACTAACACAAAAAAGCACACAGATTCTTTTCATAATACCCCCTTTATCCTGTATTCAATTTTATATAAGAATAACAAATTGTCAATGGAGTTATGGAATGAGTTTTTGGAAGTTGGTCATTGGGTAAGGAAGTGAGTATAGAAATTAGAAGTAAGAAGTTAGGCTGAATCCGCTATCCGCCAATCTTTGGCGCGGGGAGAGGAAATTTAATGTTTTTATATGAAAATTGGTTAAATGGTTAAGTATTTAATCTATAGAGTAAACGACTAAATTTTTCCTCTCGGCTTGTCTTTGTTAAGGCAACCAACTTGCAGAGTAAACTCTGCCACTACAATGATGGAAAAAAATATTTGAGATGCTGAAATAAATTCAGCATGACATTTGTTTTTTAAAAATAAGAAAGAGGTCTGGACTCAATGACAAAAAAAAGAATCTCACTCCTCGCGATGACAGGTTCGATAAATTTTCAATATGCTACATATTTTTTCACAATATTCGGGGTGATTAGATGGCTTGTTATTACAGGATTCAAGTTATACTTTTCTCTAATCAATTTTTGTGCCTGAATGACTTTATTCCTATAAAGGATGAGTCGCAATTTTATTCATCTAACTATCTTTCCCGAATCTTTCCCTTCATTGGCACAAATCGGACCGGAATGAGTTCTTGTTTTTCCAATCTACTTTTTATCTTTTTATATAAGACCAGCATCTGGAATTCATCACCCTCAGGCATTACAATCCTGCCCCCTTCGGCAAGTTGTTCTACCAAAGGTTCGGGAACCCTTGGCGCAGCGCAGGTAATTATTATCCCATCAAATGGTGCCTTCTCAGGCCAGCCCAAAAAACCATCTCCACATCGGACATAGACATTTTTATAACCCAAACTTTCAAGCCGTTCCTTTGCAGATTTTGCCAATGCAGGGATGATTTCAATTGTATAGACTTCTTTTGCGATAAGGGAAAGGACAGCCGCCTGATAGCCAGAGCCGGTGCCAATCTCCAGAACCTTCTCCCCTTCTTTAAGTTGTAGCACTTCGGTCATCAATGCAACAATATAGGGCTGAGAGATGGTCTGGCCTTCACCAATTGGCAATGGTCCATCTGTGTAGGCATATTTTTCATATATTTGGGGCACGAATTTATGCCTTTCAACCTCAAGCATTGCCTTTATTACATTTGAGTCTTTGATACCACGGGTAATAATCTGTTCTTCAACCATCTGCCTGCGCGCTATATCATAACTGCTCACATTTTGCTTTGGTTTGGGAGAACAATTTATGTAAAAAATTAATAATATCAGAATTGGAATGAGCCTTTTCATACGATAATTATTATTTAGCAAGCCTGAATGTCTGCTCTACATTTTCTCAAACTTTATCTTTATCAATCCTAAGTTTGCATCCTTGTCAGCAATGGTAAAGAGCACCCCTTCATTCTTTGCCTTTGCAAGAAATATGATGTTATCAGTATAAAGAATTATTGAGGCATTCTCTTTACCGAAATTCTTTTTTATTTGATTTACAATCTTGGCTGACATCGCACCGAATTTTTCTGCATCATAACCATGGACAAACTGGCTATCAATAATAAAGCCATCAAAGGTTGCCATCCCTGCACCTAAAACTCTTGGAATTTTTGTAAGTTGTGATAATTCCATAATTTACCCCAGTATCTTTCTTATCTCTTCAATTATCTTGCGTGCATAAACAAAGACAAGCCCGGGTTTTGCCTCAGGTTTTGTTATTATGCACAAAAGCGATTCACCGGCAGTAATAACACATATCGTCTCATCGCTCTTTTCAATTATAAATTTTTCTAAATTCCCGGCTTTTAAAAACTTGAAGGCATTGTCTGCATCATTGAATATCCCCGCAATGAGTGCACAGAGTTCTTCAATATCTTCCCTGCCTTTGTAATAACTCTGGATAAGCAAACCATCACGGGATAATATAAATGCACCATTTACTGTCTTTATATCTATCAATCTCTGCATCGGTTCATTGAGTGCATCAAAAGGACTTGGTTTTTCAACAACCTTTTCTTCTGCAACTGGTTCAAGCCCGATCTCAGGGAGGATTGGTGTAACCTCTATCTCTTCAACTGTGGGCTGTTCCTTTGAAACTACAGGTTCCTGAATTTCAGGTTTGACTTCTGCCTCCACCCTGTTCGGTATCTCCTGTCGGACAACTACTTCAGGGGTCTTTTCCGGCTTCTTCTCTTCAACTACAATTTCAGGTTCAGGCTCCATCTTCTTTATGAATTCCTCAACTGGCAATTCCTGTGCAGGAATCTCTTCTTTTGGAACAGCAACCATCTCCGGTGTAATGGTCTCAACTGGTTTAGTAGGCTCAATCGGTGTCGCCACTACTTCTTCCATCTTAATTTTCGGTTTTAATAGTTCAAGTTCCTGTTTTGCCTCTTTATTTTCAGGATTGATTTTTAAAGTCGCCTCATAAAATGAGATCGCCTTCTCATAATCACCAAGTTTTTTGTAAATGTGCCCCAAATAGAGATTTTCACTCTCGCTCTCCTTTGCCTGGTCATATATTTCTTCAAGGATTTTCAATGCCTGTTCTGTATCACCCTTTAAGTAATATGCCCTTCCTAAGATTATCTTGCCCAGTGTATAATTCGGATTTCTACTCAAGCCATCTTTTAAAATTGATATTGCCTCATCTACCATACCAGAAGTCAAATACACATCAGCCAGGGTCGCAAATATAAGTGCCTTGGAATCCATTGCAAGTTCGTCAGGCATAATTATATCCCCTGTTTTAGAAACTCCATCATCTCCATTGTAATATTCAAACAATGGGTGATCTTGCTTGCCAGTTCTTCATCCGGACTCAGAAGCATCGCCTTTTTCCAATATCCACAGGCTTCATCAAATTTACCTTCTTGAACTGATATAATACCGAGGTTATAGTATGGAACGGGTTTTGAAGGTTCAAGTTCAACTGCCCGCTCAAAATAATTCTTTGCCTTGGTTCGTTCATTCTTCTCAAGATAATATAATCCGGCTGAAGCATAAAAATCGTAAATTTCTGGTTTATCTTTTTCAAGCAAATCAATATACTGCTCCGCTTTTTCCAGTTCCTTTTTCTTTAAATATATATTTAATAATCCTAAATTTACCGAAACATCATTGGGATTTTTTTCGTATAACTGATTATAAATAATCAATGCATCGTCCAGTTCATTCAGGGCAGAACTTAATGAAGCAAGTTCTTTTAACCAATCAACATTGTCGCGCTGTATCATCAAAAGATTATGATATTTTTCTTTTGCCTGCTTTAATCTACCGAGTGTCTTTAACATATTAGCAAGTGCTAAAATTGAATCAATGTCATCGGGATGCCTTTGGGTAAAAATTTCAAGTTGGTTCAGGGCATCATCTATATTACCAGATTGGAATAAAATCTTCGATTTCAGTATAACTGCTTCACTCATTTCAGGAACGAGTTTAAGTGCCTCATCAATTATATTTAAAGCCCTATCAAATTCGTTTTTCTTCAACAAATTCTCTGCTTCCTGGATATAATCCTGGGGTGTGGGCACTTCAAGAGTCGGGAAAAATTCTTCAACCTCTTCAACAAGTTTCTCTTCGAATTTTTCTTCTATCTTTGTCGGTGTATAATATAGTCCATATTCATATAACTCAGGTGCAACTGCAATACGATATTTTTCTTTCTCGTAATTCGGTTCTATCTCCATTCCCCTTCTGATGTTTGACAATCCTTCTTCAAATTGTCCCATCTTCATCAGTAGAAAACCTAAGTTATAATACGCACCTGCATAACTTGGTAAAACACTGATGATATTCTTAAACGAAGCAACTGCCTCATCATCCCTGCCCAGTTCAGCATAAACAAGACCGCGGAAGAAATTGCTATCAATAGAATCGTCTTTAAATAGTTTTAATACCTGTTCATAATCACCTTTTTTATAAAAATACATACCTAAATTATATTTTGCATCTTCACTACCCTGTTCTATGGCTGAGTTTAAAATCTTCACCGCTTCTTCTATCTGATTTGATAAATAATAAGCAAGACCGAGATTTGCAAGCCCCTGTATATAAGCCTTATCAACTGCGCTGACCTTTTCAAAACAGGTCTTGGCCTGCCCATAATTATTTTTCTTCAGATAAACAGCACCAATACCATTGAGTCCCCTTACCGATAGTGAATCAAGTTCAAGACAGCGAGAAAAATAATTATGAGCATCATCCAGTTTGTTCAAAAAAAGATTGACCTCACCAAGCGAGGCGAATAATTCGGAATCATCCTCTTTAAATTTCAAAGCCTCCTCAAATTCTCTCTTCGCTTCTGTAAATAGACCCTTATTCCGATAGGTCATACCAAGGTTATAATGAGCCTGAAATTCGTTTACCGAACTCTTGGGCATTCCAAGTTGCTCTTTTAAAAATTCAAGATAACCTTTGTGTTCTTTTAATTCAATCGGGAGATTTGGTTCAAACTGGGCAAGTGCAGGATTCAATTGGATCGCCTTTTTAATCTCTTCCCTGCCTTCTTTATGCATTCCTTTCTCACCCAGGGCAAAACCCAAAAAGAAATGGGCTTCAGCCGAAGAGGAGTCAAGCATTATTGCTTCCTGAAAATTTTTAATTGCAAGGTCAATAATTCCCTTGTTAAAATATATCTCACCGAGCAAACGATAACCTTCAGGCGAAATCTTTATTTCTAAACTCTTTTTTATCTCCTCAAGGGCATCATCATATTTACCGAGATTTCTGAGTGTAATGCCAAGGCCAAAATGGGCTTCGTAAGAACCAGGATTGAAATCAAGGACCTTGCGGTAATAGATTATCGCCTGAGAATACCTGTTCAATTTTCTATAGGTATCAGCAAGTTCAAGGGTTTTTATTTCATCAAATGGTTCAACATCTATATGATGTGCAAGTTCTTTTACCTTATTGTCGAGTTTCCCGGATTTTTTTAAAATTATTTCTAAATTATTCCTTGCAAGGGTAAAGTTGGGATCAATGCTGAGTGCCTTTTCTAACTCCTGAATTGCCTCTTCGTAGAGTCCTTTATTATAATAAACAACGGCAAGATTGTTGTGCGCACCAGGGTCATTATCCGGAATTCTTTCAGCAAAACTTTTTAATACCTTATATTCTTCTGGTGATATCATATCAAATTTAATTTTTTTAACATAACTTCCAAACTTGAATTATCAGGGAGCAAAAGGAAATAGGCAGAAAGAGGTTTGTTAAAATCTCCAAAATCAAATTGGGTCTCAATGCAGAAAATGAAGTCTTTCTCATTGCCAAATTCAACAATAACACTGGAGAGAACCGCACCAACCATATCAATTATCATCCCCGGGACTGAAGGCAGAATCAAAAGTCCAAGCAATTCACCGAGGGCATTCATATATGCACAGGACAATATATTTGAAACTTCTTTAAGAAGGGATTCCTGAAGTTCAATTGTGTTTTCATGTCCCTCAGGCATTAATAATCTTGTAAGTTCCTGTGCGTCTTCATAAGGATATATAAGTAGTGTCCTTCCGGTCAAATCACCAAGGAAATATAACAAGACTGATGCGACAACATCATTGGGGTCAGCAATCTTCAATATCACTTCTTCAAGTTGTCCGGTATAAAGTTTCGGCACCCGAATCATAACTTTTTTACCTAACAACTGGGATAGTGATGTTGCTGCATGCCCACCCCCAATATTGGCGACCTCGGTCAGGGCATCAATCTGTCTCACAGTGAGATTTTTTGCATCAATCATTCAAACCCCCTCGGATCAAGAATCAAAATTGGCTTGCCATCCCCATATATTGAACAACCAGAATAAAGAGAAGAAGGCAAAAATCTGTCTGTTTTTTTAACCACAATCTCATCTTCATTTAATATTTCATCAACAATAAACCCCCTTTTTTTCCCTTCATAATCAACAACGATCACCGATTTTTTTCCGGATTTTGTTACACAATTTAATTTTTCGGGTAATCTTATAAGGGGCAGAATATTATTTCTTAGTTTAATAAGTTCATGTTTATGAACAGTCTGGATATCTTTATCATCAATATAAAATGTTTCCTGCACATAATTGAGAGGAAGTGCATAGCGTTGACTATCCATACCTAAAATAAATGAACGTATAACTGCGAGACTTATAGGCAATTCAATAATAAATGTAGAACCTCTACCTTTCTCTGATTTTATCTCCAACCTACCACCCAGGTCCTTAACAAATTTATTGACTATATCAAGACCTATGCCCCTTCCGGAGACCTTGGATACATCTTTTTTTGTTGAAAAATCTGGCCTTAATAGAAATCTATATAATTCACCAGGTTCTAATGTCTGGGCTGTATTATAATCAACGAGATTCCTTTCAACAATCAGTCTTCTTATCTCTTCAGAGTCAATTCCTTTTCCATCATCTGAAACATTTATTCTAATAAATTCTTTTTCCCTTGTTGCGCTCAAAGTTATTTTGCCTTTGTTCTCTATACCATGGTCAAGTGCATTTCTTAAAAGATGCATAACAGGTTCCTTAAGGATATCAATGATTGAACGGTCAACCTCAAGATCGCCACCGGTTATTACAAACTCGATCTCTTTATTCTGATTTTTAGCCTCATCCCTAAGCCAGCGCGGGAAAAATTCAAAAACCGTTGATAATGGTAGCATACGCAAATGCATTATTTCATCCTGCAATGCAGATATTAACCTTGCTGCAGTCTCACCAAGATTTTGAAGCTCAGTATTTTTTATTTCTGAACTCAGTTTTACAAGGCGAGACCTTATTATGAGTAATTCATTTGTCAGATTGAATAGATTATCAATCTTTGACATCTTTATTCTGATTTCACCAAGTTCCGGGCCTTCAGCAGTGCCTCTCTTTAATGTAACTTCTTTACCTTGCTTGATTTCTTCACAGATTGTAAGCAACTCATTCGCCGGTGGTAAAACAGCATTATTCTTTATTGATTTTAAAACCTGTGAGAAGTAATCCACTATAATAAAGAGGAATTCTACGGTCTTCGCATCGATCTCCCCTTTTGTTTTGGGTTCAATAAGCAGGTCTTCTACTGAGTGCGCCAGATTACCAAGTTCTTCAAAACCCATCGTTTGTGCCATCCCTTTGATTGTGTGTAAAATTCTAAATACCTCAAGTATTGCATCCCGATTTTTCCTATCCTTCTCAAGAACCAGAAGGTCATTCTCAAGTTGTTTGATATATGATTCGGTTTCACTGATAAAAAGGGATAAATATTCTTCCAGCATCTTTTTTAATTCTTAATTATTTTTTCATAATCCGTTCAATAGACTCAAGCACCCTTGAAGGTTGAAAGGGCTTTACCACATAGTCTATTGCGCCGGCCTGGACTGCTTCCAGCACAAGTGCCTGCTGCCCCATTGCTGATACCATTAAAATCTTAGCCTTGGGATCAATCTTTTTTATCTCTTTAACCGCCTCAATTCCACTCATATCCGGCATAATGATATCCATCGTAACGAGATCCGGTTTCAATTCTTTATATCTTTCAACTGCTTCCTTACCAGTTGACGCTTCACCACAGACAGTATGGCCACCTTTTTCTAAAATATCGGTTAGCATCCGACGCATAAACATAGCGTCGTCCACCACCATTATTCTCATTTAACCTCCTTTTTCCTCAAACCCCTGGGTGATGAACTCCTTACCCTTCTTCTAATAACCATAGTAAATTAATTTTATCTTAATTTTTGAAAAAGTCAATATCCTTTTTATCCCTCCTTCGCAAAAACTCGGGAAAGGTTTAATATCAAAATAGGCTTCTCTTCAGTCTCATAGGCACCAATGAAAAAATCCTTCTCTTTTCTTGTAGAAAGCAATTCAGAATTTTTATTAATCAGTTTTTCGTCTATCTTTTTTGTTCCCAAAAGGCGGTCAATTCTCAAACCAGCAATTCTATCTTCCTCTTCAACAACCAATAGTATATTACAAAGTTCATCACCTGAAACACCAAGTCTTTTGCGTAAGGAAACGACCGGCACAACCTCGCCTCTAATATTTGCCAGTCCTAACAAAAATTCTGGTGCCTTTGGTACAGGAACATAAGAACTTAATTCTGTAACCTCGCGCACCTTTTTAATATCCAAACCGATTGTTTCATCGGCAATCTTAAAAATGATCAATGTATCCATAATTATAAACAAAAAAGGTTGCGAAAACGAACCAAACCAAAGGGGTCAACCATAAACCCCTTTATATTCTTTTGAACTGCGTAGCAATCAACCCCATGAGAAATGAAAATCCAGAGCGCATTTTCTACAATAAAGTTCTCTATCTTCTGGTATAATTCTATTCTACGCCTCGGGATCTGTTCAGCCCTTGCTGACTCAATCATCTTGTCAAGGTTCTCATCGGCATAAAAAGATGTATTACCACTCGCTCCAAAATTCTTTGAATGAAATAATGTATGGACAAAGTTATCTGGATCACCGTTGTCCGATACCCACCCCCTCAGACTCAATATGCTATTTCCGCTATAAGTTTTATTGAGAAACTCTTCCCAGGGCAGGGGATTTATCTGCAGATGGATTCCAATCTTGGCAAAGGAATCTTTTATGAATTCTGCCCTTTTTAAGGTATCAATACCTTTTCTGACATCAAGGACAAATTCCTCAGGTATTCCACCACCGAATCCTGCCTGGCGCATTAAATCTCGTGCTTTTTTAAGGTCATATTGATAACCTTGAAGATTGCTATTGTATCCAGGAAGTCCTGGTGGATATACCCCATTTGCCGGTATAGCCTTACCTTTCAATAATGTCCGACAAAAATAGTCTCGATCGATGGATTGATTCATTGCCTTTCGCACATTCAAATCAAAAAAAGGACTCTTTTTGGAAAAATTTATTGCGAGATACTGTGTAGAAAGAACCGGCCCTGTATAAATATCTTCCTGTGAAAATTCCTGTAGCATATCGGCAGTCAAATTTAAAATAGAAATTTCACCCTTTTTAAATAATTCCACTGCTTCTTTATCATCGGGGATTATTTCAATAACACACTCATCAATCGGTGGTCTACCGTCAAAGAATTCATCAAAAGCCTCAAGAACAATCCTTTTTTTCTTCTCATAAGATACAAGTTTATATGGACCACAGCCAACTGGTTTTTCTGGATTAAAATCCGAAGGAACTATATCACAAACTCCGCAGGCAAGATTCGCAAGAAAAGGCACATAAGGAAATTTCAATACAAACCTGATATGGTAGGGATCAATAACAACCATCTCAGAGAGATACTCTATAAAATTGGCATTGGGACCCTTTTTTACTTTATTCAGTGAATAGACGATATCTTTTGCCTGCACCTCTGTTCCATTATGAAATTTTACGCCTTTTTTAAGATTAAAATCCCATATCTTTCCATCTTCAGAAACTGTAAAGGCAAGAGCAACGCCAGGGATTAAATGATTTAGCTGATCAAATGTATAGAGTCCAGTAAAAACCTGCTCAATCACCTGATGACTTGTAGTATCTGTCTTTACCGCAGGGTCAAGCGTTATCGGGTCTTCTGTTGCACGCAATACAACTTTATTTCTTCGGGTTGTAATCAAAGAAATATCTTTCTTAAATTCATTAATAACAGTCCTCATTCCCTTTGTCAAATCTTCTCCTGATTTTATTATCGCCCCATATGAAGAGAAGTATTCGCTTATCTTATGATATTCAGTATCAAATGTCCGATGATGTTCTCCAAGCATCCCACATTGATTTACCATTTCCGCGGTTGAAGTAAACATTTCCTGAGAAAGGGCTGAAAGATTGTCAAGAACTTTGCTACTCTCAGCCACTGCATCCATTGAAAGAGTTAGAGAATCACTTCCCAATTCAACATCTTCAGTCGTTTTTGTAAAACATGAAATGAGGTAATTGATATCCTTAAGGATTTCTCCAACGGTTAAATCAATACTTCCAACGAATTCAGAGGATCGCATTGATAATGTCTTAATCTCATTCGTAACAACACTGAGAGGCTCAGCATACTTTCCACTCCGTGCACTTTCTATACCGGCATATAGACCTAAAAGACGCGAACGCTCGGTTATCCTTTTTAACTCCTGAACAGGTCTGTCAACTCTATTAATAAGTTCCTTTAGCCTATTAGATTTTTCATTCAGGGAACCGAGCAATTCACTGATATCCTGATAAAAAACTTTGGCACGGTTCAATGTTTCATTGGCAAAATTATGGGTTTTTGTCCAGGATTTGATCCTATCAGAAATAACCCCCACTACCTCGTTAAGATGTTTTGCCTCAGAAACGAATTGTAGTATCAATCTCTCTGAAGTATGAATTTCGAGTTTTCTCAGTGCACTGCTAAAAAATTTCTCGTGTTCTCCTTCTAATTTGGGTTCGTTATCAAGTATATGTTTTATTGTATTAAATATGTAATAAAAATTATGGTCATCTTCGGCAATCATTAAGTTGTTCTTTACATTATTTAGATGTTGAAAAAATGCACCCAGAAACATCTCGGTAATGGCGGTTGTTCTAATAATACGATAGGTATCATCAACATACCCTGGTAGTTTATCACTTTCCTTTTGCAGATGTATATGCAATTCCTTTTGCATTGATGCACTATTAGATATATCTTTAATAGAATTTTCAAGATAGGGAATAAGACTGAGCAATTCATTATTAATATTCAAAAACTTATCAGCAATCTCTCTTAAATATACAATCACATCCTGAATCTTTTTTAAATCCTGATTTAATTCATCAATATTTTTCAATAATTCATTAGATATCGCAGGAATAACCTTTGTTGGTTCCTGGGCATTTCGAACCAAACCCGTCATTTCCCGGGCAATTACCTCAAAACCTCTTCCCTCCCTTCCTGCATGGAACGCTGTTATTCCGGCATTTCTTGATGCGACTTCTATTGATTCGGAAACGAAATTGATGTTATAAATAATTTCTGCAAGTTTCCTTACACTGAACTGGATTTTCTTTAAAACCTCGGCTATATTATTTAAATCTGTGCTTACCTTTTCGGAAATTAAAACCGACTCCTTAAAATTCTCAATACTTTTTTTTAACAATTCATGCGTTTTTTTTATTTCAGTGTCAAATACATCAACGCCTTCAAGCACGAGTTCAACGGTTGCAGATAGATTATTAAATCGATGCCGAATTTCACTCAAAATTTCTGAATTGGTCTGAAGCCCCTGGTCAATCCTTTGACCAGTAGACAGAAAGTTTTGAAAATATGAATCATATTGAGCAAAAAGAGGTTTAAGCCTTTCTATGAGAGCCTTTCGTAAATCATCACCCATATGTTATAATTTTATTGAAATTTTAGTCTTTGTCAATTAAAAAAAACATCCCGGGAATATACTTAAAAGTGTGGAAATTGTTCTTGAAAATAAAAGAAAATGGTGTATCCTTCCTTTTATATGGATTCAAAAAAAGCTCAGATGAGCCTGAAAGGAGGATACACCATGAATCCATTTAATTATTCTAAGGCTAAGTTTAATGAAATTTTTAGTGATGTCAAGAGGCACTTCGCCACTTGCGGCGTTGAGTTATTATAAGGGGTGGGTTAAAAAATGGTGTGAGTTAGTGCCAAAGGCGGTGGCGTGTTTAGAGCGTGATATTTATGTTATCATTCATTAAAATTTACACACAAATATTGATATTCCCTTTTATAAACTGAATTCCTTGTTGCGAGTGTGCCAATGAAACTCGCCCAAACGTTAGAATGAAGGAAAGAATAAATTTGAGCGTATTGAAATTTTGAACTGGTATATTACCGACTTTGAATGATTCAAGCAACTAAATACTTAACCCGAATTATTCATACTATTTTTGGTAAATTTCGTTCAAATGCAATCCTGAAGTGGATTTGCGTTATTTTTCAAGCGCAAAATTTTTTGACACTCT
>Ga0207433_10009132_pt1 | contig 15868 bp, 11 predicted proteins | sample YelNatPaOPGAMG01_FD_187559 | JGI IMG/M metagenome (GOLD analysis project Ga0207433, IMG submission 187559) | Hot spring thermophilic microbial communities from Obsidian Pool, Yellowstone National Park, USA - OP-RAMG-01 (SPAdes) (version 3) | ecosystem: Environmental > Aquatic > Thermal springs... | reverse complement strand
TGGCCTGCCAGGAGTTCATCACCCAGTTGGGTCGCAACTTCCAGGTGATCTACGAGCAGGCCAACGCCCACGGCCAGAAGGTGCAGAGCGCCGGTTCCAACATGGCCAGCACCGACAGTGCCGTCGGGTCCAGCTGGGCCTGAGCCAGTCAACGGTTCGGGGCGGGCGCACCACCCGGCGCGCCCGCCGCGAACACCGCTACACCGCCGCCCCCGGGCTCCCAGAGCCCGGGGGCGGCGGTGTAGCGGTGGTGTCTCGATTGCCGGGTCAACTCTCAGAACCGGCCGCCGCCGCCCATGAAGTCGCCATCGGACGAGCCGCCCGCAGAGCCCCACGACGAGCCCGAGGCACCGCCGAACGACGTGGGGCTCCAGGCGCCGAAGCCGCCCCGCATGCCTCCGCCGAGGAGGTCCCCGATGATGATCCCGCCCAGCATGGCGCCCATGTCGCTGCCGCCGCGGCGGGTGTAGGCCTGCTGAGCCGACTGCACGTCGGCGTTGGCCAGGGCCTGCGCGTTGGCGGCCAGCGTCGCCGCGGCGTTGGCGTGGGCGATCGCCTCGGACGGGTCGTCCGCACCCTTGTCGTGCGCGGCCTCCAGATGCCGTTCGGCTTCGGCGAGCCGGGTCCGGGCCTCGGGTCCGACGCTGCCCCGGCGGGTGTCCACGTACTCCGACACCGCGCGCACCCGCGACTGCGCGGTGAACATCGCCTGCTCGAGCGAGCGGGCGAGCCGCTGGGCGTTGGCCTGCTCCTCGGCCACGGTGTCCAGGAGCCCGTGGAGGTCGGCGTCGGCCTTGGACAGCCGGGCGAAGGCGCTCAGCGGGTCCGCGGAGCCGGCGCCGCGGGCGTGGTCGAGGGCTGCGGTCGCCGCGTCGCGCGCGGCGACCAGGGCGCCGGCATGGGCCGATTTGCCGTTCGGCGTCTTCTGCAGTTGTTCGTCGGCGCGCTGGATGCCTGCCTGGATGTCGGCGATGGCCGACGGCAGTTCGTCGATGGCGTGCCGGATGTCGTTGGCGGCGCTGTCCACCGCGTCGAGCAGCGCGCGGGCCTGCCCGAGCGCCGACTCGGCGGCGCGGACCGCGTCCACCAGGGCGCTCTGCTGCCCGGTGACGGCTTGGGCGGCAGATTCGCGGGCCGCGCCGATGTTGCGGTCGGCGAACGCCAGTCGCTCTTTGGCGGCCGCGACGTTGCCGGACACCGCCGTCAGCGCCGCGGCGTCGAACTCGGTGTGCAGTTCGGCGAGTCGTTGTTCGGCCGGGGCGACCCGGGCGCTGAGTTCGACGTAGCGCTGGGTCAGCCCGTCCAGCCGCGAGGGCGCGTTGATCACCAGATCCCGCAGCTTCTCGAACTCTTCGGTTTGCGATTCGAGCTCGCGGTCGGCTTGCGCCGCCGACACGATGACCCGGGTGAGCAGCTCCCGGCGCTGCTCCGGCGTCTCCGGCGTGGCGTCGTCGAGCTGTTGGCGCACGGTGAACGCCTGCGCCAGCGCCGCTTTGGCGTTGTCCACGGCCCGGGTGAAGGGTGCGGTGCGCTCCGCGCCGAATTCGTCGATCGCCAGGGCGAGTTCGTTGGAACTGGTCCGCAGCGCGTTGTCGACGTCGACCACCATCGAGCGGGACAGGTCGGCGAGGGCGTCGAGCGGCACCGCGGCCAGCGCGTCGGCGTCGGTGGGATCCACCCGCCGGGCCGCGCTCAACTCCGCGGCGCGGCGGCGCCGGCGGCGGAAGCGCATCACGACCAGCAGGACGGTCACGGCGCCGGCGACGACGGCCAGCCCCACCAGCAGCACCACCGGACCCGACGACGTGGACTTCGCGTCGAGCCCGTCGGCCGCCGCGACCGCGGCGCCGCTCCAGTCGTTGTCGTGCAGCGCGGGTTCGATCTTGTCGCGCCGCAGGGCGTCGACCTGTTTCGCGTCGACGCTCTTGACCGTGGCCGGCACCAGGAAGGCGTACGCGCGGCTGTTCGTCGCCACGGCCAGCAGGGCGTCGCGGTCGCCCAGGTCGCTGAGGCGGTAGGTGCGCCGCGCCCAACTCATTGCGCTCTGATCGGAGAAGCTGTCGACGTAGACCACCCACAACCGGATGTGGCGGTCGGTGTAGAGCTTGTCGACGGCCGACGTCACCGCCGCGCGGCCGGAACCCGACAGCGCTCCCGCGCCGTCGGTGACGTAGCCCGCCAGCCGCTGCGGCGGCTGCGCGGTGGCCGGGGGCGCCAGCAGCAACCCGGCGCCGAGCATCGTCAGGATCACGCCGAGCAGGCGAGCGGTGCGCATAAGCCAATCTAGCCCGGGCCCACGGAGAAGCACCCTGGGCAAAGGCGGGCCCGCCCCGGCGTTGCCTGGCAGACTGTGCCTCGGTGATCACGAATCAGCACGACCCCTACGACGACTTCGACCGTCAGCGGCGGGTACCCGAAGCGCCGAAGACGGCGGGCCTGCCCGGGACGGAAGGACAGCACCGCACCGACTTCGCCCGGGACCGGGCCCGCGTGCTGCACAGCGCGGCGCTGCGCCGGCTGGCCGACAAGACCCAGGTCGTCGGGCCCCGCGAAGGAGACACCCCGCGCACCCGGCTGACCCATTCGCTGGAAGTGGCCCAGATCGGGCGGGGGATGGCGGTCGGGCTGGGCTGCGACCTCGAGCTGGTCGAGTTGGCCGGCCTCGCCCACGACATCGGCCACCCGCCCTACGGCCACAACGGCGAGCGTGCGCTCAACGAGCTGGCCGCCGCCTACGGAGGCTTCGAGGGCAACGCCCAGAACTTCCGCATCCTGACCAGGATCGAGCCCAAAGTGCTTGACGCACAAGGCGGCAGCGCGGGGCTCAACCTGACCCGGGCGGCCCTGGACGCGGTGACGAAATATCCGTGGACGCGCGCGACGGGGCGGCGCAAGTACGGTTTCTACGACGAGGACCGCGAGCTGGCGGACTGGGTGCGCGCCCGCGCGCCCGCGGACCGGGTGTGCCTGGAAGCCCAGGTCATGGACTGGGCCGACGACGTCGCCTATTCCGTGCACGACGTCGAGGACGGCGTCGTGTCCCAGCGCATCGACCTGCGCGTGCTGGCCGACGACGACGAGGCCGACGCGCTGGCAAAGCTGGGCGAGAGCGAATTCTCGCGGGTCAGCGCCGACGACTTGATGGCGGCCGCTCACCGGCTGTCGGGGCTGCCGGTGGTCGCCGCGGTCGGCAAGTACGACGCCACGCTGGCGGCCGCGGTCGCCCTCAAGCGGCTGACCAGTGAGCTGGTGGGCCGGTTCGCCTCGGTCGCGATCGCGACCACGCGGGCGGCGGCGGGCCCCGGACCGCTGGTGCGCTATCAGGCCGACCTGCAGGTGCCCGACGTGGTGCGCGCCGAGGTCGCCCTGCTGAAAATCCTCGCGCTGCAGTTCATCATGTCCGACCCGCGGCATCTGGCCGCGCAGGCCCGGCAGCGCGAACGCATCCAGCGGGTGGCGCAGTGGCTGCATTCGGGCGCGCCGCGCACCCTCGACCCGATGTTTGCCGCCGCGTTCACCGCCGCCGCCGACGACCGCGCCCGGTTCCGCGTCGTCGTCGACCAGATCGCGTCCTACACCGAGGGGCGGCTGGAGCGCATCGACACCGGCCGGATCGGGTCTTAGCGGACGGCGGCGTCGCCCCTGTCCTGCTGTCGCTTCCCGTCCTGGTCCTCAGCGCCTGCAGCCCGGGCCAGAACCCCAGTTCGCGGCCGGGCACCGTCCCTCCCGTCAAGAGCGCCCCACCGGCGTCGCCGTCGGCGACGACCAGCCCGGCGGCGAGCGCCGGGTCGCTGAGCGCGCAACTGAAGTCACCCGACGGCCGGTCGGTGACCACCACCGACGCGTTCACCCGCGACGACCTGCTGGCGGGCGACAAGACCGCGCTGATGCTGCACGGCGCCGAGGACCGCGACCAGGCGATGCAGCGGGTCGCATGCGGCGTGATCGGCGCGGGCTGTTAGTCGGTCTCGGCGCCGCGGACCGGGCCGTAAACTAGCCGAATGTCCAGTCCCGCGGGTTCGGCGAATGCGGGCCGCCCCCAGGGCCGGGCCCGGATTCCCGACCGCGACATCGCCGCCATCCGCGAACGGGTCCGCATCGAGGAGGTCGTCGGCGACTACGTCCAGCTGCGCAACGCCGGCGCCGATTCGCTCAAAGGCCTGTGCCCCTTCCACAACGAGAAGTCGCCGTCGTTTCACGTGCGCCCCAACCACGGCCACTTCCACTGCTTCGGCTGTGGCGAAGGCGGGGACGTGTACGCGTTCGTGCAGAAGATCGAACACGTCAGCTTCGTGGAGGCCGTCGAACTGCTCGCCGACCGCGTCGGGTTCACGATCAGCTACACCGGCCCGGCCACCAGCGTGCAGCGCGACCGCGGTACCCGCAGCAGGCTCGTGGGGGCCAACGCGGCCGCCGCGGAATTCTATGCGGCGGCGCTGGAGTCCGACGAGGCCGCGCCGGCGCGCCGCTACCTGACGGAGCGCAATTTCGACGCCGAGGCGGCCCGCCGTTTCGGCTGTGGGTTCGCTCCCTCCGGCTGGGACTCGCTGACAAAACACCTGCAGCGCAAGGGTTTCGACTTCAAGGAGTTGGAGACCGCGGGTCTGTCCCGGCAGGGGCGGCGCGGGCCGGTGGACCGTTTCCACCGGCGGCTGCTGTGGCCCATCCGCACCTCGGCGGGCGAGGTGATCGGGTTCGGCGCCCGGCGGATCTTCGACGACGACCCGATGGAAGCCAAGTACATCAACACTCCTGAGACGCTGCTCTACAAGAAGTCGTCGGCGTTGTTCGGCATCGACCTGGCCAAGCGGGACATCGCCAAGGGACATCAGGCCGTCGTCGTCGAGGGCTACACCGACGTCATGGCGATGCACCTGTCCGGGGTCACCACCGCCGTGGCGTCGTGCGGCACCGCGTTCGGCGACGAGCACCTGGGCATGCTCCGCCGGCTGATGATGGACGACAGCTTCTTTCGCGGCGAGCTGATCTACGTGTTCGACGGCGACGCGGCCGGCCGGGCCGCCGCGCTCAAGGCCTTCGGCGGCGAGCAGAACCTGGCCGGCCAGTCGTTCGTCGCGGTGGCCCCCAACGGTATGGACCCCTGCGACCTGCGGCTGCAGTCCGGCGACGGCGCGCTGCGCGACCTGGTGGCCCGGCGCACCCCGCTGTTCGAGTTCGCGATCCGCACCGCGCTCGCCGAGACGGACCTCGACAGCGCCGAGGGCAGGGTCGCCGCGCTGCGCCGCTGCGTGCCGATGGTGGCCCAGATCAAGGACCCCACGCTGCGCGACGAGTACGCCCGCCAGCTCGCCGGCTGGGTCGGGTGGGACGACGTCGCGCAGGTCATCGACCGGGTCCGGCGTCACGCCAGGCAGCCCACGGCCCCCGGCCGCGGGGGCCGCCGGGTTCCCGCTACCGCCGGCGGGCGCGGGGCGGCGTCCGCGGCACCGCCCGAGCCCGCCGCCGCCCGCCCCGACCCGCGCGATCCCAGCCTGTGGCCCCAGCGCGAGGCGCTCAAGTCGGCGCTGCAGTACCCGGCGCTGGCCGGCCCGGTGTTCGACACCCTGACCGTCGAGAGTTTCACCCACCCGGGCTACGCGGCGGTCCGCGTGGCCATCGAGGCGGCCGGCGGCACCTCGACCGGCGTCACCGGGGCGGAGTGGATCGACATGGTCCGGCAGAAGACCACATCGGCCCTGACCGCGGGCCTGATCAGCGAGCTCGGCGTGGAGACCGTCCAGGTCGACGAGGAGAAGCTGCCGCGCTACATCGCCGGGGTGCTGGCCCGTCTGCAGGCGGTCTGGATGGGCAGGCAGATCGCCGACGTGAAGTCCCGGTTGCAGCGCATGTCACCCATCGAGCAGGGCGACGAATACCACGCCCTGTTCGGCGACCTGGTCGCCCTGGAGGCCTACCGACGCAGCCTGCTGGAACAGGCTAGCGGCGACGATCAGACGGAGTGAGCGCCTCGTCATCCCCCCGCTGTACCCCCCGCTCCACGATGGCGGTCTCGGCGTCGATCTCGGCCAGCGTGACGAACCCGGCGTCGGGTGAGATGCGGTTGGCGACCTTGCGCCGTCCGCCCTCGATCATCGACCTGACCACGGGACTGCCGGTCAGCGCGCGATACGTGCCGGTGATCTGTTCGTAGCGACGGCGTCCGGCCTTCGTGCCCAGCACGTAACCCAGGCCGAGTACCACGGCATACCGGATCAAAGCGTTCCTCCCGACGACGTACGGACTTCTCCATCCTGCCTCACCCGGTGGGGTGCCCGCGCGGCCGATCTCCCTCGCGGCGCACCCACGGATCGGTCCCTCTGGTTGGGTGCGGGGATGCCAGTACGCTAGAGTCGTCCCGCGGTCAGTCCCCTGTAGCTCAACTGGCAGAGCATTCGGCTGTTAACCGAACGGTTGGAGGTTCGAGTCCTCCCGGGGGAGCAACGCTTCTGCTAGTCGTAGGCCGCCGTCCAGACGGTGTCGGCGATGGCCTGCCGGACGTCGTCATGTGTCCTGCGGGCGACCCCGTCGTCGACGGCCGCGCGGTAGACGGCCTCGGCAACCGCCGCGGAGATGGCGCGCAGGTTCTTGACGTCGGGCAGCAGCGAATCGCCCGGATCTGTCGGACACGCCTGGTGTACAAGGGCTCCCGCCGCGGCCTGCAGCATTTTCGTGGTGACCAGCCTGGCTCCGGCGACGACGATGCCCAGCCCGATTCCCGGGAACACCAACACGTTGTTGGCCTGCCCGATGGTGGAGGTGGTGCCGTCGTATTCGACGGGCGACACCGCAGTTCCGGTGGCCAGCAGGGCGCGGCCCTGCGACCACTCGAGCACGTCGCCCGGCATGGCCTCCATGCGGGAGGTGGGGTTGGACAGCGGGAAGACCATCGGGCGCTCGCACGACGCCGTCATCGCCTCGACGACCTCGCGGGTGAACGCCCCCGACACCGCCGAGCAGCCCAGCAGCAGGGTGGGTGACGCGAGTTTGATCGCGTCCACCAGGCCCACCCGCTCGCCCGCGGCCACACCCAGCTCGCGCCGGTTCTTGGCGTAGGGCCGCTGGAAATCCCGCAGGTCGTCCATGTCGTCGAACAGCAGGCCCTGCTTGTCGATCGGCCAGATCTGCGACCTGGCCTCCTCGACCGTGGCGCCGTCGGCCACGATCGCGTCCCGGATCTGGTCGGCGACGCCGATCCCGGCCGTCCCGGCCCCGAAGACGATCGTCTTCTGGTCGCGCATCCGGGTCCCGGTGACGCGGCACCCCCCGTGCACGGCCGCCACGACGACCGCGCCGGTTCCCTGGATGTCGTCGTTGAACACGCAGTACTGGTCGCCGTAGGTCTGCAGGATGCCGCGCGCGTTCAACGGCCCGAAGTCCTCGAAATGCAGGATCGCGTTCGGGAACAGGCGGTGCGCGGTCTCGATGTAGCGCTTGACGAAACCGTCGTATTCGGCGCCGCGGCGCCGGGGATGACGGTTGCCCAGGTAGAACGGGTCGGCCAGCAGCTGTTCGTTGTCGGTGCCGACGTCCAGCGAAACCGCCAGGCAGCGGCGGGGGTCGATGCCGCCGCCGGCGGTGTACAGCGCCAGCTTGCCCACGGCGATCTGGATGCCCCCGACACCCCAGTCGCCGATGCCCAGGATCGCCTCGGCGTCGGTGCACACGATCAGGTCGACGTCTTCGGGTCCCAGGCCGAAGGTGCCGAACGCCTCCTCGATCTCATCCGGTTCGTCGATGCTGAGGAAAAGTCCCCGCTGACCGCGGTATTCGTCGGAGAAGCGCTGGATGGCCTCGCCGACCGTGGGGGTGTAGACCACCGGCATCAGCTCGGGCAGGTGGTCTTCGAGAACCTTGAAATACAGCACTTCGTGGCGGTAATGCAGCTGCTCCAGCAGCAGATTTCGGCCCAAATCCGTTGCCAGGCTTTGCACTTGCTGCCACACCCGATCGGCTTGCTGGTCGAGCGTGAGCACCGCCGAGGGCAGCCGGCCGGTCAGCCCCAACTGTCGCCGCTGCTCGTGGGTGAAGCCGACCCCGCGGTTCAGGCTCGGCGCGGACAGCGCCACCGGGACAGCCGGCGTGCAGGGATCGCTCATGACATCCTCCGTCCGTGGTCTGCCGCCCCGGCCCACGGTAACGCCGATCGCGGTGGTCCGCCCTACGGCGACCCGGACGGCGATCTAGATGGAGAAATCCTCGCCGTGCCAGATCCCGGCTTCGGGCGGCCGGATGACACGCCCGCTCTGCTGCCCGTCGCTCAACGCCTCCAGCTTGGCGACCCGGGTCAGCAGGGATTGCAGGCTGACACCGACGAGGTCCGGCATCATCGAGTCGTCCGGGCTGCCCCGGCCCGGGCGACTGATCACCTGCCCGGGCACCCCGACGACCACCGCGCTGGACGGGACGGGCTTGACCACCACGGCGTTGGCGCCGATGCGGCTGTCGTCGCCGATCTTGATCGCGCCCAGGATCTTGGCCCCGGCGCCGATGGTCACGCGGTCGCCGATGGTGGGGTGGCGTTTGCCGGTGTCGGCGCCGCTGCCGCCGAGGGTGACGCCGTGGTACATCGTGACGTCGTCGCCCACCTCGGCCGTCTCCCCGATCACCACACCGGTCGCGTGGTCGATGAACAACCCGGAGCCCAGATGGGCACCCGGGTGGATGTCGACGCCGGTCAGTATGCGGGTCAGCTCGGCCAACGCCCGCGCCGTCACCCGCGCGCCGCGGTTCCACAGCCAGTGGCTGATCCGGTGACCCCAGATGGCATGCACGCCGGGGTAGGCGACGATCACCTCGAGCGTCGTCGGCGCGGCCGGGTCCCGCTCGCGGGCGGCCCGGATGTCGTTGCGCAGGGCAGCGAGCATGGCTAGTCCGCCAGATCGGCGAACAACGGTGTGCTCAGATACCGTTCGCCGAAGCTCGGGAGCACCACGACGACAAGCTTGCCGGCGTTCTCGGGCCGGCGGGCCACCTGCACGGCGGCCGCCACGGCCGCGCCCGAGGAGATGCCGGCGAGCAGCCCCTCTTCGCGTGCCAGGCGCCGGGCCATGGTGAACGAGTCTTCGTCGCCGACGGTGACCACTTCGTCGATCAGGTCCATGTCCAGCACCGGCGGGACGAAGCCGGCGCCGATGCCCTGGATCGGGTGCGGCCCCTTCTGCCCGCCGGACAGCACCGGTGACGCGGCCGGCTCCACCGCGATGATCTGCGCCGACGGCTTGCGCTCCTTGATGGCCTGGGCCACGCCGGTGATGGTGCCGCCGGTGCCCACCCCGGCCACGAAGATGTCGACTTTGCCCTCGGTGTCACGCCAGATCTCCTCCCCGGTGGTGGCGCGGTGGACGGCCGGGTTGGCGGGGTTCTCGAACTGCTGCGGCACGAAATACCGCTGGTCGGTCTTGGCGAGTTCCTCGGCCTTGGCGATGGCGCCCGCCATGCCGTCGGCGCCGGGCGTCAGCACGAGTTCGGCGCCGTAGGCGCGCAGCAGCATCCGCCGCTCGACGCTCATCGTCTCGGGCATCGTCAGCACGCACCGGTAGCCCCGCGCGGCGCACACCATCGCCAGTGCGATGCCGGTGTTGCCGCTCGTCGGTTCGAGGATGATCGTGTCGGGTTTGATCAGGCCCGCCCGCTCGGCCGCGTCGATCATGGCCACGCCGATGCGGTCCTTGACGCTGTTCGCCGGGTTGAAGAACTCCAGCTTGGCCACGACGTCGGCGCCGGCGCCCTCGCCGACCCGGCGCAGCCGCACCAAGGGCGTGCCCCCCACCAACTGCGTGATGTCCTCGGCGATGCTTCTCATGTGTCCTCCTCGAGGGTGTTCGGGACACGTCGGCCAAACCCTTGGTGAGATCCGTGAAATGCGGTCATCGTGCTCGGTCTTCCTGGAGTGTGACGCGCGTCCTGGTGTCGCCCCGGCGTACGCGTGGTACCGCGCCGTCTCCGGCGCCGGACGCAAACAACAGTTGAGCGTCGAAAGGCGTCAGGAAATCAACAACAGCGACAACAACAGTCCACGGCGGGGCGGCGCGTAAGGGCGAAGCGCGGCTGTCTGGCCTGTTGCATAGCCCCACTATAGGACACCTGTGCTGTTCGCTGGTCCGGCTCATCCGCGCCTCTACCTCGTCCCGAAGCTCGACCATCGCCTACGGGTCTCAACCGGATGGACCGCCGGTCAATTCCGCGCGGGGCGCGCTTCGTCCACGAGACGTGGCGCTGGTGGCGCTCAGCCTCCGGCGGCGGGCGGTGTTCGCGCGAGCCGGTCGTCCCGGACCAGGGGGCAGTCGTTGCCGCGGGCGCACGGCCGGGGCCCGCCGTCGAACCGGCGCGCGAGCCGGGGGTCGCGCCGGCGCTGCAGGTGCTGCAGGTACACCGTGTCCCGCTGGTTGCGGGAGAACACGAAATCCAGGTTGACGGGCAGCCCCGCCCAGTCGACCTGCTCGTGGGCCGTGTCGCGGGCGGCGCCGAGTCGCAGCCGGCACTGCGGCGGACAGACGTATTCGGGGGTCCCTTCGGACCCGGCATAGTCCCGAGTCACGCTTGCTGCACTCCTCTGACCCGCACAATCTGACAGACCCGCACAATCTGTAAGGGAATGGTGCGCTGTAAGGGAATGGTGCGACGCAGATGTTTCGGCGGCGGGTGCGCGACGTTTCGGTCGCATTACGCGTCTCACGCGGCGCGCGATGGTGTCAGTAGACGTCGCGGTGGTAGCGCTTGTCGGCGCTCAGCGAGCGCACGTAGGCCCGGGCGGCGTCGCGGTCGAGCCCGCCGTGCTCGGCCGCGATGTCGCACAGCGCGCGGTCGACGTCCTTGGCCATCGGGTCGGCGTTCCCGCAGACGTACACCTGTGCGCCGTCCTGCAGCCAGCGCCACACCTGGGCGCCGCGGCGCCGCATCAGATGCTGCACGTAGACCTTCTCACGCTGATCGCGGGAGAAGGCCAGGTCCAGCTCGGTGAGGAATCCGTCGGCACGCATCGCCTCGATCTCGTCGCGGTAGTAGAAGTCGGTGGCGGCGTGGCGTTCACCGAAGAACAGCCAGTTGGGTCCGGTGTGGCCCAGCGCGCGACGCTCCTGCAGAAAGCCGCGGAAGGGGGCGATCCCGGTTCCGGGACCGATCATGATCATCGGCGTCCGGGGATCGGCCGGGGTCCGGAAATTGCTGGACGGCCGCACGTACAGTGCGATCTGGTCGCCCGGCGAGCGCTCCGCCAGGTAGGTCGAGCACACGCCGTGGCGCGGCACCCCCTGGAAGTTGTACCGCACGGGCGAGACCGTCAGGTGAACCTCTCGGGGACTTTCCTTGGGGCTGGACGAGATCGAATACAGCCGCGGCTGAAGCGGTTTGAGCACGGCCAGCCATTCCTCGACGGAGGCGGTGACGGGGAACTGGGCGAGCAGGTCGACCGATTGCCGTCCCCAGGCCCAATCACCGAGCGCGCGCTTGTTCTCCGGCTTCATCAGCTCGGCCAGGCCCGTGTCGCGGGTGTGTTGCTGCACGAAGCGCAGCAGGTCCGGGCTGATGTGAGCGATCTCGAGACGCTCGGACAGCGCCGACCGCAGGGACATCACACCGTGACCGACGATCTCGACGGGGGCCTCGTCGTCCAGCCCGGACAGAGAGAGCCATTCGTCGACCAGGCGGGCGCTGTTGCGCGGCCACACGCCGAGCGCGTCGCCGGCCTCGTAGCTGAGCGATTTCTCGGGCAGGTGGAATACCAGCTGCCGCACGTCTTTTGCCGAGCTTGGCCGGCTGAGGGTGATGTTGCGGGCCATGTCGGTGATCAGCGGATGCTTCTTGCTGTAGGCCGGTGCCGCGGACCGCATGCCGGGTCGCGTCGCCGGCGTCGAGGAGGCGGCCGGTGGCGTGGACGCTTCGCCGTCCGGTGCTGCCGAGCGGCCCAGCGTGGTGATGACCCGCCTCAACCAGCCGGCCGCCGCGTCGTCGTAGTCGGGCTCGCAGTCGACCCGGTCGATCAACCGGGTCGCCCCCAGCACGGCGAGCCTTTCATCGAGTTTGCGCCCGTGAGCGCAGAAGTCGTCGTAGTTGGAGTCGCCCAGCGCGAGCACGGCATAGCGGGTCCCGGTGAGCGGCGGCGCACCGTCGGCCGTCAGCGCCCGCCAGAATGCGGCGCCGTTGTCGGGGGGATCGCCGTCGCCGGTGGTGCTGGTGATCAGCAGCAGTTCCCGCGTGCCCGGCAACTCGGCCACCGGGAAGTCGTCCATGCCGTGCAACGCGACCGGCAGCCGCGCGGCGCGCAACTGCGCGGCGACGTCGGCGGCCAGTTCCTCGGCGTTGCCCGTCTGGGAGGCCCACAACACCACGACCGCCGCATCGCCGGACGCGCCGGTCACCGGTTTCCCGACGGCCAGTTCCCTGCGTGGCCGGGGCGTCTCCGCGCGCGCGAACAGGCCCGCGAGCAAACCGTCCACCCAGAGCCTGGTGCTTTGGTCCAGCGGTGCGCTGACGGGCACGGTGGGCACCCCGGGCGCGCGCTGGGCGGCTTCCGAGCGCAGGCCGACCAGCATCCCCGCCAGGTAGGAGCGGGCGGATTCGTCGAACTCCGGCACGGGTTGGGTTGGCAACCCCAGCAGTTCGGCCAAAAGCTCGAGCCGCGCCCCGCCGGAGTCCCGCGGTTCGGTGGGCGCCGTGGCGGCGGGGTCCGCGTGGGAGACGGCGACCCGGGTCAACGACACCGCGCAGGCCTTGAATTCCGGTTGGTGTGAGACGGGGTCGACCGCGTCGTTGGTGACGGCGTTGATCGACAGGTACTCGCCGAACGCGTCGTTCCAGTGGAACGGTGCAAAGCAGTTGCCGGGGCGCACGCGGTCGGTGACCACGGCCGCCAGCACGGCACGCCCGCGCCGCGAGGCGATTTCGACCGGGTCGTCCTCGACGATGCCCAGCCGGGCGGCGTCGTCGGGATGGATCTCGACGAACGGCCCGGGGTTGAGCCGGTTGAGCTTGGCGACCTTGCCGGTTTTGGTCATGGTGTGCCATTGGTGCGGCAGGCGTCCGGTGTTGAGGACGAACGGGAAGTCGCCGTCGGGCATTTCCTCGGGCGGCAGGTGGGGGCGGGCGAAGAAGACCGCACGCCCGCTCGGGGTCGGGAAGGCGAGCCGGGGCACGGTCCCGTCCGCGCGGATCAGCCTCGTCTGGCTGACGCCGTCGTTGACGTAGCGGATCGGGCTGCGGCCGCCGGTGGCCCCGGGTGGGCACGGCCACTGCAGCGGCCCCCGGCGCAGCAGGTCGTAACTTGATCCCCGCAGGTCGTATCCCGTTGCGGGATTCCAGAATTGCTTGATCTCCTCGAAAACTTCCCCGGCGGATTCGTAGCTGAATGCATCCGAATACCCCATCGCACAGGCGATCCGGGCGATGATCTGCCAGTCCGGCAGAGCCTGGCCCGGCGCCTTGACGGCCGGCTGGAACAGTGTCAGATTGCGTTCGGAGTTGACCATCACCCCTTCGGATTCCGTCCACAGGGCAGCCGGCAGCAACACGTCGGCGTATTCGTTGGTTTCGGTGTCGAGGAAGGCGTCCTGGCCGATGACCAGCTCCGCCTCTTCCAGACCCTCCAGTACGGTCTTCCGATTCGCCACGGAAGCAGTCGGATTGGTGCAGATGATCCAGCACGCTTTGATCCGGCCTTCGGCCATCCGCGAGAACAGGTCGACGGTGCCGGTGCCGGCCTCGGCGCGCAGCGTCCCGCGGGGGATGCCCCAGCGGTCCTCCACGAAGGCGCGGTCGTCGGCCGAGCCCACCGAACGCTGGCCCGGCAGACCCGGCCCCATATAACCCATTTCGCGTCCGCCCATCGCGTTGGGCTGGCCGGTGAGCGAGAAGGGGCCGCTGCCCGGCCGGCAGATCGCGCCGGTCGCCAGGTGCAGGTTGCAGACGGCGTTGGTGTTCCAGGTGCCGTGGGTGCTCTGGTTGAGTCCCATTGTCCAGCAACTCATCCAGTTCGCCGACTCACCGATCCAGCGGGCGGCGGTGTGGAGGTCTGCGACGGCCAGGCCGGTGATCCCGCTCACGGCCTCGGGGGTGTACTGCCGCAGGAAGCCGGGCATCTGTTCCCAGCCCTCTGTGAAATCGGCGATGAATTCGGTTTCGGTGTAACCGTTCTCGACGATCAGGTGCAGCAGGCCGTTGAGGAGTGCGAGGTCGGTGCCGGGGTTGATCTGCAGGAACAGGTCGGCTTTCTGGGCGGTCGCGGTGCGGCGCGGGTCGACGACGATCAGTTTGGCACCGGACTTGACGCGATTCATCATGCGCAGGAACAGGATCGGGTGGCAGTCGGCCATGTTGGCGCCGATGACGAAGAAGACGTCGGCTCGGTCGAAGTCCTCGTAGGAGCCCGGCGGGCCGTCCGCGCCGAGGGACAGCTTGTAGCCGGAACTCGCGCTGGCCATGCACAGTCGCGAGTTCGACTCGATCTGGTTGGTGCCGATGAAGCCCTTGGCCAGCTTGTTGGCCAGGTACTGCGCCTCGAGGGACATCTGTCCCGACACGTAGAGGGCGAAGGCGTCCGGACCGTGCTGGTCGACGATCTCGCGTAACCCCTTGCCGCAGCGGGCGATCGCGTCGTCGATGTCGATCGGCTCGGCGGGTGCGCCGCGGTCGGTCCGCAGGTGCGCCGTTCCCATCCGGCCCGGCGCGGCGAGCAGGTCCGCGGTGGTCGCGCCCTTGGTGCACAGCCGGCCGAAGTTCGCCGGATGTTGTTTGTTGCCAGTCGACTTCACGACGTGATGGCGGTCGCTTTTCGCGTCTGTTGTGACCTGCAACACCATGCCGCAGCCGACGCCGCAATAGCCGCACACGGTGTTCACCAGAGCAGTGTTCACCAGAGCAGTGTTCACCGGCGTGGTATCGGGCTCCACGGGGTGGGCGGGTTGGGCGCCATCAAGCTCCCTCGCCACGGATTCGTCCCTCCCTCGATGCGCGTGCAGACGTCGATTGTGCGACAAGGATGTTTCGGCATCGGTCATCGGATGTTTCCGGCGCTTTACGGCTTCATCGCAACGGCTCGGCAAAGTTGGTGATCCGTGCGGAAATCCGTATCGACGCAGCTCATTTTGGGTCAACCTTGACCGTCGAGCCTGGCACGACATTACCGTCGGCGCCGGGGGTAAAGTCCGACAAAGGCGGCTTTCGACCAAACCTGTGGGACATTCGCAGCCTTCGTTAAGCTAGCCGGATGCGTCGGCTGGTGGCGATGATCCTGCTGATCCTGGTGGCTGCGGCGTGCGGGTCGAAGCCGGTGGGCGCGCCATCGAAACCGTCTGCCGCGTGCAAAGATTCCGACGGGCCCTCGGACGACACGGTGCGCCGGGCCGTGGCCTCGGTCCCGATTGCGATCCCGGGCACCACCTGGGTCGAGATCGCGCGGGGACACACCGGCAACTGCCGGCTGCACTGGGTGCACCTCATCCCCACCATCGCCGGCGAGTCGACCCCCCAGCAGCTGATCTTCTTCGACCACAACACCCCGCTGGGCGAACCCACCCCGAACCCGAAGCCGTACATCACCGTGCTGACGCCGTCGGATGACACGGTCACGGTTCAGTATCGGTGGCGCGTCGGTGACGACGAGCCCTGCTGTCCCTCCGGCCACGGCACCGTGGGGTTCCAGATCGGCCCGAACGGCAAACTGAGAGCTCTCGGCAAGATTCCGAACCCGTAGGGCACCCGGCCGCGGTCCCGACCGCCGGATCTTCACAGGTTTCGTCCAGCACACTCCTAATGAGGCCAGCCTCGGACCGCCGAGGTGGGTGGCCGGGTGGGGGTGTGGTCGTTGCGGGTGGTAGCTGGTTGAGAGGCGGTCCGAGCCTGCCCTCCGGTGTTCGCGGCTTCGCTTTGGCGCGGG
>Ga0207433_10009126_pt1 | contig 15881 bp, 8 predicted proteins | sample YelNatPaOPGAMG01_FD_187559 | JGI IMG/M metagenome (GOLD analysis project Ga0207433, IMG submission 187559) | Hot spring thermophilic microbial communities from Obsidian Pool, Yellowstone National Park, USA - OP-RAMG-01 (SPAdes) (version 3) | ecosystem: Environmental > Aquatic > Thermal springs >... | reverse complement strand
GGCGCGCGCAGTATTTCGAGCCGTATCACGCGGCACTGGCGGCAGAACTGGAGCGGCTGCGCGCCGAGCACGGCCGCGTCGTGCTCTATGACGCGCACTCGATCCGCTCGCGAGTGCCGAGGCTGTTCCAGGGGGAGTTGGCGCATCTGAACCTCGGGACGAACCGCGGCGCGAGTTGTGCGCCGATGCTGCGGCGGGCGGTCGAAGAGGCATGCCAGAGCCCGAGCTTCACGCTCGTCACGGACGGGCGCTTCGTCGGTGGCTGGACCACGCGGCATTACGGTTGCCCGGACCGAGAGGTGCATGCCGTGCAGATGGAGCTCGCCTGCCGCGGCTACCTCAATGAGCCGGCCGTTCCCGCCGCCGACAACTGGCCCCCGCCGTTCGAACCGGCACGGGCCGCGCCGCTCAGCCAGGTGCTGCAGCGCGCACTCAGCGCCTGTTTGAATTTTGCCCACACTGCAACGGGAGTCACCTGATGAACGCAGATCGCAAACCCCGGACCCGCCTCGATACCACCCGTGTCATTCACGCCCCCACCGGCACGACGCTCACGGCCAAGAGCTGGCTCACCGAGGCGCCGCTGCGCATGTTGATGAACAACCTGGACCCGGCGGTGGGTGAGCGACCGCAGGAGCTCGTGGTCTACGGCGGAATCGGGCGCGCAGCCCGCGACTGGGAGAGCTACGACACCATCGTCGCGACGCTGCGCCGGCTCGAGACGGACCAGACACTGCTCATTCAGTCGGGCAAGCCGGTCGGGGTGTTCACCACGCATGCCGATGCGCCGCGGGTGCTCATCGCCAATTCCAACCTCGTGCCGCGCTGGGCGACCTGGGAGCACTTCAACGAGCTCGACCGCAAGGGCCTGATGATGTACGGCCAGATGACCGCCGGCTCGTGGATCTATATTGGCAGCCAGGGCATCGTCCAGGGAACCTACGAAACCTTCGTCGAGATGGGGCGCCGGCATTATGGCGGGGAGCTCCAGGGACGCTGGCTGCTCACCGCCGGCCTCGGCGGCATGGGCGGCGCGCAGCCGCTTGCGGCGGTGATGGCCGGCGCGTCCTGCCTGGCGATCGAGTGTCAGCGCTCGCGCATCGACATGCGTCTGCGCTCGGGCTATCTCGATCACGCGGCGGAGAGTCTCGATGAGGCGCTTGCGATCGTGCAGCGGGCCTGCGCCGAGGGCAAGGCGGTGTCCGTCGGCTTGCTCGGCAACGCCGCCGATGTGCTGCCGGAGCTGTTCAAGCGCGGCGTGCGGCCGGATCTGCTCACCGACCAGACTTCTGCGCACGATCCGCTGAACGGCTACCTGCCGAGCGGGTGGAGCGTTGAGCGTTGGCTCGAGATGCGCGAGCGTGATCCGGCGGCCGTGATCCGAGCCGCCAAGGCATCGATGGCCGTTCACGTGCGCGCCATGCTCGACTTTCACGCCGCCGGCGTGCCGACCGTGGATTATGGCAACAACATCCGGCAGATGGCGCTCGAGGAGGGCGTCAAGAATGCCTTCGACTTCCCCGGTTTCGTGCCGGCCTACATCCGCCCGTTGTTCTGCCGGGGTGTCGGGCCGTTCCGCTGGGCCGCGCTCTCCGGTGATCCGGAGGACATCTTCAAGACCGACGCGAAGGTCAAAGAGTTGCTGCCTAAGGACAAGCACCTGCACCACTGGCTGGACATGGCGCGCGAGCGCATTCATTTCCAGGGCTTGCCGGCACGCATCTGCTGGGTCGGGCTCGGCGACCGGCATCGTCTCGGCCTCGCCTTCAACGAGATGGTGGCCCGCGGCGAACTGAAGGCGCCGGTGGTGATCGGGCGCGATCACTTGGATTCCGGCTCGGTGGCATCGCCGAACCGCGAGACCGAGTCGATGCGCGACGGCTCCGATGCGGTGTCCGACTGGCCGCTGCTGAACGCACTGCTCAGCACCGCCTCGGGTGCGACCTGGGTTTCGCTGCATCACGGCGGCGGTGTTGGAATGGGATTTTCCCAGCATGCCGGACTGGTCATCGTGTGCGACGGCACCGAGGCGGCCGCGCGACGCATCGCGCGCGTGCTGTGGAACGATCCGGCGAGCGGCGTGATGCGCCATGCCGATGCCGGCTATCCGGAGGCGATCGCCTGCGCGCGCGAGCAGGGCCTTGACCTGCCGGGGATTCTCCCGGATCCGGCTTGATTGCGTCCCGCATGACATATGGCAGCACAAAGGCGACATAAGCAGCGCCGCGCGGCGGCGCGGCGCTGCGTTATGTACGCACGAGACTGTGGTGAATACGACCTGAGAAATACGCCGCACCGGAACGCTTGACTCGCGCGGCCCCTGCCTCGAAACTGCACGCTGTGTAAAGGGCAAACCCGTCGAAAGGCGGGGACGCAAAGCCACCGGTCTTCGGGACATTCCCATGACGGCGGGGCCGCCACGATCGCGCCGCAAGCGCATCGGAAGCTTCCTCCGTCTCCATGGGACGCACCGCCGGCCGGGGCATCACGACCGAGCGTCCAAGAGACATGACACCAGCGGAAAATCTGGCGCCGCTCCCGGAGACCGGCGCGCCATCATCGGTCGGCCCCGCCGCCGAGGCGGGTCCGTTCGTGATCAACCTGTGCTCATCGAGCACGCCCATGGCGCTGCCGCGCGCCGATCTGCCCGAGCTCAGCCGCTTCACGTTCTTCGTGAGCCGCCGGTTCGAGGAAGGCCGCGAGCGGTTCCGGCTGCACATGGGGTTCTTCGCCAATCAGGCCGAAGCTGAAAACTGGCTCGGACTGGTGCGCGAGATTTATCCCGGCGCCTGGGCCGGTGAGGCGCCGGGCAAGAAGCTGCGCGCTCGCGCTGTGGCCGCGGCCGAAGCGCAGGCCGCCCACGCGGCCGGCCCGCACTCGGTCGCGCCGCAGGTCGAGCCGCCTGTCGAGCCCCCAGCCGAACCCCCGGCCGCGCCGGTGCTCTCGCTCGTCGAGGCGCCCGAGGAGGCGAAGGCGGTGCCGACGCTGCATCCGCCAGCCGAAGCGAAGACCGTGCCCGCGCCGGCTCTGGCCCGTGCCTCTGCGCCGGCTTCGCCGCCGCGTGCCGCCAAAGCCGGCCCTGCGCCGCGCGCCGTAGCCGATCCCTCTGCTGAACCGGTTCGCACACCGGTGGTGTTTGGAACGTCCAACATCAAGGAAGTGCTCGCGTCGCTGGATGAGCCGCTGGAGGCGACCGGCGCGACGCGTACGCTGCCGATCCCCGAGGCGGCGCTCTCAGATGTCCAGGCGCTGCAGTGCCTCGAAGGACGTACTCCGGAGGCGCTCGCCAAACCGGCCGCCTTCGCCGTGCAGCTGAAGTGGTCGGTGCAGCAGATCGCATTCGAGAAGCTGCCGCCGCTCGCAATCTTCAGCGCCTACACGCTCTATTGCGTCGAGGGCAGCCGCGAGGGCCGCAAGTGGTTCGGGCTGCGCCTGGGGTTCTTCAACGATCCGATTTCCGCCAAGCAGGTGGCCGGCTACGTCCGTTCGGAATTCCCGTCGGCCGCCGTGGTGCCCGTGAGCGGCGATGAACGCCAGCGCGTGAGCGGGGAGTCCGGGGCGCTGCCGCCGCGTACGGCCGCGCAGGCGTCGCAGGCGGTGGACCACGAATTCAAGCTGTTCGACGAAGAGGCGCCCGTGCGGGCCGCGGCGCCCGCCGCTGCGCCGGGCGAGAGCGCGGCTGCGACGCTGCCGAAGGCGCCGGTGCACGAGCTGCGGCCGGTGGCCCTGGCCAAACGTGCTGCCTCGGGCGGCAAGGTGCAGGCGCGCGAGCGCCGTGCACCGCAGACCCTGGAGGAGACTCTGGAGATTCTCGGCGCGCACGAGCTGACCATCGAGGACCGGCGCGACGAGGCCGGCGATACGCGCGGTTCGGGCGGGGCCCGCAAGCTGGAGAGGAGCACGCCGTTCACGCGGCTGCTTGAGCGGTTGGGCGAGCGAGTCCGGAAGAACTGACGGCCGATCGGCGGCGTGCTCCTCGCCGCTCAGCGCGGACCGAACAGCTTCTCCAGTTCGCTCAGCGCCTGGTCGGTCGCGGCGCCGTGGCCGGCATACGCGCCGGGGCGCGGGCGGAAGAAATCGCAGAAGTTCGCCCCCTCCTTGTTGCGCACTTCCTCGGCCCCCTGCTCACGGCAGGCGCCCGTAACGCGGGTGTCGTACTCGCGGCACATGCGGCACACGTGCAGCTGTGCACGGCACTTCGGGCACTCCTCCAAGCGACGCAGCGGCAGCGTCAGGTCCGCCAGCGACGCGCCGCACTTCCAACAGACCAGCTCGTGGGCCATGGCGGCACTGTACCTCAATCCTCACCGCAGCGCGTGGCGAGGAACTCCGCGAGCACCCGCCCGGTATGCGAGCGCTTGGCGCGGCGAGCCACGGCCGCTGGCGTGCCTTGGGCAACGAGGCGCCCGCCATGCTCGCCGGCCTCCGGACCCATGTCCAGGATCCAATCCGCCTCGGCCATCACGTCGAGGTTGTGCTCCACCACGACTACCGTGTTGCCGGCGTCAACCAGCCGGTGCAGTACGTGGATCAGCTTCTCGACGTCGGCCATGTGCAGCCCTACGGTCGGCTCATCGAGCACGTAGAGTGTGTGCCGTGCCGGGTGCGCGGCCATGGCGGGGCGCTCCGGCGGTCCCGACTCGCGCACCTTGGCCAGCTCCGTGACCAGTTTGATGCGCTGTGCTTCCCCGCCGGAGAGCGTCGGGCTCTGCTGGCCCAGCGTCAGATATCCCAGGCCGACGTCCTGCAGCAACTTCAGCGCGTGGTGGATGCGCGCATGCGCTGCGAAGAACGGCACCGCTTCGTCGACATTCATCATCAGCACGTCGCCGATGCTTTTGCCGCGCCAGAGCACCGAGAGGGTCTCGGCGCTGAAGCGCCGGCCGCCGCACACGTCGCAGAGAACCTTCACGTCCGGCAGGAAATTCATCTCGATGGTCTGCACGCCCTGGCCTTCGCAGGCCTCGCAGCGTCCGCCGGTAGTGTTGAACGAGAAGCGGCTCGCGGTGTAACCGCGCAGACGCGCCTCACTGGTGGCCGCGAAGATCCGCCGGATGTCGTCCCAGAATCCAATGTAGGTCGCCGGGCAGGAGCGCGGCGTCTTGCCGATCGGCGTCTGATCGACCTCCAGCACCCGCCCGAGGTGCTCCAACCCGCGCACCGCGCGGCAGCCCGCGAGCTCGGTCCGGCGTGGTCGGCCCGCACGTTTGGTGGCGCGCGGCGCGCTCTTGGTCCGAGCCGCCTTGTCGGCCGTGCCGAGCAGGCGGCGCAGATTGGTATAGAGCACGTCCCGCGCCACGGTCGACTTCCCTGATCCGGACACGCCCGTGATCACCACGAGTCGCGCCAGCGGGATCTGCACGTCGCCCGCGACGTTGTGCAGTGAAATATCCTCGAGCGTCAGGTGGGGGGACTTTGCAGTCGTCGCACGGCGCGGCTCGGCGGGATGGCGCAGCGGCCTGCGCAGAAAGCGCCCGGTGATGGAACGCGGGTTGCGCATCAGTTCCTTCACCGTGCCGACACCGACGATTTCCCCGCCCTGCACACCGGCGCCGGGACCGAGGTCCAGGACGTGATCGGCCCGGCGGATCGTGTCTTCGTCATGCTCCACCACCACCAGCGTATTGCGGTGGCTGGCGAGTTCGCTGAGCGAGTCGAGCAGGATCTCGTTGTCGCGCGGATGCAGGCCGATGGTCGGCTCATCGAGTACGTAGCACACCCCCTGCAGGTTCGAGCCGAGCTGCGCGGCGAGGCGAATGCGCTGAGCCTCTCCGCCCGAGAGGGTCGGTGCCGAGCGGTCGAGCTGCAGGTAGCCGAGGCCGACGCGCTCGAGAAACGCCAGGCGTGAGCGGATCTCGGCGAGCAGATCGCGCGCGATCTGCCGCTCGCGGGAGGAGAGCTTCAGCCGCCGGAAGAACTCTGCGGCGCGACCCACGGGTTCCAGGGTCAGAGCGGCGATGGAGCGGTTGCGGAAGCGCACGTTGAGCGCGACGGGGTTCAGCCGCTGACCGGTGCAGGCCGGGCAGGGCTGCGGCTCGTCCTCGAGCCAATCGTTCCACCAGTGCTCCTCGCCGCTCTGTTCGGCATCGAACCCGGACATCGCCACGCCGGTGCCGAAGCAGCTCTCGCACCAGCCGTGTTTGGAATTGAAGGAGAACAGGCGCGGGTCGGGCTCAGGGAAGCTGCGCCCGCACGACGGGCAGGCTCGTTTCGTGGAGAACACGGTGACGCGCGCGGCGTTGGGCGCGAGCACGTGCACCAGCCCCTTGCCGAAATCGAGTGCGCGAGTGAGTGCCTGGTGCAGTTCGGTGTCGGTGCGCGCCCCGACCTCGATCGTCGCCACCGGCAGCTCGATGGTGTGCTCCTTGAAGCGCGAGAGGCGCGGCCATTTCGCCGTGGGCAGTGTCGAGCCATCGACGCGCAGCGTCTTGAATCCCTTCTTGTGCGCCCACTTGGCGAGGTCCGTGTAATAGCCCTTGCGCGCCACGACCAGGGGCGCGAGCAATTCGATGCGCTTGCCGCGATACTCGCGCAGCAGCCGAGCGGCGATCGAGGCCGGACTTTGTGGCTCGATGGCGACATCGCAATCGGGACAGTACTGAGTGCCGAGCTTCACGTACAGCAGGCGCAGGAAGTGGTAGATCTCGGTCAGCGTCGCCACGGTGCTCTTGCGCCCGCCGCGGCTGGTGCGCTGCTCGATGGCGACGGTCGGCGGGATGCCGAAGATCGCATCCACGTCGGGGCGGGCCGCCGGCTGCACGAATTGGCGCGCGTACGCGTTCAATGACTCGAGATAGCGGCGCTGACCCTCGTTGAACAGGATGTCGAAGGCGAGAGTCGATTTACCGGAACCCGACACCCCGGTGATGACCGTGAAGCGGTTGCGCGGGATGCGCGCATCGATGCTCTTGAGATTGTGCTCGCGAGCATTGTGAATGACGATGTCGTGCCGTGCCGCCGGGTCGATCAGGGCCCGGCTCGGGACCGGCTCGGCGACCGTGGAGACTGATGGCGCGGCAGGCGGCTCTCCAACCAGGGACAGCTCGTATTCCCTGAGCGCCCGGGCGGTGTGCGACTCAAGATGCTCGCGCACTTCGGCCGGCGTGCCGGTGCAGACGATGTTGCCGCCGTCCTCACCGCCTTCCGGACCGAGGTCGATGATCCAGTCGCTGGCGCGGATCACATCGAGGTTGTGTTCGATCACGAGCAGCGAGTGACCGGCCGCGAGCAGCTTGCGGAACGCCATCAACAGCCGGGTCACGTCCTGAAAGTGCAGTCCGGTGGTCGGCTCATCGAACAGGAACAGCTTGCCCTTGTGCGTGATGCTCGAGAGTACGGAGCCCGCCTGGGCCAGATGGCCGGCGAGCTTCAGTCGCTGTGCCTCGCCGCCGGAGAGCGTCGGCACCGGCTGGCCGAGGGCCACGTACTCCAGGCCGACGTCCGCGAGCGGTGCGAGTCGTGCGCACACCTCGCGTGAGTCGCGGAAGAATGCCAGCGCCTCCGTGACCGTCATCTGCAGCACTTCGGCGATGTTGGCGCGCCGGCCGTCGGCGCCCTCGCGGCGGATGTCGAGAACCTCATCGCGGTAGCGACGACCGTTGCAGTCCGGGCAGCGCAGATACACATCGGAGAGGAACTGCATCTCCACGTGCTCGAAGCCGTTGCCGCTGCAGGTCGGACAGCGTCCGTTGCCGGAGTTGAAGCTGAACGTGCCGGCGGTGTACTTGCGCTCGAGCGCGGCCGGCTCCGCGGCGAACAGGGCGCGGATGGCGTCGAATGCTCCAACATAGCTCGCCGGGTTGGATCGGGTCGTGCGGCCGATCGGGCTCTGATCGACCATCACGACGTCGTCGATGAGTTCCGCCCCCGCGAGGGCTGCGAACGAGCCGGGCGCTTCAGTCGGCTTGCCGTGGTATTTCAGCAGCGCGGGGTAGAGCACATCCTCGATCAGCGTGGACTTCCCGGAGCCGGAGACGCCGGTGACGCACACCAGGCGCTTCAGCGGGATGCGCACCTCGACGTTCTTCAGATTGTGCTGCGAGACGCCACGCAGCTCGATCCAGCGGTTCGAGCGGGCCTCGGCCACCACTTCACCCGGCGACGGCGGGCGCGTGCCCGGACTCTCGGGGCGCTCGCTGCCGACGCGCTTGCGGCCGCTGAGGTACTCCCCGGTCAGCGAGCGCGCGCTGCGGCGGATTTCGCGCGGCGTGCCGAAGAAGACGATGTCCCCGCCGCGCTCCCCGGCGCCGGGACCGAGATCGAGGATGCGGTCGGCCTCGAGCATGATCTGCGGGTCGTGCTCGACGACCAGCAGCGAGTTGCCCGCATCGCGCAGCCGCTTCATCACCGTGATGACCCGCTGCATGTCGCGCGGATGCAGCCCGATCGAGGGCTCATCGAGTACGAACAGGGTGTTGACCAGCGAGGTGCCGAGCGCGGTCGTGAGGTTGATGCGCTGCACTTCGCCGCCCGAGAGGGTGCGCGACTGGCGGTCGAGCGTCAGATATCCGAGGCCGACGTCGGCGAGGTAGCCGAAGCGCGCGCGGATTTGCTCGAGCAGCAGGTCGGCTGCCTCGTCGAGCGGCTTCGGCAGCGTCAGGCCGACAAAGAACTCCCGCGCCCGGTTCACCGGCAGCAGCATCAGATCGTGCAGCGAGAGTCCCGGCAGGCTCGCTCGCCGCTCCTCACTCCACTCGGCGCCGCGCGGCAGGAACCGCGGTGTGGCGCCGAGCGCCGCGTCGGCCGCCTCGCGGCCGCCGACGCGCCACAGCAGACCCTGGGTCTTCAGGCGAGCGCCGCCGCAGGTCTCGCACGGGGTGTAGGCCCGGTAGCGTGACAGCAGCACGCGCACGTGCATTTTGTAGGAGCGGCTCTCCAGCCACGCGAAGAATCGCTTCGCGCCGTACCAGACGCCCTTGCTCCATTCGCCCTCGCCCTCGATCACCCAGTTGCGCTGCTGTGCGGACAGATCGCGCCACGGCGTGTCGAGCGGGATGCCGCGCTTGCGCGCGAACTTCTCCAGGTCCTGCTGACATTCGGCGTAGGACTGCGTCTGCCACGGCTTGATGGCGCCGCCGCGCAGCGTCTTGCCGTCATCCGGCACCACCAGGCCGTAATCCACACCGATCACGCGCCCGAAGCCGCGGCAGGTCTCGCAGGCCCCGAGTGGCGAGTTGAATGAGAAGAGACTGGGCGAGGGTTCCTGGTAGGACAGGTCGCACTCGGCGCAGTGCAGGCCGCTCGAGAATCGCCACACCGCCAGGGTGTTGGGCGGATCGGCATCATCGATGGCGTGAATGTTGACCTTGCCGCGGCCGACCCGCAGGGCCGTTTCGAGCGCCTCGAGGATGCGGCTGCGCTCGGCGCGGCCGGCGCGCAGGCGGTCCTGGATCACCTCGAAGGTCACCGCCGGCGCGGGCGCGGCCTTCTTGCGGCCCCGTTTGCCCGCAGGCGGGGGTGCGCTCGGACGCGGCGGCGGCTCGAGGAACCGGGTGTAGCCCTGCTTCTCGAGCAGCGCGCGCACCTCGTCGGTGGTGAAATTCGCCGGTACCTCGATCGGGAACGTGACCAGCAGGCGCGGATCGCCCGCGGCGGCGGCGCGCTCGAGCAGTTGTTGATGAATGCTCTCGGCGCTGTCGCGGCGCACCGGATGTCCGCAGCGCTGGCAGTGCAGCACCGCGGTGCGGGCGAAGAGCAGTTTGAGGTGATCGTTCAGCTCGGTCATCGTGCCGACCGTGGAGCGCGAGGTGCGCACCGGGTTGGTCTGGTCGATGGCGATGGCCGGCGGGATGCCCCCCACGGTGTCGACCTGCGGTTTGTCCATGCGGTCGAGGAACTGGCGTGCGTACGGGGAGAATGTCTCCACGTAACGACGCTGGCCCTCGGCATAGAGGGTGTCGAACACCAGGGACGACTTTCCTGAACCTGACACGCCCGTCACCACGACCAGCTCGTTGAGCGGGATATCGAGGTCGAGGTTCTTCAGGTTGTTCTGGCGTGCGCCGCGTACGCGGATGACGTCTCGAGGGGCGTCGGTCATTCCTTCACCTTGCGACGGATCGTATGGGAGCAGTCCGTGCGCGGATGGCGCACGTCCACACGCATTCTACCGTAAAGCGTTCGGAGCAGATGGTCGCCCCTGCACACAAAATCTACGTTTTTCCCATACAGGACAGGCACATGCGCGGCACTGGATAAAGCGACCACACCCCGGGGTGCCGCGGTGTCCCGGCTGCGGGCCCCACGCAGGGCGTGTGGCTCCGGGGCGCGGGTGACAGGTGTCACCTTCCGGTCCTGACGCTTTCGACTGCCCCGGACCCTATCGGCAGGCGTAGCGTCCGCAGCGAGGTTGGCGAGAGATGTTCCTCGTGGATGCGCGAGCCATGGCGTGGGCAGCCGAGTCGGTCAGACCTCTCGCGCAGTCCCCGGTGGGTGGAGGCGCCGCGCGCCGGGCATCTCGAGTGCTGGAGTCTGACGTCGTGTTACACATCGGGGGATCTGCAGTGCGCCCGTACCGTTCCTCATCGCGCCCCCTGCTGCGCCGCGGCGGCGGGACGCGCAGCACCACTGCAATCCCGTATCGTGTTCGTCTGAACCTGGGAGACGTGTCATGACTGTGCCTGAGTCTGATTCTCCGGTGACGCCCTCGAGCACAGCATCGAAGCCCGATCCCGGTGCTGCTGCCGTGGAAGACGCTCGCCGCCCCGGCATCCTGCCGATGCTGCGCGAGATGCTCATCGACGCCGGCATTCCCTGGGCCTGCTACCAGGCGTCGATGGCCTATGTGTCACATTCCGAGGTCGTCGCGCTGATGATCGCCAGTGTCTTCCCGACACTGAAGACGCTCTATGGCCTGCGACGGCGGCGCGCATTCGACCCGGTGAGCCTGGTGATTCTCGCCGGACTGTTGTTCGGGCTCGCGGCGCTCATGTTCGGCGGTGGCGCAAAGCTGCTGCTGGTGCGCGAGTCGCTGTTCACCGGTGCATTCGGTGTGGCCTGCCTGGGGTCGCTGCTGCTGCGCTCGCGCCGTCCGGTCATGTTCTACTTCGGGCGGTTCTTCGCCGCCGGCAAAGATCCTCGTAAGCGCGCCGAGTTCGATCAGTACTGGCAGTATCCGAGCTTTCGCCGAGTGCAGCGGATCATCACGCTCGTGTGGGGGCTGGTGTTCGTCGGGGAGTTCACGCTGCGCGTCGTTTTCATCTACACGCTCTCGCCCGCCACGGTGCTCGCGGTCTCGCCGCTCGTGCTCGGCGGTGCAACGCTGCTGACCGTGCTGTGGACGTTCAGCTATGCCGCGCGGGCCCGCAAAGCCGGGATTGCGCGCCGGGCGGCAGCCGCGGGATTGTGAGCGCGCCGAACCGGGCGGGAGTCCCCGGTGCCGCGCACGCCCGAGCGGCCCGTCGGCGCCTTGCGCTATGATTCCGGACGTTGCGCGCCGAAGATTTTTCACGGGCGCCGTCCTGGAATTCCCTTACGGTGACATACCACGCTCTGCTCGCTCATCCCGGTTCGCCCGCGGCTGGCGAACTCACTCTTGCCGCCGAGGCGCAGCGACTGCGCGCCGATGCGGTGACACTGCGCTTCGTCCTGAGCGGGCCGCTGCAGCACGTGCGCGTCCCCGCGGAGACCTCCGGTGCGCGCGCCGATGAGTTGTGGCGGCACACCTGTTTCGAGGCGTTCGTGGCGCTTCAGGGCGTGCCGGGGTACCTGGAGTTCAACTTCTCCCCGTCGCTGGCATGGCAGGCCTACCGCTTCAGTGCCCGCCGCGTGGGGATGACGCCCGCGGACTTGCCCGCGCCACCGGTCCTGACGGTCGGACACCGTGAACGCACCGGCGCCCCGGGGCCTGTGCGCGGTGCAGACGATGCGCTGGTGCTCGAGGCGCTCGTGTGCCTCCCTGAGCCCTATGCCGACGGCGGCCAGCCGTTGCAGCTCGCGCTCAGCGCAGTGCTCGAGGACGCCACCGGCGCCCTGTCGTACTGGGCGTTGCACCATGTGCCCGGACGGCCGGACTTCCATCATCCGGATGCGTTTGCGCTCACACTCGATGCACTCGGCGCCGAGCCCCGGCCGGTGACGGATCCGGCATGAAATTCGGCATCGACCGTCTGCTTGCCGATCCGGCTCTGCGCAAGCCGCTCGCCGGCCGGCGCGTGGCGCTGCTCGCACATCCGGCCTCGCTCACCCGCGGTCTGACGCACAGCCTCGATGCGCTGGCGGCCCTCGGAGATCTGCGTCTGACGGCCGCCTTCGGTCCGCAGCACGGGCTGCGCGGCGACAAACAGGACAACATGGTGGAGTCGCCGGACTTCACCGACCCCGTGCACGGCATCCCGGTGTTCAGCCTCTACGGCGAGGTGCGCCGGCCCACCGATGCGATGATGGACACGTTCGATGTCCTGTTGGTCGACCTGCAGGATCTGGGTTGCCGCGTCTACACGTTCGTCACGACGCTGCGGTACATGCTCGAGGCCTGTGCACGCCATCGCAAGAGCCTTTGGGTGCTCGAGCGGCCGAACCCCATCGGCCGAGCGGCCGAGGGGCTGCTGCTGCAGCCGGGAACGGAGAGCTTCGTTGGTGCCGGCGCGATGCCGATGCGTCACGGTATGACGCTCGGGGAACTGGCACGCTGGTTCGTGCACACGCTGCAGCTCGATGTCGATTGCCAGGTGGTGCCGCTCGAGGGCTGGAATCCCCACGCGGCACCCGGTTTCGGCTGGCCGCTCGGGGAGCGCACCTGGGTCAACCCCAGCCCGAATGCACCGAACCTGTTCATGGCGCGCTGCTATCCGGGCACCGTGATGCTCGAGGGCACGACGCTCTCGGAGGGCCGCGGTACGACACGGCCCCTCGAGCTGTTCGGCGAGCCGGGTCTCGACGTGCCGGCCCTGCTCGAGACGATGCACGCCCTTGCGCCGGCCTGGCTGCGCGGCTGCCGGTTGCGGCCGTGCTGGTTCGAGCCGACGTTTCACAAGCACGCCGGGATGCTCTGCGCGGGGGTGCAGGTGCACGTCGAGGACCCGGTGCATTACGACCCTCGGGCATTCCGGCCCTGGCGGCTGATGGCGGTGGCGTTCAAGGCGCTGCGGCAACTGGACCCGCAGAGGCCTCTGTGGCGCGAGTTTCCCTACGAATACGAGCACGAGCGGCTCGCGATCGACGTCATCAACGGCGGAGATACGTTGCGCCGCTGGGTCGATGACCCGGCGGCGGCGGCCGGCGATCTCGAGGCGCTCTCGAGCGCCGATGAAGCCGCGTGGCAGGACGCGCGGCGCCCCTTTTTGATATACTGAGATTTATCAAAGAGTTGCCGGCCAGGGTCACGCCCCGGCCTGCGGCGGCGCATCGCGCGGCCGGCCGCAGCGGCACTCCGCTTCCTGTTCGTTCCGGGCCGAGCCCGGTGCTTTATCCCGCTGGCGCTCGACGCCGCAGGGCTGGTTCCATGAACGCCGCACCCGACATTACCCGCTACCGCAAGCACTGGGCCGAACGTTTCGGTACGGCGCCCTTCCTGCCCATGAGCCGCGCCGAGATGGAGGCGCTGGGCTGGGACAGCTGCGACATCATCCTGGTCACGGGCGACGCCTACGTCGACCTGCCGAGCTTCGGCATGGCCGTCGTTGGCCGGGTGCTCGAGGGACAGGGGTTTCGGGTCGGCATCATCGCCCAGCCCGACTGGCACAGCGCCGAACCGTTCGCAGTGCTCGGGCGGCCGAACCTGTTCTTCGGCATCACCGGCGGGAACATGGACTCCATGGTCAACCGCTACACCGCGGACCGCCGGCTGCGCAGCGACGACGCCTATACCCCCGGTGGCGTGGGCGGCAAGCGTCCCGACCGCTCGGTCATCGTGTACGCGCAGCGCGCCCGCGAGGCCTTCAAGGATGTGCCGATCGTGATCGGCGGCATCGAGGCGTCCCTGCGGCGCATCGCGCATTTCGACTATTGGTCGGAGAAGGTCCGCCGTTCCGTGCTGCTCGATTCCAAGGCGGACCTGCTCGTGTACGGCAACGGCGAGCGGCAGGTGTGCGAGATCGCGCACCGCCTCGCGGCCGGAGAGTCGATCGACGAGCTCACCGACGTGCGCGGCACCGCATTCGTGCGCAAGTCGTTGCCTCCGGGTTGGATCGAGATCGACTCCGCGCACCTCGATGAGCCCGGTGCGCTCGAGCCGCATCCGGATCCCTATGCCATGACGCCGGCGCCGGCCGCTGCACCCGCCGCGGCGCGCGCCGGGGAGAACGTGGTGCGGTTCGTGCGCCGCGTGAAGAACGCCGACCGGGAGCGCAGCGTGATCCGCATGCCCTCCTACGAGCAGGTCGCCGCCGACCCGGTGTTGTATGCGCACGCCTCACGAATCCTGCATCTGGAGGCGAACCCCGGCAACGCCCGGGCGCTCGTGCAGCGGCACGGGGACCTCGACGTGTGGCTCAATCCCCCGCCCATCCCGCTCAGCACCGCGGAGATGGACTGGGTGTACGAGCGGCCCTACCAGCGCCAGCCGCATCCGTTCTACGGCGAGGCGGCCATTCCGGCCTACAAGATGATCCGTTTCTCGGTGGCTATCCAGCGCGGCTGCTTCGGCGGCTGCTCGTTCTGTTCGATCACCGAGCACGAGGGCCGGATCATCCAGAACCGCTCCGAGGCCTCGATCCTGCGCGAGGTCGAGGACATCCGCGATCGCGTGCCGGGCTTCACCGGCGTGATCTCCGATCTCGGCGGTCCGACCGCCAACATGTACCGCCTGGCCTGCCGCAGCCGGGAGATCGAGAGCGCCTGCCGCCGCCCCTCGTGCGTCTATCCGGGCATCTGCCCGAACCTCGACACCAACCACGCGCCGTTGATTCAGCTGTACCGCAAGGTGCGCGAGCTGCCCGGCATTCGCAAGGTCCTCATCGCCTCGGGCGTGCGCTACGACCTCGCCGTGGAGTCCCCCGAGTACGTCAAGGAGCTGGCCCAGCATCACACCGGCGGGTACCTCAAGATCGCTCCGGAAGCGATCTCCGAGGGGCCGCTCGCGATGATGATGAAGCCGGGGATCGGCGCCTACGATCGTTTCAAGGCACTGTTCGACCGCTACTCGCGCGAAGCCGGCAAGGAACAGTACCTGATCCCGTATTTCATTGCCGCGCACCCCGGGACGCGCGATGAGGACATGCTCGAGCTCGCCCTGTGGCTGAAGCGCAATGGCTTTCGCGCCGACCAGGTGCAGGCGTTCCTGCCCTCGCCGATGGCCAGCGCGACGGCCATGTACCACTCGGGCAAGAACCCGCTGAAGCGCGTCCACCGCAGCGGCGGGGAGGTGCACATCCCGAAGGGCCTGAAGGTGCGCCGCCTGCACAAGGCATTCCTGCGCTACCACGATGCGAACAACTGGCCGATGCTGCGCGAAGCGCTGCGCCGGATGGGGCGCGCGGACCTCATCGGCAGCGGCAAGCACCAGCTCGTGCCGGCCTTCCAGCCGCCGGGGACTGGCCAGGCGCACGAAGGGCGCCGCGCTCAGCGCCCGGGCGAGCGCCCCGGACCGCGTCCGCAGCCGTTTCGCACGCAGCACACCGGGCTGCCGCGCACCCCGCGGCGCTGAGCGGCGGACGGCGGCCGTGACCTGCGCCCATCCGCTCGATCGCCCCGTCTGGGCGAGTCTGACCACTCACCACGAGCCGTTCGCGGCCGGCGGGCTGCTCGCCCGGCGCTACCGCGCCGAGTACAACGTGTTCGCCGGTCAGGCGGACGAGTCGCCCGAGGCGCTTGCCGCGCTCGGGGCACTGGTCGGTCCCGGCGAGCAGGTGTGCATCGCGCAGGCGATGCCGGTGACGGTGCCGGCGGGGCTGCGGGTGCACAAGAGTCTCCAGGGCGTGCAGCTGACGGCTCCCGCGGCGCTC
>Ga0207433_10009124_pt1 | contig 15884 bp, 14 predicted proteins | sample YelNatPaOPGAMG01_FD_187559 | JGI IMG/M metagenome (GOLD analysis project Ga0207433, IMG submission 187559) | Hot spring thermophilic microbial communities from Obsidian Pool, Yellowstone National Park, USA - OP-RAMG-01 (SPAdes) (version 3) | ecosystem: Environmental > Aquatic > Thermal springs... | reverse complement strand
TATTATTATTATTATTTATATAAGATTATTATCGGTTTGTCAAATTATTTCTTTTGGTATTCACTTAAAAATGGACGAATTATAAATTTTACTCCAATTTTCTTTGCAATATGTTTACATTTTAATAAATTTATTTCAGGATATTGTATTGATGTAACAGTTACATCTTGTATATACTTTTTTGATTCCTTTATAAATTTAATAACTTGATTAAAAGTCTTTTTACCGAATTTGGGTCTGTTTAATTTATAATATAATTCAGGAGAACAACCATTCAAACTGATACTTATTTTATCAATAATACCTGTTAATTCAGGGCATATATTTCTTTTATGAATAAGATTTCCATGTCCATTAGTATTAATTCTGATAATAAAGTTTTTGTTTTTTAGATATTTTGCTATTTTTTTTATTAAATTTAATCTTATTAAAGGTTCACCATAACCACAAAAAACTACTTCTTTATATTTTTTAGATTTTTGGTTCTCGAGAAATTTACTAATTGCAGAGAATACTTCTTTTTCGGTTGGTTCTTTTTTTAATCTCAGGTTATATCCACGAAACCACCAGTTCCATTTATTTTTTATACAATAGATACATCTTGAAGTACATCTATTGGTTAGGTTAAGGTATATTTTGTTTTTGTATATATAAATAATGTTATTCACTGTATTCTTGGAAATAATGGACTTGATGTTTTAATTTTATTCCCATATTCTATTTGTATTTTTTTATCAACAAGGAAAAAACTTTGTTCAATCGTTTTATTTTGTCCAAGTTGGTAAAAAATAGTTTGTCCTGTTACTGGCATAAAAAGATAAATATAGTGTGCAAGAACCCATAATGTTTCGTATAAATTATAAAGAATATCATTTAGAATATTTATTCCTTGTTTAGCAAGATTCCATGGTTGTTGTTTATCAATATATTGATTAGAAATACTTATTACTTTCTGTATGGTTTCAATTGCATTATGGAATTCAAGATGTTCAATAACTGTATCTATTTTGCTAAGATCAGACCATAAATTTTGATAGTTATTGCCCTTTTGAGGTATTACACTTTTATTATATTTTTCTATCATCTTAGTAACTCTAGAAAAAAGGTTTCCAAGATTATTAGCGAGATCATTATTATATTTGGTTTTTAAGAAGTCAATTGAAAAATCTCCGTCTGCACCGAATGGAAATGCAGATAATATTAGGTATCTAGTTCCATCAACTCCAAATTCGTGTATCATATCATCGGGATAAATTACATTACCTATTGTTTTAGACATTTTTTTACCGTTTATTGTAAAATAACCGTGAGCAAAGATTTTTTTAGGTAGAGGTAAATTTATTGCTAATAATAATGCTGGCCAAACAACAGTATGAAACCATAAGATGTCTTTTCCTATTAAATGTAAATCTGCGGGCCATAATTCGTTGAAATTGAATTCCAAATCACTATCTTCATAACCTATTGCAGAAATATAGTTAATAAGAGCATCAATCCATACATAAGTTGTCTGTTTAATATCAAATGGTATCCTAATTCCCCATTCAAGGTTTTCTCGGGATATACTTATATCACTTATCTGTGTATTAAGTTTTCCTAAAATCTCATTTTTTCTTTCTTCTGGACAAATTTCAAAATGGTTTTCATTGTTTTTATCTGTAATAATTTCTATTAGTTTTTCTCTGAAATGACTTAATTTGAAAAAATAATTTTCTTCTGATTTCTCTTGTGGCTTAGTCATATGATTAGGACATAATCCATTAATAAGTTCTGTTTCAGTAATAAAATTTTCACACTGTATGCAATATAATCCTTTATACTTAGCCTTGTATATATATTCATTATTGTAAAGTTTTTGAAGAATATTTTGTACAGTTTTTTCATGATATTTATCAGTAGTACGAATAAAATGGTTATATGATATATTTAGTTTTTTCCATGTAGTTTTAAATTTATCAGATATTTCATCAACATATTCTTTCACAGGTTTATTTTTTAATTTTGCTGCTTCTACTATTTTTGTGCCATGCTCGTCTGTTCCTGTTAAGAAGAATACATTTCTATTATGTAATCTATACCAACGAGAAATAACATCAGCAGCGATAGTTGTATAAACATGTCCTATATGAGGAACATCATTTACATAATAAATTGGAGTAGTAATATAAAAATTTTTCATTTCAATCTTATTTTATCTAATATTGATATTGATACTTGATTAATGTTATATTTACGGATCCGTTTATCTTGCAATTCAACAGTTATTTCTTCTTTTATAGCATTGATATCAGTAACAGTTCCAGGTCCATCGGGTGTTGTGACTTTTGCATTTATATGTGGTAATTTCTTATTTTGTTCTATATAAAATTTATTTTCATATGCGAGACAACACATTAGACGACCACACAAACCAGATAATTTTGATATGTTTAAACTGAGGTTCTGTTGTTTAGCCATTTCTACAGTTACAGATTCAAAGTTTTTTAAAAAGGATCGACAACATATTATTCTACCACAATGGCCTAGTCCACCAAGCATTTTTGCTTCATCTCGGACACCTATCTGGACCATCTGAATACGTGTTTTTAATATATGTCCTAAATCTTTAACTAAATTTCTGAAATCAATTCTTGTTTCGGAAGTATAATATATGAAAAGTTTTGTTCTATCAAAAGTGTATTCAGCGCATGTCAATTTTATTTTAAGTTCATAATCTTCAAGTTTTTTTTGTATTATGTTTAGTGCTTCAAAATTCTTTTGATTATTTTCTTGAATTCGTTTAAAATCATCTTGGCTCAATTTACGAATAATACGATAAACTTGTTCTTTGGGTTTCTCAACCAAACGTGGCTCACTTGTTATTAATCCTATTTCAAAAGCGTCATCAATTTCAAGTATAATACGATCGTATAGTTTTAAATCAAGATTATTTACATCACCTAAAATAAGTTCTTCTTTTCTTCTTACTAAAACATCAACCACTACAACCATAATTTAGTTCCTTATTGTTGAAAAAATCATTTAATTTTAATAATAGAAAACTAACAAATAGATTTAGATTAATATTGTATCTTAATGAATTTTTACAATTTAAAATAAATTCAATTATTTTACTAAGATCTTTGGTATTATCATCTATATTCTTTTTATTTATCAGTTCTTCTCTTGCTAAACAGAGTAGGTTCATTATAAACTGTTCTACATCATAATGATTCTCACTTAAAATATTTGAGAATTCAAGAAGTTCCTCAGATTTACACTCTTTCATTTTAAGTTTATTCCATAAATTCAGGACTGTATTGATACCATATAATTCGTTAGATGTCTCTTTGATAAATATTGCTTTACCTAAGGAGCCTTCACAGAATTTAATTATCTTTTCTGTTTCTGCTTTATCTAAATTAAATTCGTTAATGAGATAATCCATAATAAGTTCGTCTGCTAATGCTCTGAATTTTAATTGTTGACATCGTGAAATAATTGTTTTAGGTAAACTTTCAAGAATGTCTGTTAATAATATTATTAGAGAATTAGAAGGTGGTTCTTCTAGTGTCTTCAAGAGACAGTTTGCAGAGTCAATATTTAATTTATCAGCAGATTCAATTATGAATACTTTATAGTAACCTTCAAGTGGTTTTAAAGCAATTTTTTTCTGCATTTCTCTTATTGTATCAATTTTAATAATATTTTTTCCTGATTTAGGTAATGGTTCATCTAAAATAATTGATTGCCAATTAAAATCAATTATACAGACATCAGGATGTAACCCTTTATTAATTTTTATACATGAATTACATATATCGCAGGAATCAGTATTACTACGGTTCTGACAATTTAATGTTTTTGCTAATTCTAATGCTGTCTTTTTTTTACCGACACCTTCGGGTCCTACAAAAATATAAGAATGTGGTAACCGATTTGTTTTTATTTGGTTTTTCAATATTTCTATAATTTTTGACTGTCCTATTATATTTTTAAAACTCATTTTTTGTTAAGAAATTTGTCTATCTCTAATTTTATTTTATTTTGAATTTCTTTTACTGTACCAATTGAAGAAATAAGTTTTATTCGTTCTGGGAATTGTTTTTGTAATTCCAGATATCCTTTACGGACACGTTTATGAAATAATAAAGTTTCTTGTTCAAACCTGTCTTTTTTGTTTACATTTTTATTCCTTTTTAGTCCTATTTCAGGAGGAATATCAAGTAAAATTGTTAAATCCGGTTCTAATCCATCAGAAGCAATTTTATTTAAGAAATAAATCAATTTTAGATTTAATTTTCTACCATAACCTTGATATGCAATAGTAGCATCACTATATCTATCACAAACAACAATATTACCTTTTTTAAGTGCAGGTTTAATAATTTCGATTGTATGTTGTGCTCTTGATGCAGAATAAAGTAGAAGTTCTGTTAAAGGAAATATATTCAATTTTGGATTAAGCAATATTTCTCGTATATATTCTGTAAATAGTGTTCCACCAGGTTCATGTGTATGAACAACTTTATATCCTTTCTTTCTTAAATAATTACACAACAATAAAGAATGAGTAGTTTTCCCTGCACCTTCTGGTCCTTCAAATGTTATAAAAAATCCTTTTTTCATAATTTGTTATAATTTTAAAATTATTATATAAGATATATCAAAAAAAGTCAAAAACTAATTTTTATCTTGGAAATATTAATTACAGTATTTTAATAGTTAAATTAAAGTTGTGTATTTTTTTAATTTATTTTATATAATATTACATTATGAAATTCATATTTATTGTTTTTACTATCATTTTTTTATCTAATTCTGTAAATAGTATAATTGATGAAAATAAATTTATAAAGGTTGCTGAATCAATTAAACCATATATTGTTTACATAAAAATTTATATTACTTTTGAATCAGAAGGGAAAATAACACAGGAAACAATAGAGAGAAATGGATTAATTATAGATAATAAAGGTTATATATTAACATCATACATATCATCAGAAATAACACCAAATATAAAAGTATTTATAAATAAAAAGGAATATTCTGTGAAACTTGTTGGTAGTGATAAAGTTACAAGAATTTCTTTACTAAAAATTGAAGATAGAGAAGGTTTATTTGATTTACCAAAAAATAATATAAAATTTGTAAGTAAACCAGTAGAACAAGGTCAATGGTTAGTAGGAATATGTACATTGAGTGAAAAATATCAGTTTGAAAAAGTTGTTCAATATTGTATGGTCGCAACAAAATTGCCATCAGGGTTATCAGATTTATTATATATTACTCCTAATATTTCTTTTGACGGAATGGTATTATCTAATATGAATAGCGAAATATGTGCTATACTGTTACCATTTTATGAGTTAAATTTATCTATGACAGAAACCAAAAAGCAAAAAATAAGAAAAGAAATAGAAATGATGCATGCTGAATTAAAATGTGTAGATATTTATCCGATAATCAGTTCAATTAATCGTATTATCAAGAAACAAGGAAACCTTGATATTTCTTGGATAGGAGTAAGTATAAAAGAATTGTCTAAATCACAAGCAGAAGGATTTGGGATTAGCCATAATGGAGTATTGATTACAAATGTTTTTAATGATTCTCCAGCAAAGAGAGCAGGTTTATGTCCAGAAGATGTTGTATTTGGAATAGATAATAAATTAATACCGGAAGATGAGATAGGTATAAAGTTGTTTATAGATATTATACGTAATACTGATCCGGATACAGAATTAGTTTTTAAAATACTGCGTAATAAAATTGAAAAAAACATAGTAGTGAAAACAATAAAATATCCTGAACCGCTACAGATAAGGAATTCATGGTTAGGCATAACATTTGGAGAAGTAAATGATGCATTATACAACTCATTAAATCTTTTCTCAAATAAAGGCATACTTATTGTTGATATAGAATCAGGAACACCAGCTTCATATGCAAAATTAAATAGAAGTGATTTAATAACCCATATTCAATTGAAAGAAGTAACAAATATTAATGAATTACAGATCATACTTAATGATTTAAAATATAAAAAAGTAAAATCTATTATTATAAGACTATATAGAGGGAATAAAACATTAACAAGAATAATAAACCCTGAATTAGGTGCAAAAAGATAATATGAAAATAATATTTTTTGTAATCATTATATTAGAATTATCTAACAATATTATCTTTTGTGGAGAATTAGAAAGATTAACGAAAAATCTTATGCCCGCAGTTGTAACAATATACACTGAATCAGGATTAGGAAGTGGTTTTATTATTGATAAGAACGGTTACATTATTACTAATGCTCATGTTGTATCAAAACTATGGGATGATATTGATGATATTGATGACCCATTAAATATACCAAAAGAAAGAGTGACTGTATTAGTAGAAAACAAGTATCAATATCCTGCTGAAGTGATTGGATATAATCCACGGGTTGATATAGCAGTATTAAAAATTAATACAAATAATAAAAAATTGAAAATATTGAAATTAGGCGATTCCAACAAAATAAAATTAGGAGAAAAAATTATTGTCTTAGGTAGCCCTCTAGGCCTTGAAGAAACCGCTACAGTTGGAGTAATAAGTCATGTGGGGCGTCCATTGTCGGCTGGACCAGGATGGGAATTTCAAATTAATGTTATTCAGACTGATGCAGCTATTAATCCTGGCAATAGTGGTGGACCAATGGTTAATATAAAAGGAGAAGTTATCGGAGTTAATTATGCAACAACAGCAAAATGGAGTTCAGAAGGAATAGGATTTGCTATTCCGATAAATATAGTTAAATATATAAAAGATAAAATTATAAGTTCAAAAAAAGTCCAATTCAGTTACTTAGGGATAGATTTATATCCAGTTACAAAAGAATTTTCTGATGCTTTTAATATTGATAAAGGAATACTTGTTGAAACGGTTTATAAAAATTCTCCTGCTGAAATTGCTGGCATTAAACCAGGAGATATAATTATTACATTCAATAATAAAACAGTATCCGCAGTTGATGAACGAGAAGTGAATGATTTTCAATGGAAGATTGCTACTTTACCTGTAGGAGAAAAAGTTAATATAGAGGTATTACGATACAATGAAAACGGATCGAAACCTAATAAAATTTTATATAATATAAATTTAGTTGAAAGTCCTTTAACAGAAATTGAATTAAAACCATATTTTTATGAAGATTTAGGATTGGTTTTAAAAGACATAACAGAACCAGTATATTTAAAATATTCTCTTTCTGTCCATGAGGGTTTATGGATTTCCAAAATATTAGGTGGTTCTGCTTATGAATCGGAATTAAGAGTAGGTGATGTGATTAGTAAAGTCGATGAAAATCCTATTAAAACTAATAAAGATTTCAAGAACAATATTATTTCAGTATTAAAAAACAAAAAGAAATACATTCCTTTAACAGTGCTTCGGAATAAAGATGTATTACCAATTTTTTTAAAAATTAATTATCCACTTGAGAAAAAAAATGTAGTATTAATAATTTTATCAGAAAAATTACCTTCAAAACTTAATGATATCTTAAATATGAAATTTTTGTTTAATGGAGTAAATATGACTTATGTTGGATTAGATAATAAAAAAATAAAAGTTATTGATGGCAAAATGGAAACAGATATTATTATTCCAGAAATTACAATAGATAACCTTTTACTTAATTTAAATAAATATGATGCATTTGTTTTTATTGGAGATAAATATTCAGAAGAATACAATATTAGAGAGGATAAAGTTTCTAAATTGTTCAAAGATATTATTAAAAATGACAAAATAATTGCAGTAACAGGGGAGTATGTAGTAAAGTTAATTGAGTGTATTCCAGAATTAAAAAATAGAAAAATTGCATGTGCTTCCGAATATGTTTCAGAATTAAAAAAATATGATATTTTAATTACTGGAAATGAAGTTGAAGTAGATAACAAAATTATAACATCAACAAATTCAGAAGAAAGTTATAGTCAATTTGCATACCAGTTAATAAAAACACTTAGAGATTAGTTACCTCAAAATACAGATAAGTTTTGTTTTTATTATTTATTTTGTATAATAAATCAGTTATGAAAAGAACGCATTATTGTGGACAATTAACAAAAGAACATATTGGGAAAAAGGTTAACTTATTTGGATGGATTCATTCAAGACGCGACCATGGTAAACTTATTTTTGTTGACTTACGTGATCGTGAAGGTTTAGTTCAAGTGGTATTTTTACCTAAACCAGTAGAATTAGCAGCAGAAGCCGAAAAATTACGTTCAGAATATGTTGTGAATATTGAAGGGACAGTACAATTAAGGCCGAAAGGAACAGAAAATCTTAAAATAAAAACAGGTGAAATAGAAGTTTTGGCTGAAAAATTAGAGATATTGAATACATCCAAAGTAACTCCATTTGAAATATCAGATTATATTGAAGCAAGTGAGGAAATAAGGTTGAGATATAGGTATCTTGATTTAAGGAGAACGAAATTAAAAGAGAATTTAATTTTACGAAATAAGGTTATAAAGATACTAAGAGATTTTTTATATGATAATGGTTTCATTGATTTAGAAACACCAATGTTGACTAAATCTACTCCTGAAGGGGCAAGAGATTTTCTTGTTCCATCGCGACTTAATCCAGGAACTTTCTATGCTTTGCCACAATCACCTCAATTATTCAAACAAATATTGATGATATCAGGATTTGATAAGTATTTTCAGATTGTTAAATGTTTTCGTGATGAAGATTTAAGATCTGACCGTCAACCTGAATTTACACAACTTGATATGGAAATGTCTTTTATTGATGAAAACGATATACAAGAATTAATTGAAAAAATGATATATAATCTTTTTACACAACTTGGTATAGAAATACAGATACCATTTCAGAGAATGAAATACAATGATGCTATTTTAAATTATGGGACTGATAAACCTGATTTAAGAACAGATAAAAAAGAATATAAATTTTTATGGATAGTAGATTTTCCTCTTTTCGAATATAGTGAGGAAGAAAAAAGATTAGTTGCAAAACATCATCCGTTTACATCACCTGTTGTTGAAGATATTGTATTGTTAGATTCTGAACCATTAAAAGTAAGAGCACGAGCTTATGATTTAATATTAAATGGTGTAGAAATAGGTGGAGGAAGTATAAGGATACATAAACGTGAATTACAGGATAAAATATTTAAAATATTAACTTTATCAGAAGAATATATAGAAGAAAGATTTGGCTTTTTACTTGAAGCATTAGAATATGGTGCACCTCCACATGGAGGTATTGCACTTGGAATGGATAGATTGATTGCAATATTATCCGGCGAAGATACAATTCGTGATGTTATAGCATTTCCTAAAACACAAAAAGGTTTTTGTTTACTAACAGGAGCCCCAGATACCGTATCAGAAAAACAGTTAAAAGAATTAAATATACGAACAGTACAGATAGACAAAAAGTAATAAGTTTATTATGAAGAGAATAATTTTTGTAATTATAATATTTTTTTTTAATGTAATAAGTTTGATCTCAAAAGAAAAAAAAATTGTTGAATTTAGGAAAAATAGTATAACTAAAACAGAAACCAATAAAATTAGTCACAAAAAGCCAAGAATATATAAAGTATGGATTTGGCAAGAAACGGGAGATTGTTTGTGGAATATTGCAAAGAAATATTATGGCGACCCATTTAAATGGAAATTAATATATGAGGAAAACCGAGATAAAATAAAGGAACCACATAAAATATTTCCTAAGCAAAAACTCATAATACCTTATATTATTGATGGAAAAATAACTGAATAGGAAATATGATAAAAAGAATCTTTATTGATAATAAAGATGATATAATAAGAATATTAGGTGAACAAGATAGAAATATTTCTATCATAGAGAAAAAATATAATGTAAATATTGTATATTATGATTACGAAAATAATAGATTTGTAATAGAAATAAAAGGTAGAAAACAAAATGTATTGAATGCACATTTAGAATTATTGAATAGACAGAAAGAAGATAATTTGAATTATAAGAACAATAATCTAAATAGAATTTCAAAATTAGATGTCGATGAGATTAAAAAAGAATATAAATCAAATGTCGTTTATGTAACTTATACTGGAAGACAAATCAGACCATTATCTAAAACCCAATCTGAGTATATAGATTCAATTAATAAATACGATGTTGTAATAAGTATAGGTCCTGCTGGAACAGGTAAAACATTTCTTGCTGTTGCACAGGCATTGTCAAAACTTAGCAGCGGTAAAGTTAACAAAGTCGTTTTAACTCGACCCGTAGTTGAATCAGGGGAACGTTTGGGTTTCCTTCCAGGTGATTTATATGAAAAAATAAATCCATATTTGAGACCTTTATATGATGCTTTCTATATCATGCTCGGACCAGAAAAATTTCGTAAATTTCTTGATGATGAAATCATTGAAATTATTCCATTAGCATATATGAGAGGTAGGACACTTGAAGATGCATTTATTATTTTAGATGAAGCACAAAATACTGTTTCCGAACAAATGAAGATGTTTCTTACAAGATTAGGACCGAACTCACAGATAGTAATAACTGGAGATATTACACAGATTGATTTAGATAAGAAAAAAGAATCAGGATTAGTACTTATACGAGAAATACTTTGTGGAATAAAAGATATAAAATTTATTCAGTTTACAGAGAAAGATGTTGTTCGCCATGAATTAGTTAAAAAGATTATAAAAGCGTACGAAATATGGGAAAACAAAAGAAATGATTAGAGAAGTTTTGAGAAAGATATTGTTAATGTTATTGAATTGGCTAGAAAAAAAACCAAAGATAATAAAATCTGATAAGAGACCATTTTGGTCAAAGGAAATACATCTTTCAACACAATTTATAATTATAATAAGCATATTTTTTATTTTTTTCACTTTGATGATTGAATTAGAACCGTCATTAAATAATCTAATAGGGTTATTAATATCAATAAGTGTTGGTATATGGATATTTATTAAATTACTTAAAACAGGTTCACCTGAGTTAGTTAAAGATAATGATGCAATGATGCTTTTAAGTTTGATTATAATTATTTCGATAATTGGTATTTATATAATTAAACCTATTCATGAATTGTCTGCATTTTTAACACCTATTGCAGGAATGGTTTTATTAACAGCTCTATTACTTGATAGAAATATTGCTCTTATGGTATCTTTGACAATATCACTTATAGGTTCTATAGTTAATAAGTTTGATTTTAGTTATATGTTTTTTCATCTTTTTGGTAGTTTTTGTGCTGTGATTATATATGATAAGATTAAACACAGACAAGATATATTTTATGCAGGAATTAAAATCGGATTAATGAATTTTGTTGCACTTACAATAATAAATCTATTTAAAGAAATAGATTATAACTTTAATGAACTCGTTAAATGTTTATTATTGTCTGGGATTAATGGGTTAATTTCATCTGGTGTTGTATTTATTCTTCTTTCACCATTAGAAACATTTTTTTCTAGAATAACAGATATAAAATTGCTTGAATTAGCTGATTTCAATCAGCCGTTATTAAAAAGATTAATGTTAGAAGCACCAGGCACATACCATCATTCATTAACTGTTGCTTCAATAGCAGAACATGCAGCCAATGCAATTAATGCTAATGCTTTATTGGCTCGTGTTGGAGCATATTATCATGATATAGGAAAATTAATTAAACCCGAATATTTTATAGAAAATCAGGTGGCTATTGAAAACCCACATAATAATATTTCTCCTACTATGTCAGGGTTAGTTGTTATATCACATGTTAAAGAAGGAGTAAATTTAGCAAAAAAGAATAATCTTGATAAACCCATAATAGATTTAATTGAACAGCACCATGGAAATTCATTACTATATTCTATTTATCAAAAAGCATTAGAGAAAATAGAAATATCTTCAGAAACTGAGTTTAGATATCCTGGACCAAAACCGAAAACAAAAGAAGCAGCAATATTAATGATATCTGATTCATGTGAAGCTGCAGCAAGAACACTTGATGAACCTAGTCCCAGTAGATTAAAAGATATGGTAGAAAAAATTATCAATAATAAATTTACTGATGGACAATTGAACGATGCACCTTTAACACTTTCTGATATGAATAAAATTGCAGATAGCATAGTTGAGACTTTGATTGGTATACATCATGTTAGAATTGAATATGAAATAGGAAAAGAAAAGAATGGATAAAACACCAAAGTTTTGTATACATATAAATAAACTTGATTTGGAGAATGTAGACAGAGATATTATTGCTAATTTAGATAAAATGATAAAAACAAAAAATGAAAATAAAATGAGTATTATAGAAGAAATCATCTCTGTAACATTGAAATATGAAGGACAGCCATTGAAATGTAATATAAGCATAGTTTTTACATCTAACAAAATGATACGTCAAATGAATAAACAATATCTCGGAATTGATAGAGAGACAGATGTTTTATGTTTTCCATATAGAGATAAACCACCTTTTGAATGTGATATTATTATCTCAGTTGAGAAAGCATATCAACAATGTAAAATTTATGGAAATACATTTTATCAAGAGATATCAATTCTTATTATCCACGCTATTTTACATTTATTAGGTTGGAAAGATAATAATGATAGATTAAGACAGAATATGTATAACCGCCAAAAAGAAATATTTAAAAAGATATGTTTTCAATTTTAGTGTTATTGTTATTACTTATTTGTTTATCTGCCTTCTTTTCTTTAAGTGAATCTGCTTTAACTTCTATTTCAAAATATCGTATAAAAAAACTTCTCATATTAAAAAAAATATCAAAAGATATATTGACAAAATGGTTAATACATCCCCAATATTTGTTAACAACAATACTTGTTGGAGATACAATTGTAAATATTATTATCAGTATAACGGCTACAATTCTTTTTATTAGATTATTATCAAATATAATAAACAAGGAATTGATTGAATTAATATCGTGGTTAATAATAACATTTATTACAATAATATTTTGTGAGATAACGCCTAAGATTTATGGTAGAAATAATCCAGAATATGTTACTATAAAATCAATTCGTCTACTAAATTTTATAATGAAATTATTCGCACCATTAGTTAATCCGTTGATATTTTTAATAAATAGATTTGTACCAGATATGTCATTTATTTTTAAAGGTAATGTTAGTAAATTAACTATGGATGAGTTAAAAAATATTATTTCTGATTCAAATAATAGAGGATTAATTCAAAAAGAAACAGGATCGTTGCTTGAGGGTATTTTTAAAATTGATAAATTAAAAGTTTCTGAAATAATGATTCCTGCAGATAGGGTTGATGTTGTTGATATATCAGATTTGGAAACCAATCCTGATAATGTTATTGATAGACTTATAGAAATAGGTCATAGTAGAATACCTGTATACAATAACGATAGAAATAAAATAATAGGTATAATATTAATTAAAGATATAGCATTTATCAGTATGAAAGGTGATAATAGATTATTAGAAAATATAATACGACCAGCTTATTTTATTCCAGTTGATAAAAAAGTAAGTGAATTACTACATGAATTTCAGAAAGGTATAACACATTGTGCTGTTGTTATTGATAAGAATAATAAATTTACTGGATTTGTTACACTTGAAAATATAATAGAAGAAATTGTGGGCGAAATACTTGATGAATATGATTTATCGGAAGTGAACAGGAAAATCTAAAAATAATGTTGAGTTTAATTCTTATAATAAAAATAGTTATATTAATATTAGCAATATTACTTGTTGCATATTTTTCTGCAACGGAAACAGCTTTATTGAGTTTATCTTCTGAAAATTTGGCTAAATTAAAGTTAAAAATTTCTGAAAAAACAAAAATTTTAGATTTATGGGAACAAGAACCTAATTCTGTATTAGCATCAATAATATTAGGGATACATTTATCACAAATCGCTACCGGTGTAATATCAGCATCAGTAATAATATATTTTAGTCAATATCATAGTATATATAGATGGTTAATAATACCATTAAGCACAATAATAATTTTATTATGTGGAGAATTATTTCCCAAAGTTTATGCTAGATATAATTCTGAAAAAGTTTCTCTATTTAGTATCAATTTTTTAGAAAAATATATAGATTTTATTTTACCAGTATCAAATTTAACAATAAAAATATCAGAAAAAATATTAAATTTATTTGGTGTTGCAAAGACAATAGAGAAACCTTTTCTCGATATGAATGAATTAAAATTGCTATTATCTTCTCCTGAAGTATATAATGGTTTAGGAAATGGACACAAGATGTTAAGAAATGTATTATCTTTTGTTGACCAGAAAGTATCGGAAGTAATGTTACCAAGAAGTGAAATATTTGCTGTTAATTATGAACAACCATTAGATAAAATTATTAATCAGATAATATCTTCAAAATTCTCACGTATCCCGATTTATCAAAACACATTAGATAATATAATAGGAATTATATATACAAAAGATATAATTATGATGTCTCATGATAACAAATTATTTGTTTTGAGTGATTTAATAAGACCAGCATATTTTGTTCTAAGAAATATATCATTAAATAATTTATTACGTGAATTTAAACAAGGACATCAACATATGGCTATTGTTGTTGATGAATACGGAACAACAGTAGGATTGATAACAATAGAAGATATAATTGAAGAGATTGTTGGAGAGATATATGATGAATATGATGTAAAAGAAAAGAAAATAGTGAATATGCCAGATAATACCTGGGTTATTTTGGGAGATGAGACAGTAAAAAATGTTAATGAACAATTAGGATTGAATCTATTTCATCCTGGTGTTGTTACAATAAGTGGATTGATTTCGACGAAATTAGGACGTATCCCTTTAACAGGTGAATTTATTGAACTAGGAAATGTAATAATAGAAGTTATTGATTCTGATAGAAAAAAAATAAAAAAAATTAAATTGATAAAAAAGATAAATTTAAAATGATAAGAATTATTAAGCAAAATATTTTTATAATTTTATTAATAATATCAATTAGTAATGTAAATGGTTTTATTAGAGAATGGTTAATATTAGGTCCGTTTAAATTCTCTACTGAAACAATAAAAACAAGTTATGATATGATTACGAAAACAGATTATATCGAATCTATTCCTAATATTAGATTTAAAGAAGGTTATGTAGTAAATAATCAAAAATGGTTTAAATATATTAGTGATACTAATTTAATAGATTTTTATAAAATAAATTCTGGTAAAAAACTTAAAAATGTTGTTTATTATGCTGTTGAAGGTGTCAATTTAGATAATACTGTATACTATGCAGTGACAAACGTGTATTTTAGGAAAAATATGAAGAACATGAAAATGTGTATTGGTTCTGATGACTATATTGCCGTTTACTTAAATGGTACACTAATACATGTATACGATAAAAAAAGAAGATGGATTTTACCCGAAGTAGATATGGTAGAAAATCTTGAGTTTAAGAAAGGTTGGAATCAGATTCTTGTAAAAGTGGTTAATATATCTGGAGGATATTCATTTTTTGTTTGTTTATCTGATAAAGAAAACAATATATTAAGAGATTATACTGTTTCAACTAATGAATGCACTAAATGTTTATTTAAAAAAAATAAATTTGACGAAAATTTAAGTTTTGGTGTAAATAAAGGGACAGGAATACATCACTGGGTCTCATTAGTTAATTCGGATTTGAATAATCCACAAAAAGTTATAATAGAATTTAATAGACATAAAATTATCAATGATCAATTTAAAGGGATAGGGGTGCAAGGGGATTTATTTTTATGGTTAGGTGATGAATATAAAGTATCCAAAGAAGAGGAGGAGATGATTATAGAACGGGTGAGGAAGGTTAATC
>Ga0207433_10009123_pt1 | contig 15884 bp, 15 predicted proteins | sample YelNatPaOPGAMG01_FD_187559 | JGI IMG/M metagenome (GOLD analysis project Ga0207433, IMG submission 187559) | Hot spring thermophilic microbial communities from Obsidian Pool, Yellowstone National Park, USA - OP-RAMG-01 (SPAdes) (version 3) | ecosystem: Environmental > Aquatic > Thermal springs... | reverse complement strand
CGGTATAGGCACTTCAGAAGTCGAGCATGTGCTCGCCACCCAGTGCCTTCTGGGCAAAAAATCGAAATCCATGCGCATTGCGGTCGAGGGAGAGCTCGGCAGGGGGGTGACCGCGAAGGATATCGCGCTTTATGTCATCGGCAGAATCGGTACGGCCGGCGGCACCGGATACGCCATCGAGTTTTCGGGAAGCGCGGTCAGCGCGCTCAGCATGGAAGGGCGGATGACGCTGTGCAACATGGCCATCGAGGCGGGTGCGAGGGCAGGCATGGTCGCAGTCGACGAGAAAACCATCGAGTATTTAAGGGGAAGACCTTTTTCGCCGCAGGGCGAGCTTTGGGAAGCGGCCTGCAGTTACTGGAGGACTTTGACAAGCGACACGGGCGCGCATTTCGATGCGACGGTCGCGATCGATGCGGCAGAGATCAGGCCGCAGGTGACCTGGGGCACCTCCCCCGAAATGGTGGTTGCGATCGACGGCGCAGTGCCCGACCCGAAGAATGTCTCCGATCCCGTCAAGCGTCAGGGGATGGAGCGGGCGCTTGCCTACATGGGCCTTTCTCCCAACCAGAAGATCGAGGAAATTGCCGTGGACAAGATTTTTATCGGTTCCTGCACCAATTCCAGGATCGAGGATCTGAGGGCGGCAGCGAACGTTGTGAAAGGGCGGCGTGTCGCGAAGAACATCAGGCTTGCCATGGTCGTTCCGGGCTCGGGACTGGTCAAGCGCCAGGCCGAGCGGGAAGGGCTGGACAGGGTTTTCCAGGAAGCGGGATTCGAGTGGCGCGAGCCGGGCTGCTCCATGTGCCTTGCCATGAATGACGACAGGCTCTCTCCGGGAGAGCGCTGCGCTTCCACTTCCAACAGGAATTTCGAGGGAAGGCAGGGGCAGGGCGGGCGTACCCATCTCGTGAGCCCTGAGCTTGCGGCGGCCGCAGCGATCGCGGGACACTTCGTCGATCCCGGGAGGCTGTCATGAAGCCATTCGGTTATCTCGACGGCCTGGTGGTCCCGCTCGATCGGCCCAATGTCGATACCGATGCGATCATCCCGAAGCAGTTTCTGAAGTCGATAAGGCGCAGCGGCTTCGGGCCGAACCTGTTCGACGAATGGCGCTATCTGGATCACGGCGAACCCGGGATGGACAACAGCAAGCGCAAGCCGAATCCCGATTTCGTGCTGAATGCTCCGCGCTATCGCGGCGCGCAGGTCCTGCTCGCCAGGGAGAATTTCGGCTGCGGCTCGTCCCGCGAGCATGCCCCATGGGCGCTCGAAGATTACGGATTCAGGGCGATCATCGCGCCGTCTTTCGCCGACATTTTCTACAACAACTGCTTCAAGAACGGACTGCTGCCCATCGTGCTCGACGCGAAGATCGTCGACAGGCTTTTCGCGGAAACCTTCGGGAATGAAGGCTACAGGCTAGCCATCGATCTCCAGAAGCAGGTCGTGGTGACGCCTTCGGGGGAGAGAATCGGGTTCGAGGTCGATGCTTTCAGGAAGCATTGCCTGATCGAGGGACTCGACGACATCGGCCTCACGCTGGTTCACGGAGACGAGATCAGGGCATTCGAAGACAGGTACAGAGGGGCGCAGCCCTGGCTTTTTATCGGGAATGAAAAATGAAAATCGCAGTATTGCCGGGAGACGGCATAGGGCCTGAGATCGTTGCACAGGCTGTGAAAGTTCTGGACAGACTCGCCAAAGACGGCCTGAAGATCGAGCTCGAATACGGGGACATAGGCGGTGCGGGTTACGATTCTGCGGGAGACCCCTATCCGGCTGCAACTTCGAGGCTCGCGCGGGATGCCGATGCGGTGCTTCTGGGCGCGGTCGGTGGGTACCGCTACGACAGCCTGCCGAGGCCCATGCGGCCGGAGCAGGGGCTTCTGAGGATCAGGAAGGAACTCGGCCTGTTTGCGAATCTGCGCCCTGCCGTGCTCTATCCCGAGCTTGCGAGCGCATCCTCCCTGAAGCCTGAGGTGGTTGCCGGCCTCGACATCATGATCCTGAGGGAACTCACCGGAGACATTTATTTCGGCCAGCCCAGGGGGTTGCGGCGGACTCCGGATGGCGAGCGCGAAGGCTTTGATACCATGCTCTACAGCGAGTCCGAAATCGCCAGGATAGCCCATGTCGGTTTCGGGACGGCCATGAAGCGCGGGAAGCGGCTTTGCTCCGTCGACAAGGCGAACGTGCTGGAGACCAGCGTGCTCTGGCGCGAAGTGGTCATGGAGGTCGCGAAGCACTATCCCGAAGTCGAGCTTTCCCACATGTATGTCGACAATGCCGCCATGCAGCTTGTCAGGAACCCCAAGCAGTTCGACGTGATCCTGACCGGGAACATGTTCGGGGACATTCTCTCGGACGAGGCTTCCATGCTGACTGGCTCGATCGGGATGCTTCCTTCGGCGTCCCTGGATGCGCATGTCAAGGGGCTGTACGAGCCGATTCACGGTTCCGCCCCGGATATCGCGGGACAGAATATCGCCAATCCGCTTGCGACCATTCTTTCGGTTGCGATGATGATGCGCCATACCTTCGACAACGAGACTGCGGCCACAAGGATAGAAAATGCGGTCAAGCGTGCGCTTGCCGAAGGCTTGCGCACTTCCGATATCCACCAGGAAGGGATGCGCAAGGTCGGGACGCGGGAAATGGGCGATGCTGTCGCAGCAATGCTTTGATTTAGAGGACTAATGTCGATGAACAAGAAATACGATGTGGCCGTTCTGGGCGCAACAGGCGCTGTCGGCGAGACCATGCTTTCCATCCTGGAAGAGCGCAAATTTCCGGTAGGGGAAATCTACCCGCTCGCGTCAAGCCGTTCCGCCGGAAGCAAGGTACGCTTCAACGGGCGCGATGTGACGGTGCTCGATGTCGCCGATTTCGACTTCTCGAAGGCGAAAATCGGCCTCTTTTCCGCCGGCGGCAGCGTTTCCGCGGAATATGCCCCCAGGGCCGCAGCTGCCGGCTGCGTCGTGATCGACAACACCGCCCATTTCCGCTACGAGGACGACATTCCGCTGGTCGTTCCCGAAGTCAATCCGCATGCCATAAGCCGGTATAAAAATCGCGGCATCATCGCCAATCCCAACTGCTCGACGATACAAATGCTGGTCGCGCTGAAGCCGATCCATGATGCCGTCGGGATAGAACGGATCAATGTCGCGACCTATCAGGCCGTATCCGGAACGGGGAAGGAGGCGATAGAGGAGCTCGCCAGTCAGACCACGGCGCTTTTCAGCCAGAAGGAAGCCGTCTGCGAGGTTTATCCCAAGCGCATCGCCTTCAACGTGCTTCCCCATATCGACGTTTTCCTCGATAACGGTTACACCAAGGAGGAAATGAAGATGGTCTGGGAAACCCGCAAGATCATGGAAGACGATTCGATCAGGGTGAACCCGACAGCGGTCAGGGTTCCGGTATTTTACGGCCATTCGGAAGCTGTCCATATCGAGACAAGAAAGAAGATCAGCGCCGCCGAGGCGACGGAATTGCTGAAAAAATCCCCCGGAATAGTCGTCATGGACGAACGCAAGCCGGGCGGTTACCCGACCCCGGCGATCGATGCGGCAGGACGCGACCCCGTTTTCGTGGGAAGGATACGCGAGGACATTTCTCATCCGATGGGGCTCGATCTGTGGGTCGTCAGCGACAATGTCAGGAAAGGCGCTGCACTCAACAGCGTACAGATCGCGGAGATTCTGATTGAAAAATATCTTGATTAAGCGATAATAAGGTGCCGTTTCAGGCCGAATATCCATATTCCAGGCGAAGGCCACGTTCATGATAAGACCGATGCTTAAAGTCGCGCTGCTTGCCTTCCTGCTGCCCTGCTTTTCCATGGCGGCAGGCCTTGGCGAACTGAAGGTCATGTCTCCGTTGGGACAGCCCCTCAGGGCGGAAATCAATCTGGTTTCGATGAAGACAGGGGAGCTGGAGTCTCTGGAAGCGCACATCGCGACCCCCGATGCATTCAGGCAGGCAGGCATTGAATACAACCCGCTGCTTGCGGACGTCAAGCTCAGCATAGCCACCCGCCCGGACGGCAATCCCTACATCAAGCTGTCTTCTGCCGGGATCGTGAATGATCCCTTTCTGGATGTGTTGATTTCGCTCTCTTCCTCTTCCGGGCGGATCGAGCGTGAATACACCCTGCTGTTCGACCCGGCGGAATCCGCCAAGGCCGCTGCAGTATCCCCGCCCATTGCCTTGCCGGAACGTCACCTGGAACAGCCCAAGGTCTTGGAGAAGCAGCCGGAACCGATCAAGGCGGCGCCCCCCGCAACCCCCCCCGGCAAATACGGGCCGGTGAAAAGGGGCGATACGCTGAGCGCGATTGCCCTGGCGACCAAACCGGCAGGCGTTACGCTCGAGCAGATGCTCGTCGCCCTGTATCGGGCCAACAGCGATGCGTTTGCCGGGAAAAACATGAATCGCCTCGATGCAGGGACGATTCTCCGCATTCCGGGGAGCGAGGAAATCGCTGCAACAGGAAAAAGCGATGCTGAAAAAATCGTGCAGATCCAGGCTGCCGACTGGAACGCCTATCGCCAGAAACTGGCATCCTTCGCAGCCGAACGCAAAGAAGGTCTGAAGCGCAGCGTTTCAGGAAAGATCACTGCGGCAGTCGAGAAAAAGCCGGTCGCCCCGCAGGCCCAGGAAGTGCTGAAGTTGTCGAAGGGTGACGCGTCTTCCCCGACTGCCGTCGAGGAAGCCAAGGCAGCGCAGGTCAAGACCCTGAACGATGCGAGCGAACGCATCCTGATGCTCGAGAAGAACATCCAGGAAATGAAGAAGTTGCTCGACTTGAAGAACAAGGCCCTCGCCAGGGCGAGCGCCCCGCTGGCGGTTGTCAGACCCCCGGCCGAAACTTCCCTCATTGACGACATCATGGCAAATCCGGCGCTGCTCGGCGTTGCAGGCGGTGCGGTGCTTGGCATTGCAGGCGTGGCAATGCTGGTTTCACGTAGGCGGAAGAAGGGCTTCGAACAGGCCATGCCCGAGTTTTCCGGGCACGAGAAGATGCATCCTGAACCTGAGTCCGGGGTGCCGGCAGCGAAGGCAGAGGAAGCCCGGCCTGAAGTCGCCATGGAAGCCGATCCTCTCGAAGAAGCGCAGCTTTACATTTCCTATCGCCGCTACGATCAGGCGGAGGAGATTCTGAAAGGCGCATTGCAGACCAATCCTGGAAATTTCGACGCGCTATTGCTCCTCATGAAAGTGCATGCCGCAAGCGGCGAGAAGGACAAACTCGAGGTTGCGGCGCGCAAGCTGCAGGCAGCCGAACCCTCCGGGGAAATCTGGGACAGGGCGATTGAAATCGGCCTCTTGGCAGATCCGGAAAACCCGCTTTACGGCGGAGCGGTGCAGGAGCATGAAGCGGCAGCACCGGCTGCGATCGAATTGACCGAGCCTGAAAGCCTGGATTTCGATCTCGGCATGGAAGAAGCGCCCGAAGCCGGAGAATCGCCGAAGGAAGAAGCACCCGTCGATTTCGACCTTTCCGGGATGGGTGAGGGGCTGCCAGCCGAAACTGCCGAAGAAGCGCCCATTTCGGATGCCGGAGGGTCTGAGCCCAAGGAAGAAGCACCCGTCGATTTCGACCTTTCCGGGATGGGTGAGGGGCTGCCAGCCGAAACTGCCGAAGAAGCGCCCATTGCAGATGCTGGAGAGTCTGAGTCCAAGGAAGAGGGAGTGGTCGATTTCGATCTTTCCTCGATGATCGAGGAAGCGCCAGCCGAAACTGCCGAAGAAGCGCCCATTTCGGATGCCGGAGGGTCTGAGCCCAAGGAAGAGGGAGTGGTCGATTTCGATCTTTCCTCGATGATCGAGGAAGCGCCAGCCGAAACTGCCGAAGAAGCGCCCATTGCGGATGCCGGAGCGTCTGAGCCCGAGGAAGAGGGGATGGTCGATTTCGATCTTTCCTCGATGATCGAGGAAGCGCCAGATGAAATTGCTGCACCGGAAGCCCAAGAGGAAGCAGCAGCGCTTTCCGGGACGTCGTTCGATCTTTCCGAGATACCCTCTCTGGTGGAGACCGGGAGCAAGCCAAAACAGCCGGAAATGCCTTTGCCGGATGTCGACCTTCATCTGGGGGAAGAGCCCGGGGAGATAGCTGCTCCCAAGGATCAAAGCTGGTATGAAGTTGCCACCAAGCTCGATCTTGCCAAGGTCTACCAGGAGATGGGCGACCAGGAAGGAGCGCGGGAAATTCTGGAAGAAGTGATGACCGAAGGCGATTCGGATCAGAAGGCCATGGCGAAGGCCATGCTCGACAGCCTTTCGAAGCCTTGAAGGCATGCTCGATTTCTTTGCACTGCACCCTGCCACCAGGATACTGCTCTGGATTTCGCTTGCCGGATATGCCTTTGTCTCGGGGCCGCGTCCGCTCGCAATCCTGAGCCTCGCTCTGGCAGTTCTGCTCCTCCTCCAGGGCAACAGGCTGTTTTTCAAGCTGCTGCGCAGGATACGCTGGATACTGTTGTCCCTCATGGCGATTTATGCTTTGGAGACGCCCGGCAAATGCCTTTTTCCGGCAATGGGCGGACCGACTTTCGAGGGGATCGTCTCCGGCGGAACCCAGGCCTGGCGTATTGTCCTGACGATTGCCCTGCTGGCATTTCTGCAGGGATCGACTTCCAGGGAAGAAATGCTGAGCGGGATCTATACGCTGCTGCTGCCCTTGAAGCGCTGGTTCGACGTCGAACGCATCGCGGTGAGACTGTTGCTCACCCTGCATTATGCTGAAGAGCGGAGGCAAGGCGACTGGAGAGAGCGGATTTTCGATGCTTTTCGGGATGTGGAGCATCCGCTGGTCAGCCTCAAGCTTCCCCTCTACCATTTCAGGATGCGCGATGGAGCGGCTTTCCTGGCGCTCGTTGCCGTATTGGCGTTGTGAAAATCGCGATTGGAATCGAATACGACGGGAGCGGTTTCCATGGCTGGCAGAGCCAGCCTTTCGGCTGCACGCTCCAGGATGCGGTCGAGGCTGCAGTCTCAAGCATAGCCGGGAAAGAGACCGAGGTTTCAGCCGCCGGAAGAACCGACAAGGGCGTGCATGCCCTGGCGCAGGTGGCGCATTTCGATACCGATGCGAACAGGCCGCTCCAGGCCTGGGTGCGCGGCGTCAACAGCCTTCTGCCGGAAAGCATTGCCGTGACCTGGGCGAGATCCGTCGGAGAAGCCTTTCATGCAAGGCATTGCGCCCTTCATCGCAGATACCGCTACCTTTTGCTCAATCATCCCGTTCGTCCGGGCCTTTCCAGCGGCAAGGTCGGCTGGTGCCACCAGATGCTCGACCTCGAAGACATGCAGGAAGGGGCTGGGCATCTGCTCGGTGAACACGATTTCAGCGCCTTCCGCGCTGCGGAATGTCAGGCCAATTCGCCCATCAGAGAGCTTCGCGAGATCCGCATCGAAAGGCACGGTCGGCTTTTCGTCTTCGACATCAGCGCCAATGCCTTTTTGCACCACATGGTGAGAAACATCGTGGGAAGCCTGGTTTTCGTCGGCATGGGAAAATTCGGGCCGGAATGGATGGGCGAGTTGCTCGCTTCGCGAAACAGAACCCTCGCCGCGCCGACGTTTTCGCCCTGCGGCCTTTATCTTGCCGAAGTGGGCTATGATCCGAAATGGGGCTTGCCCGAGCCTGCCGATCTCGGCATGCAAAATTTTTTGGGGAGAGCATGAAGCCGGTCAAGATATGCGGAATCACCCGGGTTCAGGATGCGCTGGCTGCAGCCCATGCCGGCGTGCATGCGATAGGACTCGTCTTCTACGAGAGGAGCCCGCGCCATGTCGACCTGAATCGAGCGATCGAGATCGCGAAGGCGCTTCCGCCCTTTATCAGCGCGGTAGGCCTTTTCGTGAATCCCGATCGGGGCGAAGTCGAAAAAGTGCTTTCAAGTCTCCATCTCGACCTGCTCCAGTTCCACGGCGACGAGACAGAACCCTTCTGCAGCAGCTTTTCCGCACCTTATATCAAGGCGGCGAGAGTCAAACCCGGTCTCGATTTGGTACAATATGCAGCCTGCTACCCGTCAGCCAGGGGGATTTTGCTGGATGCCTTTGTCGAAGGCTCGCGCGGCGGAACCGGGCAGGTGTTCGACTGGAACCTGATTCCGGACAATCTGCCTTTGCCCCTGATACTCTCGGGGGGGCTCGATCCCGGCAATGTGGCGGATGCCATCATGCGGGTTGATCCGTGGGCGGTGGATGTGAGCAGCGGGGTGGAATCTTCCAAGGGAATCAAGGATGCGGCCAGGATTGCTGCTTTCATGCAAGGAGTGAGAAAAGCTGATGTATGATTTTCCGGACAGCCGAGGCCATTTTGGCCCGTACGGCGGCATCTTTGTCGGCGAGACATTGATGGAAGCCATCGAGGAATTGCGCGCGGTTTACGCGCGCTACAGGAACGATCCCGATTTCATGGCTGAATTCGAACATGAACTCAAGCATTACGTCGGTCGCCCCAGCCCGATCTACCATGCCAGGCGCTGGTCGGAACATCTGGGAGGGGCGCAGATCCTACTGAAAAGGGAGGATCTCAACCATACCGGTGCGCACAAGGTCAACAACACCATAGGCCAGGCGATGCTCGCCCGGCGCATGGGCAAGAAGCGGGTGATCGCTGAAACCGGCGCAGGCCAGCATGGCGTGGCGACGGCGACGGTGGCGGCGCGCTATGGCATGGAATGCGTGGTTTACATGGGGGCGGAGGACGTCAGGCGCCAGGCGCCGAACGTTTTCAGGATGAAGCTTCTGGGTGCCACCGTCGTTCCGGTCGAGAGCGGCTCGAAAACGCTGAAGGATGCGATGAACGAGGCGATGCGCGATTGGGTGACCAACGTCGAAAGCACTTTCTACATCATCGGCACGGTTGCAGGCCCCCATCCCTATCCGATGATGGTCAGGGATTTTCAGTCCGTGATCGGCAGGGAAGCGAAAATCCAGATGATGGAGTCCTTCGGCAGGCAGCCGGACAGGCTGATCGCCTGCGTGGGAGGAGGCTCTAATGCAATCGGCCTGTTTTATCCCTATATCGGGGACGAGTCGGTGCGCATGACCGGGGTGGAAGCGGCAGGGGACGGCATAGCCACCGGCAGGCACGCGGCGCCGCTTTGCGCAGGAAAGCCCGGGGTGCTGCACGGCAACCGGACCTATCTGATGCAGGACGAGAACGGCCAGATCTCGGACACCCATTCCATTTCCGCCGGACTCGATTATCCCGGGGTGGGCCCGGAGCATGCCTGGCTCAAGGACACGGGACGCGCCGATTACGCTTCGGTTACGGACAGCGAGGCGCTGGAAGCGTTTCATGCGCTTTGCCGGTATGAGGGAATCATCCCGGCCCTGGAATCGAGCCATGCGCTTGCCCATGCGGCGAAGATCGCGCCGGCGATGGACAAGGACAAGCTGCTTCTCGTCAATCTTTCTGGGCGAGGCGACAAGGACATCAATACCGTCGCGCAACATGCGGGGATCGCGCTATGAATCGCATCCGCACTGTTTTCGGGAAACTGCAGGAAAAGGGCAGGAAGGCCTTGATTCCCTTCATCACTGCGGGCGATCCGCATCCTGCCATGACGGTCTCCCTGATGCATGCGCTGGTGGATGCGGGCGCGGACATCATCGAGCTCGGCGTGCCGTTTTCAGATCCGATGTCGGACGGGCCGGTGATCCAGCATGCCTCAGAGCGTGCATTGAAGTTCGGCACGTCCCTCAGGGACATTCTGGGAATGGTTTCGGAATTCAGAAAGACGGATGCCTCGACCCCCGTCGTGCTGATGGGCTACCTGAACCCGATCGAAGCCATGGGTTACGGCAAATTTGCCCATGAGGCGAAGCGGGCGGGAGTGGATGGGCTGCTGACCGTCGACTGCCCGCCTGAGGAAGCGGGGGATTTGCTGGAGGCTCTTTCGGCCGAGGGGATCGAGCCGATTTTCCTGCTCTCTCCCACCACCTCCAAGGAGCGCATCGGAAAGGTTGCCAAAATTGCATCGGGCTATGTCTATTATGTCTCGTTGAAGGGCGTGACCGGCGCAACCCATCTCGATTTTTCGGAAATCGAGGCGAGGGTGGCGGAAATCAGGAAGGAAATCGACCTGCCTGTCTGCGTCGGTTTCGGTATCCGCGACGAGCAAACCGCAAGATCCGCATCGAGAATCGCTGACGGGGTGGTGATAGGCAGCCGGATCGTGCAGGAAATCGAAAATTCGGACAAGGAATCCGTTGTGCGGAACGTTGCGGCATTCGTGGCCGCGATGCGCAACGCGATAGACGGGAAAAGGGAACCGACATGAGCTGGTTTGAAAAACTGCTGCCGCCAAAGATCAAGCGCAAGGAAGAGAGCGATACCAGAAAGATCGTTCCGGAAGGGCTGTGGAGCAAATGCGCTAGCTGCGAGGCCGTGCTCTATTACTCCGATCTTGAAAACAACCTGAACGTTTGTCCGAAATGCAATTTCCACAACAGGCTGAGCGCAAGGACCAGGCTGGAACTCCTGCTCGACCATGAGCATCGCTACGAGATCGGCATGGAAATCAGGCCCCTGGACAGCCTCAAGTTCAAGGATGGCAAGCGCTATCCCGACAGGCTCAAGGCGGCGCAGGAGGAAACCGGCGAGGACGATGCGTTGGTCGTGATGGCCGGAAGCATCAAGACAGTGCCGCTGGTTGCCGCCGCATTCGAGTTCAAGTTCATGGGGGGATCGATGGGCTCCGTGGTCGGAGAGCGCTTCGTCAGGGGGGTTGAAGTCGCGATCGAGCAGAAAATGCCTTTCGTCGTGTTCAGCGCGAGCGGCGGAGCGAGGATGCAGGAAGGCTTGCTTTCATTGATGCAGATGGCCAAGACCACTGCTGCGCTCACCCGCCTTGCGGGAGAGGGGCTGCCCTTCATCTCCGTTCTGACCGATCCCACCATGGGCGGCGTGTCGGCGAGCTTTGCGATGATAGGGGACGTGGTGATTGCCGAGCCCGGTGCGCTCATCGGCTTCGCAGGGCCCAGAGTGATCGAGCAGACGGTGCGCGAAGTGCTGCCTGAAGGATTCCAGCGCGCCGAATTCCTGCTCGAGCACGGTGCAATCGACATGATCGTGGACAGAAGGCAAATGCGCGACAAGCTGGTCAGCCTCGTCACGCTCATGATGAAGCAGCCTGCAGTGAATGCCTGATTCCCTTGCGTCCTGGCTCGATTACATCGAGCAGATTCATCCGAAAACCATAGAAATGGGGCTGGACCGCCTGGAGCCGGTGCGCAGGCGCATGGGGCTCTATCCTGGATTTCCCATTGTCACGGTGGCCGGGACGAACGGCAAGGGCTCCACATGCGCCATCCTGGAAGCCATCCTGCGGCAATCCGGGTACCGGGTGGGATGCTACACTTCGCCTCACCTGATGCGGTTCAACGAGCGCATCAGGATAGCCGGAGTGGAAGCGGAAGATGAAGCGATCGCCATGGCTTTTTCCAGGGTGGAGCAGGCTAGGGAGGACGCGAGCCTGACCTATTTCGAGTTTTCCACGCTGGCTGCCGTCCGCCTTTTCGCCGACGAGAAAGTCGATGTCGCGATACTCGAGGCGGGGCTCGGCGGAAGGCTGGATGCCGTCAATCTGTTCGATGCCGATTGCGCGGTGATCACCGGGATCGATTTCGACCACATGGATTATCTGGGGAATACCAGGGATGAGATCGGTTTCGAGAAGGCCGGTATTTTCAGGGAAGGAAAACCCGCGGTCTGTGCCGATTTCGATGTGCCGCATTCGGTTCTGAATCATGCGCGAGGGGTCGGCGCGAAGCTTCTCAGGATAGGTGCCGATTTCGGCTTTTCCCGGAATGAAGATTCATGGGATTATCGCGGGCCGGGGACTACGAGAAGGCATCTGCCTGTTCCGGCATTGAGGGGGGCTTTCCAGCTTTCGAATGCTTCCGCAGCGCTTGCCGCGCTGGATGCATTGAACCTCGATGTCGCGGAGAATGCGATTGCCGAGGGGCTCTCGAATCTGAAACTGCCGGGGCGCTTCCAGATCCTTACGGGAAAGCCTGTAACCGTTCTGGACGTCGCGCACAATCCCCAGGCGGCAGGAACGCTCGCGGCGAACCTTCGCGACATGCCCTGCAATGGGAAGACGATCGCCATTTTCGGCATGCTTGCCGACAAGGATATCGAGGGCGTGGTGAGCGCGATGCAGGCCGGCATCGACGAATGGCTGATCGCTGGGCTGAATGCGCCGAGAGGCGCGGATATCGAAAGGCTTCGGCGCGCCTTTCCCGCCGGATGCGTTGTCAAGGCTTTTCCCTCGGTCGGAGAAGCGCGAGATCATGCCTGTGCGACTGCAGCCGAAAATGATAGAATTGTCGTCTTCGGCTCGTTTTACACGGTTGCCGATTTCATGAGATCGAACACGCCCGGACAGCGGAGCTAGAGGACATGGCGAAACAGAGTGTTTCCGAAGAGGAAATCCAGCTCAGGAAGCGCGCAAGGAGAAGGCTGGTCGGTGCGATTGCGCTGACGATCCTGGCTGCCATCTTTCTGCCCATGGTTTTCGACGACCAGGCGAAACCCGTCGGCAACGTCCAGATCCAGATTCCTGACGAGAAGACTGCGTCCCCTTTCCAGCCCGAGATTCACCCAGCTTCTGCCCCGGCTCCGGTAGCGGCGCCGGTGTCGGCGCCCGTGGCCACGCTGCAGAAGCCGCAGGAACCCGCATCGCAGAAACCGGTCCAGCCGAAACTTCCCGCAAGGCAGGCAAAAAAGCCTGAAAGCCAGGCCTATGTGGTCCAGCTCGGCGTGTTCTCGAATGCCGCGAATGTCAAGGACCTCAGGGCGAAGCTTACAGCTTCGGGCATCAAAACCTCGGTGGAATCCGCTGGTGGCAAGATGCGGGTGTACGCGGGCCCCTATGCCAGCCGGGCTGTTGCGGATGCTGCGCACAGGAAGATCGCGAAACTGGGTCTGGATGGAGTCGTCAAAGCCAAATAGCTTATGACGGCGATCGACTACGCGGTATTGCTGATTCTGGCCGTTTCCGTGCTCCTCGGCGTGATGCGTGGCTTCGTGCGGGAGGTCTTGTCGCTTTTGGCATGGGTTCTCGCCTTCTGGGGAGCGGAGATGTTTTCGCCTGCGCTTTCGGGCATGCTGCCTCAGGCGATATCGGGCGCGCCGCTGCGCATGCTGGTCGCCTTCGCTGCGATCTTTCTGGGCGTGCTGGTCGTGGCGGCGCTTGCAGCCAGGATTTTATCGGGAATCGTGAAGCGCGTCGGGCTCGGCTGGGTGGACGGGCTGCTCGGCTCTGCATTCGGTCTGGCGAGAGGCGCGCTGATCGTGCTGGTGCTGGTGCTGCTTTCCGGAATGACCGCTATTCCGGAAAGTTCGCTGTGGAAGCATGCCCAGCTTCGCGGAGCGCTGGAGACGGGCGGCGTCATAGCAGGATCGTGGCTTCCCGTCAGCATTTCGAAGCATATCCGCTTCGATGGCGGGAAATCAAACTACAGGTGAGTCGAATATGTGTGGAATTTTAGGCATTGTCGCAAAATCGCCCGTCAATCAGGTGCTGTACGACGGCTTGCTGGTATTGCAGCATCGCGGACAGGATGCTGCGGGGATTGCGACCAGCGAGGGCAGCGTTTTCCACATGCACAAGGGAAGCGGTCTGGTGCGCGACGTGTTCAGGACGCGCAATATGCGCTCACTGGTGGGCAACATGGGCATCGGCCACGTCAGGTATCCCACTGCGGGTTCTTCCGAATCTTCTGCCGAAGCGCAGCCCTTCTACGTCAATTCGCCTTTCGGCATCGTGCTCGGACACAATGGCAATCTGACCAATGCCGAAGAGCTCAAGGAAGAGCTGTTCAGGCAGGATCTGCGCCATGTGAACACGAATTCCGACTCGGAGGTGCTGCTCAACGTGCTCGCCCACGAACTCCAGGAATGCTCGCTCAATTACGATCTTGATCCGGACATCATCTTTACCGCAGTTTCCGGAGTGCACAGAAGATGCAAGGGGGCCTATGCCGTGGTGGTGATGATCGCAGGCTACGGATTGCTCGCCTTCCGCGACCCTCATGGCATCAGACCGCTGGTTTTCGGGAAGAACGAGGCGCAGGAAGGCGTCGAATATCTGGTGGCTTCCGAAAGCGTTGCGCTCGACACCCTGGGATTCAGGCTGATTCGGGATGTCGCGCCGGGCGAGGCGATATTCATCGACATCGACGGGAATTTCTACAGCAAGCCTTGCGCGGAACAGGTTTCTCACTATCCCTGCATTTTCGAATACGTGTATCTCGCGAGGCCCGATTCGGTCATCGACGGGATATCGGTGTACGAATCGCGCCTGCGCATGGGAGAAAATCTCGCAGACAAGATTCGGGCGAATGGGGATATCGACATCGACGTCGTGATTCCCATTCCCGACTCGAGTCGTCCGAGCGCATTGCAGCTCGCCAACAGGCTGGGAATCGACTTCAGGGAAGGCTTCGTCAAGAACCGCTATATCGGGCGCACCTTCATCATGCCGGGCCAGGCGATGCGCAAGAAATCCGTCAGACAGAAGCTCAATGCCATAGGCGTGGAGTTCAAGGGAAAGAACGTGATGCTGGTCGACGATTCCATCGTGCGCGGCACGACCAGTCGCGAGATCGTCCAGATGGCGAGAGAAGCCGGCGCGTTGAAAGTCTATTTTGCATCCGCTGCGCCGCCGGTGCGCTTCCCGAACGTTTACGGAATCGACATGCCGACGAGGAGCGAGCTGATCGCAACCGGGCGCACCGACGAGGAAATTTGCCGGGAGATCGGTGCTGACAGGGTGATCTACCAGGATCTCGAATCGCTCAAGAAGAGCGTGAGGCAGGTCAATCCCGGAGTCTGCAATTTCGAGAGCTCCTGCTTCGACGGTCACTATATCACCGGGGATGTGACGGCCAGTTACCTCGCCAGCATCGAATCCCAGCGCGACGGAAAAAAGGCGCAGGAATCCGAATCGACGAGCACCCAGCTCGATCTCAATCTGGTGAGTGCCGAGGAGAGGTGACATGGAAGAAGAGTTCGATTTCGAAACGCTTGCGGTGAGATCCGGCATCCACCGCAGCCAGTTCATGGAGCACTCGGAGGCGCTTTATCTCACCTCCAGCTTCGTTTTCGAGAGCGCCGCGCAGGCTGCGGCCCGGTTCAAGGGGGAAGAGCCCGGAAACATCTACGCCCGGTTCACCAATCCCACGGTAACTGCTTTCCAGGAACGGCTCGCAGCCCTCGAAGGGGCGCAAGCTTGCGTTGCGACCGCTTCCGGCATGTCGGCGATTCTTTCCTGCGTCATGGGGCTGCTGAATGCGGGGGATCATATCGTCTCTTCTCGAAGCATCTTCGGCTCGACCGTTCAGCTCTTCAGCAACATCCTGAAGCGCTTCGGCATCGAGACCACCTTCGTCTCGGGGGCCGACGTCTCCGAATGGGAGAAGGCCTGCCTGCCCAACACCAGGCTTTTTTTCGTCGAGACCCCGTCCAACCCGCTGATGGAACTTTCCGACATTTCGGCGCTTTCGACTCTGGCAAAAAAGGCCGGAGCGAAGCTCGCAGTGGACAACTGCTTCTGCACGCCAGCCATCCAGAAGCCGCTGGAGCTCGGCGCGGACATCGTGATCCATTCCGCGACCAAGTATCTGGACGGGCAGGGGCGCGTATTGGGCGGTGCGGTACTGGGAAGCGCGGAACTCATGGAGGGTGTCCGGAACTTCCTGAGAACCGCAGGTCCCACGATGAGCGCATTCAATGCCTGGGTTTTTCTCAAGGGGATCGAGACGCTGAAGGTCAGGATGGACGCACAGTCGAAAGCTGCGCTGGCAGTCGCGACCTGGCTCGAAGCCCAGCCGAAAATCAGGCGGGTCTAGAG
>Ga0207433_10009122_pt1 | contig 15886 bp, 16 predicted proteins | sample YelNatPaOPGAMG01_FD_187559 | JGI IMG/M metagenome (GOLD analysis project Ga0207433, IMG submission 187559) | Hot spring thermophilic microbial communities from Obsidian Pool, Yellowstone National Park, USA - OP-RAMG-01 (SPAdes) (version 3) | ecosystem: Environmental > Aquatic > Thermal springs... | reverse complement strand
GGTCCCTCCCCGCTCCAAGGGCTTGGCCCGCGGAGCCTCACCCCACCCTTGGCGCATTCTTCCCCCGGATCCAGTCCGGGGTCGAATGCCCCCAATCCCTTGGCAGGTGATTGTCCAGTTATGCCGGCCATTAAAATTCCATGGGGATTTGAACTTCCATTTCGCCTTCCATCGCGGGATTGGGGGGTGAGAAGGCAAAAATCTTCCGAGAGGCGGCTCCGAGGCCCGCCCCACATGGAGGCCACGCGCTGCAGCCTTTCCCGCCTTGACGCCGCCGGAGTGCATCCCTATATTCAAGCCGAAAGGGGAGCATGTGATGTTGCACCGGGTTCGCATCCAGGGATTGATTCTGGACCCCATCACGGAACGCCCCATCCTCCTTTTAAAGAACGACGAGGACAGCCGGGTGTTGCCCATCTGGATCGGCAGCTCGGAGGCCAACGCCATCGCGCTGCGCCTTGAGCACATCGAGGTGCCCAGGCCCATGACCCACGACCTCCTCTGCGGTATCCTCGATCAGACCCAGACTTCGTTGAAAGAGGTCCGGATCACCGATCTTCGGGACAACACCTATTTCGCCGACATCGTTCTGGCCCGCCGCGAGGGAGAGGTTCACGTGGACTCCCGTCCGTCCGATGCGGTGGCCCTTGCCGTGAGGGCTGGGGCCCCGATATTCGTGGAGGAAAGCGTCTTCGAAAAGACCTTTAGTGTGGACGAGAACGCCAGCGGCGAGCAGTTGGCCAGGTGGCTCGAACAACTCTCCCCCGAAGAGATGGGCCGTTACGAAATGTAAGGGACGGGCGCGCTCCGGATCTCTCGGAGCGGCCGACTGACCCAGTTTTGCCATTCGAAGGCGCGGGGATGGGGATCGTCAAGCCCGAAATGCCGTGTGTGTTCGTATGCGCCTGCTGTTACCGGGAGGAGCGGGACCGAGATACGGCCCTGCGGGCGCTGGAGGAGCAGTTTGGCCGCTTCGCGGACCGATCCGATCCATTTCCATTCACGCACACGGATTACTACGCCTCCGAGATGGGCTCTCCTCTCTACAAATTGCTGGTGGCCTTCGAAGACCTCATCCCGCCCGGCTTTCTGCCGGAGCTCAAGCTCATGACCAACGCGACCGAATCGGCCCTCTCCAACGGCGGATCACGGAGGGTCAACCTGGATCCGGGCTACTTATGCGCATCTCGCTTCGTCCTGGCCTCCACCAAGGACAGCCCCCACAGGCTCTATTTGGGGCAAGGCATCTATGGCGAGCTGACCCTGGTCTATCAAAAAGGAGCGTTCACTCCCCTCTCCTGGACCTATCCCGACTACCGCGAGGCACCCACCGTGGATTTTCTGACCCGGCTCCGGGGCTGGTACCTTCAGCGGCTGGATAGCCTTCTCAAGGTGGGAGCGTGAGATGGCCTTCATGGGCGGTTCGGCGTACAGCATGGCCAACTCTCTGATGGAGGGGTACCTCCTCCCCTCACCCGTCAACCTCAAACGGCTGACCATGGAGGAATTGCGCGAGCTGCAGTTCGAGGTGGAGAAGCTTCTGAGGGACCAGCGGGGCATCGTTCCGGATCAGAGCGATACCCTCTCCCTGCAGAAGCGCAACATGCGCATCTTGAAGCTTTCCCAGGCCCAGAGCGTGATCGCCAACTTCACCCAACTCAGAGCCAGGGGGAGGGCCTGATGGCGGTGAATAGGGCATGGACACCCTGCTGAGCTGACGATCCCGGCGGCAGAAGAAGCATGGACATTCCAGCGTCACGGGACCAGGAAGAGGCGCTCCAGCAAGAGCCGAGGATTCACGTTCCTGGCCAAGTGCTGGGGGGCTTCGGCGAGCCTTTCAGCCACCCGCTGAAGGCCGCTCACCCCCCTGAGAGTGGCGGCTCTCTCGAGCAGCGGACCGGCATCGGCGTTCACCAGAGCCGGCCGGCCGTGGGCAATGCGCAAGGCGTCCCTGAGCAGGCCCGCGGTCAGGGCACAGAGCTCTCCCGCATCTTCCTTGGCCAAGCGCTCCAGGAGAGGGGCTAGATCCGGGTAGACCGAGGCATCCAGCCCCTCCTCCAGCAAACGCAGCAAGAGATCTCGTCGGTCGTCTTTCCGGTCCGGCCCGGCTGAAAGCAGCCGCCCTGGGGCCCCGCAGGCGAAAGCCAGCGCCGACGGTCTGTCCGCCGGCGGGACGGACAGCCGGTCAAGGAGCGGAACCATCTCCTCGGGCGGCAGTGGTCCGAGCGTGAGTGCGTGGCTGCGCGACCGGACGGTCGGCAGCAGCGCCGCCGGGTTGGAGGTCACCAGGATAAACTGCCCGAAAGCGGGGGGTTCTTCCAGGGATTTCAAGAGGGCGTTTTGAGCATTGGGGTTGAGAGCGTCGGCCGGGTCGATGAGGACCACCAGCCGGCGTCCCTCGTAGGGTGGCAGGGAGAGGGGGGCCAACACCTGCTCCCGAATCTGGTCCACCACGATCTGGGTTCTCTTGGCCCCGCCATCGCGGGTTTCCAGCCCCACCCACCGGACATCCGGATGGATGCCCCGGCGCATCTTTCGGCACGGACCGCAGTGCCCGCATGCGCCCTGCGCCGGAGCGTCGCATTGGAGGGCCGCCGCGACCATGCGGGCCAAGGTGGCCTTGCCGACCCCCCTCGGCCCCATGAAGAGCAGGGTCTGGGGAAGGACGCCCCGGTCCAGCGCCTTGACCAGAAACCGGACCTGCGCAGCGTGACCGTGGAGCTCGTCGAACCGGATTGGGTAATCCGCTTCGGCGGGAGGAGTGGGTTCCGGGCTGGATCGCTTCCTGGCCATGGCCGCTCCCACTGAGGCACGCCTTGGGCTCAGGCCTGCTCGGGCTCCGTTACGCGAGGAGTCGCCGCCGCAATGCTGGCCTGCTGGGCCACACGGCCCGCCAGCTCGTGAAAGGCCTGCGCCACCGATGATGCCGGGGCCGCCAGCACCACGGGGCGGCCTCCGTCACCCGCCATGCGAACCGACGGATCCAGGGGGATTTCGCCGAGGAAGGGCACACCCATTTGATGGGCCGTGCGCTCACCCCCCCCGCGGGAGAAAATGTCGGAGATGCCTCCGCAGTGGGGGCAGACGAACCAGCTCATGTTTTCCACGATCCCCAGGACCGGCACGTTCACCTTCTGGAACATGGCGAGCCCTTTGCGGGCATCGATGAGGGCCACCTCGTTGGGCGTGGTCACGATGACGGCGCCCGTGAGGGGCACCTTCTGGGTGAGGGTGAGCTGGGCGTCTCCGGTGCCCGGGGGAAGGTCCACGACCATGTAGTCCAATTCGGGCCAGGCCACGTCCTTCAGGAGCTGCTCCAAGGCCTTCATGACCATGGGCCCACGCCAGATCACGGGCATGTCCGGATCCAGCAGGAATGCCAGGGAAATGACCTCCAGGCCGTGGGCCTTGACCGGAATCATCTTCTTCTGTTCCTCGTCGATCGCCGGCTTCACCGTCACGCCGAGCATGAGGCCCATGGACGGTCCGTAGATGTCGGCGTCCAGCAGGCCCACCTTGGCGCCCGTTTGCGCCAGGGCCACGGCCAGGTTGGCTGCCACGGTGGATTTTCCGACCCCCCCCTTGCCGGAGGCCACGGCGATGCTGATCTTCACCTGCGGGATCAGGTTCTCGAAGAGCGGAGCCCGGGAGGCCGCGGCCACCTGGGCGTCCATCTGGACGGTGACGGACTTCACCGCCGGGAGAGCGGTGCGAACCGCCTCCTCCGCCTGCCGCTGGAACCTCTCCTTCACGGGGCATGCGGGGGTCGTCAGCACGATCCGGAAGGAGACGGCGTCTCCCTCCACCCGCAGATCCTTCACGAACCCCAGCTCCACGATGTCTCGATGAAAGTCCGGGTCGATAACGGTCCTCAGGGCATCGAGGACCTGAGCTTCGGTAATGGGCATGGTGTGCATCTCCACAGGACAGAGGGCCGATCGCAAGGCCCGTTGGGGGTCTGGAGGCCCGGTAAGTCGCTCAGTCCAATTCGCGAGTCGTGCTCCCCACGATTTTGAGGGCCGTCATTTTGGCCTTTTCATACTCTCCCTTGAGCAACAGCGCGAGGATCTCGGGCCGGGCCACCTGATCGATGACCCGGCGGCGGAAGGCATCCTCCGAATCGGTGGCGAAGAGGAGCTCCCTCAGCTCGGAGGAAAGGCGCAGGAACCCCGCGTAAAGGGCCTCGGCGTGACGCGCGAGCTCCTCGGCGAGGCCGCGCTCCCAGGCCTGGGAAATCTGAATTGGCCCCCATGCGGCCATGGAGAGAGAATCCCCCGGGAACCAGACGGGGAATCGGAGCGTGGACCCGGCGGGATCCCCTTCGTCCCAGAAGGGAACGCCGGTGCCCTCCAAGTCGCGCCGGGCCGCCTCGCGCCACTCGGGCGGGCAGGCCGACGTGATCAGAACCAGGGAGGCTTGCCGCAGACTGGGCTGGCTGGGCGCATGAGCGGCCGTCTGTACACCCGCCAGTGCGGCGAGCATCCCCCGCCCCGGCGGCGCGTGCAGGACCACGGGCCATCCGGTCCGGAGCAGATCCCGCAGGGCGGGGAGGGCCTCGGAACCATCGCCCAGGACTCGGGCGGGACGACCGGAGGGCGGTGCGAGCAGCAGGGGGATCACCTCAGCGGCCCTCCGGAAGACCCTTGAGCAGCCGGGGGTAAAGGGGGAAGTCGCGGCACAGCCCCTCTACCTCCCGGCGGATCGAGGCCAGGGCGCCCGGAGTCGCGCGCTCCAGTAGAGCCCGGTGCATCCAGCCTGCGATCCGGCGCATCTCGGCCTCCCCCATGCCCCGCGATGTGATGGCCGGGGTGCCGACCCGTATGCCCGAAGCCACGAAGGGCTTCTGGGTGTCGAAGGGGATGCTGTTCTTGTTCACCGTCATGCCGGCCTCGTCCAGGGCCGCCTCGGCCTCCTTGCCGGTGATTCCTTTCGCGAAGACGTCCACCAGCAACAGGTGGTTGTCGGTGCCGCCCGAAACGATCCTCCAACCTAGCCGCTGAAGCTCATCCGAGAGAACCCGGGCGTTGGCCACGACCCGAGCGGCGTAGCTCTTGAAGGCCGGCGTGGAGGCCTCCTTCAGCGCCACGGCCTTGGCGGCCACGATGTGCACCAGCGGACCGCCCTGGATTCCTGGAAAAACGGTCTTGTCCAGCTCCTTGGCGAAGGCTTCCTTGCAGAGGATCAGGCCTGCCCTCGGACCGCGCAGGGTCTTGTGGGTGGTGGTCGTGACGAAGTGCGCGAAGGGGACCGGCGACGGGTGAACCCCCGCCGCCACCAGTCCAGCTATGTGGGCCATGTCCACCATGACCAGTACGCCGTGGCGCCCGGCCATCTCCCAGATGCGCGGGAAATCGATCACCCTCGGATAGGCACTGGCACCGACGACCACCAGTTTGGGCTTGTGCACGGCCATGAGCCCTTCGAGGGCCTCGTAGTCGATGGTCTCCGTTTCCCGGTTAACCCCGTACGGGATGAACCGGTAGAGTTTGCCCGAAAAGGAGAGGGGGTGGCCGTGGGTCAAATGGCCGCCATGGCTCAGGTCCATGCCCAGAACCTTGTCACCGGGGTTGAGGACCGTCATGTAGACGCCCATGTTCGCCTGGGAACCGGAATGCGGCTGGACATTGGCGTGGTCGGCCCCAAAAAGGGACTTCGCCCGTTCGATGGCTAGCGCCTCCACCGTGTCGGTGTGGATGCAGCCCCCGTAGTAGCGTCTGCCGGGATAACCCTCGGCGTACTTGTTCGTAAAGACCGATCCGGCGGCCTCCAGAACGGCCTCCGAGACGAAGTTCTCGCTGGCGATCATCTCCAGGTGGTCGTTCTGCCGGCGTACCTCGGCGGCCATGGCCGCCGCCACCTCCGGATCCACCTCCCAGATGGCATCCATTCTCATCGGTTACCCCCTATGCGACCCTCGGCGAGCGAAAGAGGAGTCTGGAGCTTCCGTCCGGCGCCCTTCGAGTGTATTCTTCGCCGTCGGCTGATCGGCACCTGAGTCATGCTTGATGGTCCAGCTTTTCGATCCGCCTCAAATGGCGGCCGCCCTCGAAGGGCGCCTCCAGCCAGGTCTTGACCACCTCCTCCGCCAGCCCCTTGCCCATGAGCCGGCCGGGCAGGCAGAGGACGTTGGAGTCGTTGTGAAGGCGGGAAAACCTCGCGAGATAGAGATCCGTGCAGAGCACGGCTCGAATGCCGCGGTGCCGATTGGCCGCCATGCTCATCCCCACGCCCGATCCGCATACCAGCACGGCCCTCTCCGCCCTGCCCGACAGCAGGGTCCCGCAGGCCCTCTCGGCATAATCGGGATAGTCAACGGATTCGGTGGAGTGGGTTCCCTCGTCGGTCACCTCGTGCCCGAGCCGCTGAAGGAGGTCCTTTACGTATTCCTTGAGCTCGAAACCGGCGTGGTCCGCGGCGATCACGATCTTCATGCCCCACCCCTTGGAGGATCAGCATAGCCGCGGAGAGAGCAAAAGGGAAGCGGCGCCCGCGTTCCCCAATCCCGCGATGAAACCGGAACGGAGCCCCCAAATGTTGATGAACACGTGGTTTAGCTCTAATGCTCTTTCACCTGATAAGGGATTGGGGGCCTTTGAGCAGAAGGCGAAAAAGGCGTCCAAGGGTGGGGGTCCCTCCCTCTGGCTTTGCCAGCGGAGGGGGAGGGAATGGCCCTCCCTCTTCATCCATAACTTCTTTTCTTTGGACGTGGCACAACCGTCGCCGAAGGCACCCCACTTGCATCGCGGAATTTCGGAGGAAGAGAAGCCCTCGCCGTTCAGGAGACCAAGCCCTTCCCCCATGTGCGACCTGCGCCGCCGAAGAAAGAACCATTCGATCGCGGAATTTGGGCCCTTCGGTCGCGGAAAGGGGGATGTCAGGTTTTCTCGTAGAGGTGCGCCATGAGATAGGCCACGGCCTCGGGGGCGCACCGCGCGCAGTAGCCGAACCGCTTGACGAGCCGCTCCAGCAGATTGTTGGCGGCCTCCTGCCGGGCAGGAGGCAGACCCGCGAAGGCCGGGGTGCCGTAAGAGGCGAGGGCCTGGCCGATCTCTTGCACCTGGTGCTTGACCCTGGCGTGGAATCCCTTGGAAAGCAATTCGATCTGCGGAGCGAACAGGATGGAGAGATCCAGCGTCTCGCCCGGATTTTCCAGCGTCCAGGCGGCCACCTGCCCCATGAGATCTTCCCGAAACCGCGGGGCCGAGCCCCCCACCGCCAGGTACTCCTCCACCTGCGCCATGAGCGCCTCGTTGGGCTCCTCCCACTGGCCCGTGGCCGCGGAGCGCACCTTCTCGCCACGCAGAAAGGCCCGCACGTGGCGGAAGTAGCGGTCGAAGAGCGCTGAGTACTGGCCCTCGGGAACTAGTTCCATGGCCGACAGCACCTCCTGGTCCAGGGTCCGTAGGTACTCCTCCTGCACCGCGGTGATCGCCGCCTCCGCGTCGTGGTAGCCTTCGTCCGCCTTGAGTTGAAGAAAGAGATAGAGGCTCTTGTCCTTGATGAATTCGGCGATCTCTTCGAGCAGGAGCACCGGCGTCAGGCAGCCGTCCGGTCTCCTATAGACGGCCCCGTACAGGATTTCCCGCATTTCCCGCGGGGAGGCCCCGAATCGCCCCTCGTAAATGGGGGTGTCTCGGAATTCGTCCCTCAGGTCGGGCAGGAGCTCCCGCAACAGCCGTAGTTGCTTCGCCGAATAGCGCCCCACCTGTGTGGGAAGGACGCCATCGTACAAGAGACCCTTCTCATAAGGGGTCAGATCCCGGATGAGAGGGCGGCTCTCTTCCGGGTAGCGGTCGGGCTCGGGGCGGTTGAGGCGCGACAGGACGGCCCAAAGAGCGGCCAGCTCCGCGACGTGGGGAGCCACGTGCTTGGTGCGGCCAATCCGAGTGAGGATGGGACCGTAAATGGCGGCCTCCTTCCTTCGCTCCAGGAGGTAGGGGACGGTCACGAGGATCATCCGTCCCTTGAACGAGGCGAAATCGGGGGCCTGCTTGAAGGCGTCGAGGTGGCGCTCGTTGGAGGTGGCGAAGAGAATCTCGTTGAGGTAGACGTTGGCGGTGGAGAGGGCCAGTTCGGAGCGCTCGGTGGCCGCAAGCAGATACTTGTTCAGCTCAGGGGCCCTCGTAAGGAAATCGGAGAACTCCACGAGGCCGTTGTTGGCGTCGATCAGATCTCCCGAGAGCTGGATCAGGTTCAGGTGCTGGAGCGTCGTTGGAAGGGTGGAGAGGGAGGAGTCCAGCGTCAGCTGCCGGCTGGAGGCATCGGGCGTCTCCTGGGGAGAGATGACCACCGCCCCCCTCCGGTACCGGCGGGAGAGGTAGCGCCGCCGCACCTGGACGTGTCGAAGCACCGCCAGCACGTCGCCCGAATATTCCACCATCAAGGCGTCGAAGATCTGCCTGCACCGCGGGCAGAGGTTACCCTCCTCCAGAAACTGGCTGGCCACGAACTTGGGGTGCGGGGCCTTCTGCAGGAGGGAACGGATCAAGGCGAGCCGATCCCCCGGCGGCAGCAGGAGGATGGGAGAATCGCCCAGATCGCAGGCTATTCTGGCCTCCAATCGTTCGGAAGGCCAGTGGGCGAAAGAGTCGGCTGCTGTCTCGCCGCCGGGCCGCACCGCCTCGTCCCCGCCCATGAACCCCAGGGTGCGGGCCTCGTCCTCCCTGGGAAAAACCCAGTTGAAGGAGAAAACGGCCCCCTCCGGCCTTCGGCTGTACTCCTCGCAGCCCCTCATGAGCAGTTCCACGATGAGACTCTTGGCTGACCCGCTGGGGCCGTGGAGGTGGAACATGCGGTCGGACCGCCCCTCCAACACCAGGTTTTTCATGGCCTCGTAAATCGCGAGAACGGGGAGCTCTTGGCCCATCAGGGGTTGGTCTGCCGCACAACCGAAAGGCGCGTCGAAGAGTTTGAATCGGGTGACCTCTTGGCCGATCCAGCGGGATGGCCCCGTGCCGAAGCTCTCCATCATGTCGACCACGTATTGCAAGGCGTTGCGCGTCAGCTCATAGGGACGGGCCGCGAGATCGCAGAGGTACTCCTGGAAGGATTTGATCTGGTGGCTCTCCGCAAAGTATGCTCTGCTCCGGTTCGACCAGGATTCCAGCCAGCCGTCCCAATCCGCCATGGGAGCCTCCTCATCCGCTAGCGTAGTCTCCGAGCGAAGGCTGCGCAAGAACTCGGCCCGACCCCAGTCCCGCGGCGGGAGCCGAAATGGCGGTGCAAATCCCTATGGATCCTGCTCACGGCAGTCCAAAACATTTCCAGCACACCCCAAAGCGCCTTGCCTTCCGGAGCGAAGCGGAGGAAGGCGCATCCCAGCGCGTCGCGCGGTGGCGCCCCCCCTTTCCCTGCACCCCTTCGACCGGCGTCGTCTCTTCGCTTTTCGCTGCAAGAGAAAAGGCCTTTCCGCGGGGAAGGGCCTACACTCAAGAAGGCAGGGCCAATCCATCGCGGAATTTGGGCCGGAGCCTTTGTTCTGAGCCTTTACCGGGATACAATCCGCCAGGAGGCGGCGTTGGGCAGAGGGATGGATCCCTGCGACTCGGTGCACCTCAACACGGAGCTGGGGTTTCGTGGCGGAGAGGTGCAAAACCTCGGACTCGTGAGCCATTTGGATGGGGCCGGCTTGCCTTCCATCCTCGTAGCCCACGAGCGGGGAGCGCTCCTGGCCAGGGCGAGGGCGCAGGGCGTACCGGCTCTGGCGTGGCACCCCCGCGGAGAACTCGACCCCTTCGCCGTCTGGCAACTCAGACGGCTGCTGCGCGAAGCCAGGCCCCGAATCCTGCACGCCCACACCGCCCACGCGCTCACCCTGGCGCTCCTGGCGGCCAGAGGACTACCGGGGCTGAGCCTGGTGGCGAGCCGACGGGTCTCCTTCCCCCTACGCACGACCCTCTCTCGTTGGAAATACCGCAGGCCGCAGGCGGTGGTCGCCGTGAGCGGCGAAGTGAAGGAGGAGCTGATCCGCGACGGGCTCTCCGAAGAGAAGGTGCGAGTCATTCACAGTGGCGTGGATCTGGCCCGCTTCCGTGCGCTGCCCTCCAAGGAGGAGGTCCGCCAAAGCCTCGGTCTACCGGTTGCGGCCGTGGTCGTGGGCGTGGTGGGGGCCCTCGTGCCGCACAAGGGGCACCGGGTGCTGTTGGAGGCCCTCGGCGCCTGGCCCGCGGGCGAGGGAAAACCGGCCCTGCTGCTGGTGGGCGAGGGACCCCTGAAAAGGGAGTTGGCCTCCGCGGCCGCGAGGATGGGGGTGTCCCTCACCTTCCTGGGCTACGTGGAGGAGCCCGCGCCGCTCTACGCCGCACTGGACGCGCTGGTGCTTCCTTCCCTCTCCGGCGAAGGGTCGCCCGGTGTGATCAAGGAGGCGGCGGCGGCCGGTGTCCCCGTGGTGGCCACCGAGGTGGGCGGGACGGCCGAAATCCTCAGGCCTGACAGGGAGGCGCTCCTGGTGCCCCCCGGGGATCCACCCTCCATAAGAGAGGCGCTCCTCAGGGTGCTTCGAGAACCTGGCCTGGGGGCATCCCTCAGGGAGTCGGCCCGCAGGCGGGTCCAGGAGTTCAGCATGGAGGCCATGGGGCGGGCCCACGAGCTGCTCTACGAGGAGCTGGACGCGGCCCGGCCATGAACCCTAGGCGCCGCACCGTTCGGGCTCCTTCAGGGGAGGTCGCTTCGATTCCATCGGCAGTTGGGAAATTCTCGGCGCAGAAAGCGAAAGAGCTCCCGACCGTCGAGCGGCGCCGTGAAGCAGTGCTGGATCCCCGACTTTTCGGCCTCTTCGAGAACCTCCACACGGGCGTTCCGGGTCACCCCGACGAGCTTGACGTGAGAGGTGCCGGCCCCTTCACGGAGCCGGCGGCAGATGGAGAGACCGTCCCAAGCGCGCGCATCCAGGTCCACCAGCAGGAGGTGGGGGGCGAACGAGGCCATCAGAAGGCCGCCCTCGAAGGCCGAAGCGGTGAGGGTCACCTGGAGGTCATCGGACCACCGTTCGATTTCCCGCAGCTCCTTCAGGAGATTCTTTTCGGCCAGGACGAGGAGCCGCCTCCGGCCCGATTGGAAGTCTTCCGGCAGGGGCATGTGGTTGGTGAGCAGGAAGGCGTCCAGATCCTGGCGGCGGATTCGCCGGTGCCCTCCCGGTGTGGTGTAGGCCGGAAGCCGGCCCGTATTGATCCAGTGGCGGATGGTGTAGGGGCTGACGCGGCAGTAACGCCCCGCCTGCCACGTGGTCAATACACTCCTGGATGACATGGGGGATCCCGGGCCTCCCTCACCCCGCCTCGCGGTGCACACCGGGCTCATTCGCCAGGATGCGGCCCTGCAAAACACCCCCGTCCTCCACCCGGAGGTGACCGGCGCGGACGTCTCCGAGAATCTTGCCCGTTGGGCCGACGAGGGCATGGCCCGACACCCAAACGTTCCCTTCCAAAACGCCATGGACCGTCACGTCGCGGGCGGTCACTTCCCCCTGGATGTGCCCCGCCTGGGCCACCGTCACCGAGAGCTTGGATCGAACGTTGCCCTCCACGGTGCCTTCCACCACCAGGTCGTCGTCGGTGACGATTCGGCCGGTGAAGCGGGTCGAGGCGTCGATCAACGTCTCCATGCAGACGAACCTCCCCGACGAGTATACCCGCTCGGGCCGGGCCCACAAAGGGTGACCGGGAGACCCCAATCCCGCGATGGAAGACGAAATGGCTGTGCAGAGCCCTGTGGATCTTGCTGATCGGCGTAACCTCGGCTACCTGCGCCGCCGAAAGAAAAGCCATTCGATCGCGGAAGTTGGGGTGCGGGCGGCCGTTTCCCGGTTGACCGGAGTTGGGTATACTTCGGCCATGAAGTGGATGGTCTCGTTGCTGCTCTTGATGCTCTGGCTTCCCCTCCAAGGTCAGGAGCGCCTGGCCAAAGGGCCCGCTCCGGCGCCGGCGGGGAAGGGCAGCCAGGAACGCCTCTCGACGGCGCTGGAATGGGACCGCGATTTCGATCTCCTGCTCGAAGTGGAGAATCAGCCGACCCGCGCGCAGCTCCTCCTCGCCTCCCGCATCGAGGGCTTGGAAAAACAGGAGGAGAGCCTTTCCCAACAACTGGCCGATCTGAAGGCTCGCACGGCGGCGCTGGAAGGCACCTACACCACCGAGGCCCTCCTCAAGGAGATGCTCCGCCAGGGGGTCTCGGACCTCCAATCGGTGCAGAGAAACCTGAAGAACGATACCGATCGGACGCAGGCTCGCCTCCTTGAAGTCCAGGCCGAGCTCGCCAGGCTGCGCCGAGAGGCCGGGAGATAGTCCGTGCGAATTCTCCTGGCGGAAGATCGGGCCAGTCTCAGGATGGTCCTGGCGGAGACCCTGACCCGCGCCGGTTATCAGGTGGTGGAGGCGGCCGAGGGAAGGGCCGCCATGGCCCTCGTGGAGGAAGGCGGGTTCGACCTCGCCCTCTTCGATCTCAAGATGCCGGTCTACAGCGGAACCCAACTGCTGCTGGCTAGCCGCGAGCGATGGCCGCTCGTTCCGGTGGTGCTTCTCACGGCCTACGGCTCCGTGGAGGTGGCCGTGTCCGCCATGAAATCCGGAGCCTTCGACTTCCTCAGCAAGCCCATAGATACGGACCACCTGCTCATGGTGGTGAAGAGGGCCCTCGATGCGAGCCGGCAGGAACGCCGGCACGAGAGCCTGGAGACCGAGCTAGGGCGATCCCCGGTCTTTCAGGGGATCGTGGGTGCTAGCGAGGTGCTCCGGAGGGTACAGGAGGAGGCGGCCAAAATCGCCCGCACGGATACGACCTGTCTGATCCTGGGTGAGACAGGAGTGGGGAAGGAGCTCTTCGCCCGCGCGATCCACGACGGGGGACCCCGCCGCGACGAACCCTTCGTCCCCGTGAACTGCGCCGCCATCCCCGCCACCCTTCTGGAAAACGAGCTCTTCGGGCACGAGAAGGGCGCCTATACGGGCGCCCACGAATCCCGGATGGGACGATTCGAACTGGCACACCGCGGCACCATCTTCCTGGACGAGATCGGGGAGATGGGGCCTGAACTGCAGGCCAAGCTGCTGCGCGTCCTTGAAGAAAAGCGCTTCACGCGGGTGGGCGGAACCCGTCCCGTGATCGTGGACGTGCGCGTTTTATGCGCCACCAACCGGGATCTGGCCGAGCTGATCCGGGCCAAGCTCTTCCGAGAAGATCTCTACTACCGGCTGAGCGCCTTTCCCATTCGCATCCCTCCCCTCAGGGAACGCAGGGAGGACATACTGCCGCTGGCCAGCCACTTTGTGAACCACTTCCGGCAGGAAATCGCCAAGCCCTCCCTCCACCTGCTGCCCGAAGCGGAGAGTTGGCTGGTTTCACAGCCCTGGCCGGGCAACGTGCGGGAGCTCATGAACCGGATCGAGCGGGCGGCCATACTGGCTGAGGCCGACGGAGCCATCACGCCCGCCATCCTGGCCGGCGGCGGCGGGGTCTTCTCCCCCGCACTCGGTGGTCCTCGATTTTCGTCTCTGCAGGATCCCGAGGAGTGGCTGCGGGAGGAGGAGCGGTGGCGGGCGGTCGAGATCCTGCGCCGGTGTGGCGGAGACAGGCGCCGCGCGGCCAGAATCTTGGGGATCACACCCCTCCGAATGAACGAGTTGCTGGCCCCTCAAGGCCAGGTGGAGCCGTGAACATCTTGGACATAACTCGCGTATACCCCCAATCCCGCGATCGAGCGGTTCTTCCTTCGGCGGTGCAGGTGGCTGAGTGGTTACGCCGATCAGGAAGATCCACGCGGATTGGCACCGCTATTTCGTCTCCCATCGCGGGACTGGGGTATACTGACACTCTTCCGTAGGAGCAAACGATGGACGGTTCCGTAGGCGCAGGGCAGGTTCCGACCAAGCACACCCGATGGGGGCTCTGGATCTTCCTCGCTATCCTGGGAGTCATTGTGCTGGGCGGCTTTCTTCTCGTGGTGGGCTTCACCTCCCTCGTGAGCGCCAACCAGGTGGTGGTCAAGCCCGACTCCACGCTGGTGCTTTCTCTGAGCAGTCCCTTAAAGGAGTCTCCTCCCGATCCAATCGCCACCCAGATCTTCCACGAAAAAATCTACAACGTCTTTGACACCGTGAGGGCCCTCGACCGCGCGGCCAAGGACGAGCGCATCAAGGACCTGCTCATCGAGCCAGGGATGGCTAACGGCCTTGAGCTCGGCAAGTTGGAGCAGCTCCGGTCGGCCGTGGAACGCTTCAAGAAGAGCGGCAAGCCGGTATGGGCCTATTACGAATCGGCGAGCACCGGCGGATATTACGTGGCCTCCTGCGCGGACAAGGTCTACGCGCCACCATCGGGCGATCTCATCCTGATGGGACCGACCATGGCTCTTCCCTTTTTTGGGGGCACGCTGAAGAAGTTCGGCATTGTGCCTCAGCTCTACCACATTGGCGCCTACAAGTCCTACTCGGACACCTTCACCCGAACCGATGCCTCCGATGCCGAAAAGGAGGCCACCAACGCCATTCTCGACAGCTTCTACGGCCAGCTCGTGGACGGAATCGCCCGAGGGCGCAAGCTCAGCCCGGACCAGGTCAAGGCCGCCATCGACATGGGCTTCCTCTGGGGCGATCAGATGAAGCAGCAGGGTCTGGTGGACGACCTCCTCTACCAGGACCAGGTGGAGCAGGGGCTCAAGAAGATCAACGGCAACCGGGAGCGGTGGAACCGAATCGACATGGCCGATTATCAGAACGACCACAGGATCAGCCTCAGCGAGGGGGCGAAGAGGACCGTTGCCTATGTGGTGGCCAGCGGGGACATCGTTTCCGGCGAGAGGAGCTCGGGCAACATCGGCTCCAAGACGCTCATCCGTTGGCTGAGGAAGACCGGAGAGGATAGCGGTATCTCGGCGGTGGTCCTGAGGGTGGACAGCCCCGGCGGAGACGCCCTGGCTTCGGACCTGATCTGGCGCCAGGTGCAGGTGCTCCGAAAGTCCAAGCCCGTGGTCGTCTCCATGTCCGATCTGGCGGCCTCCGGGGGGTACTATATCTCCATGGGCTCCGACGGCATCGTCGCCGAGCCGGGCACCATCACGGGCTCCATCGGCGTCGTGACCGGGAAGTTCGTGATCAAGGGCCTCCTGGACTTCGTGGATTTCAACATGGAGATCATGAAGCGAGGCAAGAACTCCGATCTCTTCAGCTCTTACACCCCTTACACCGCCGAGCAGGAGCAGCTCATTCAGGGCCAGATGCAGAGCTTTTACCATACGTTCGTCCAGAAGGCCGCCGAGGGGCGCCATAAATCCTACGAGGCTATCGACCAGGTGGGACAGGGCAGGATCTGGTCCGGCGAGGACGCCCTCAAGCTCGGGTTGGTGGATAAGCTCGGCGGGATCGAAGAGGCCATCGCGCTGGCCAAGGAAAAGGCGGGTATCCCTCCGCAGGAGCCCGTCCACATCGTCATGTACCCGAAACCGAAGACGATTCTCCAGGCCTTCCTCGAGGAGAAGACAGACTCGCTGATCCGCGCCCGCGAGCGCAGCGAGGTGCCTCCCGAACTCTGGCAACTCTATCAAGACTATGAGCGGGTACGGCCCCTGGTTTCCGAGCCCTTCTCGCTGTATACGCCCATCCGGGTGACGATGTAGGGGGTAGGATACGCCGGAGGGTTGAGGGCGGGATCGATCCTCTGCCGCTCCCGAAGAGCAGCCAGGCGCCCTTGGCCACGGTCATCGAAGGCCCCCAGCGCCGAGCCAAGAATGCGGCTTGGACGCAAGAGGTCCGTGATGCCCCAATCCCGCGATGAAACCGGAACGGAGCCCCCAAATGTTGATGAACAGGTGGTTTAGCTCCAATGCTCTTTCACCTGATAAGGGATTGGGGGCCTTTGAGCCGGAGGCGAAAAAGGCGTCCAAGGGTGGGGGTCC
>Ga0207433_10009118_pt1 | contig 15891 bp, 15 predicted proteins | sample YelNatPaOPGAMG01_FD_187559 | JGI IMG/M metagenome (GOLD analysis project Ga0207433, IMG submission 187559) | Hot spring thermophilic microbial communities from Obsidian Pool, Yellowstone National Park, USA - OP-RAMG-01 (SPAdes) (version 3) | ecosystem: Environmental > Aquatic > Thermal springs... | reverse complement strand
GCAATCGACTCGATGGCCGCCCACTGCGACGGGTACTGTGCCTTGGCGTCAAAAACCATGCGCACCGCACGCTCGATCACCTCGGGGGAAAACTTCGGGGACTTCCTCATCATGGCTCCATTCTCTCAATCGAAGGAGCCCCCTCAAAATCCGGGGCGGTTCACTTCCGCGATACCTGGGGCGGTTCAGTTTTTGGCTCCGGAGCGAGAAGATGCGCTGGGTAGAGTACGGCGCTCGTATCGGCGAAGACGGCACCAATAAGCATAACGCAGGGTGATGTCATACCTACTGCGTTCAAAGTGTCGAGCAGAGCACCTATGGTCGTGGCCACGCGGCGTTCGACAGGTGTACTTGCTGCCTCGACCAACACGAGTGGAGTCGTCGGTGCTAGCCCGCTGCACAACAAATCGGACTGGAGACGTGAGGCTTCGCTCAGACCCATGTAGACTGCGATGGTCAGTCCGCTGCGAGCGATTTCGCTCCAGCGCACGGAGGACGCGCCGGCTTGACGGTGTCCTGTGACAAAAGCCACGCCTGGTGAGAGGTCGCGATGCGTCAGTGATGCACCGACCGTGGCTGCAGCGGCTGACGCCGCGGTGATTCCCGGAACGATCTCCACGGTAAGACCAGCAGCGCGAAGTGCAGAGATTTCTTCTCCTGCGCGGCCAAAGACGAGTGGATCACCACCTTTGAGTCGTACTACACACTCGCCGCGACGGGCCTCGTGGATCATCAGGCGAATAATGAACGATTGTGGCGTGCTCTTGCAGCCACCGCGCTTGCCGACGCGGACGATGCGGCAGCCGCTGCGCGCAAAGCGCAGGCAGGCATCGGACACCAGATCGTCGACCAGGATCACATCGGCCTGGCGCAGGCAGCGCACGGCTTTGCGGGTGAGCAGATCCGGGTCGCCGGGGCCGGCGCCGACTAGATGCACAGTGGGTGTGGACGAGGCAGTGACGGCGCGGCGATCGGCGGGGTTCATCGCAATTCCTCCGACAATTGAGGTGAGCGGGATGGGGCAGGAGCGGGCGATGCGCCCAGGCGCAGCGCGGTGCGGGCGACGCGGGCGGTGAAATCGTCCAGCGCGGGCGGCGCCGGTACATGGCCGCTGGCGACGGCCTCGCTCCACGCCGCGCAGGACGCGGCGTCTGTGCCATCGGGCAGCGGGTCGGCCACCGGTGCGCTGTGCAGCGGGGTGGTGCAGTCGACCCCGGTGGCTGCGGCGGCGGCGCTGGGCAGCAGGGTGGTCGCGCGGCTGGGGTGGGGCACCGCCTCGCCCTCGCAGCCATGCAGCAGCAGCGCGGCGCTGCCGTGCGCGTCCAGCGTCTCTTGCATCAGCGGGGCGTAGGCGGCGTGGGTGTAGCCGGCCAGCAGCAGATGCGGGCCGCGCAGCGGGGCGATCAGCTTGACCAGGGTGTGCGCAATGTTGCGCACCCCCAGCCGCTGGCGCAGGTCCAGCAGCGCGGCCAGTTCGGGGCTGAACGCGGCCAGCGGCAGATACACCGCCTCGCCGGCGTTCAGACCCGTGGCGGCCTGCTCGGCCGAGTCGGCAAACGGCAGACGCAGCCGCGCCCATAGCGTTGCCGTGTGCATCCGGCCATCGGCCTGCTCATGGCCGATCACCAACAGCGGCACGCCGTGTTGCCGCAGCAACAGCGCGAGCAGCGGCACCAGGTTGGGCAGTTTGCGTGCGCCGTTGACACTGGCCAGCACCACGGCCGGGCGGTGCAGCGGCGGCTGCGGCAGCCGCGGCCGCAGCGCGTCGGCAAAGCCGGTCAGCTCCTCGGCGGTCTCACCCTTGAGCCGCAGCGCCATCAATGCCGCGCCAGTCTGGCTCAGGTCGGCGCTGCCATCGAGCAACTGGTGCATCAGATCGCGCGCCTGGTCGCGGCCGAGGTCGCGGCTGCCGCGGGCGCCGCGGCCGATGATGTGCAGCAGCGCCGGCAGGGCATACGCTGAATGGGGCGCGAGGGTGGCGGCGTCCATCGCTCAAGCCTCCGCGGCGGTTGCAGTGGCACGCAGCCGCCGCCGCAGCTCGGGCAGGCAAGAGCCGCAGTTGGTACCGCACTTGAGCTGGGCCTGCAGCGCGGAAAGGCGCGAGTCGTCATCACCCTGCAGCGTGGGCAGCACCGCGTCGATCTGGCTTTGCCAGACGTCGAAGCAGTTGCACACCTGCTGGCCGCGGCTGGGCAGTTGCGCCGGCGGCGTGGTGGAAGGCAGCAGCAGCCAGCGGCCGTAGGGCTTGGCGCTGGCTTCGCTTTGCAGCAGTTCATGCAGCCAGCCCTGTGCCACCACGCTGTCGGCCGGGCCGCACAGCAGCGCGGCGGCCAGCGCTTCGCCGTCCAGCCGCACGGCGCGGCGCACACCGCGGCCGGGGTCGGCGTAGTGCAGCGCGGCGCTGCCCTGCACACCGAAATGCGCCTCGATGCGCGCCAGCAGCGCGGCATCGGGCGCGCCGCGCGCGGCAGCGCGCAGCAGCAGCCCGGTGCGCTCGCGGCCGAAGGGCACGCACATCACAAAGGGGAGTTCGGCCAGCTCGCGCATCAGCGTGGCGCGCAAGGCCATAGCACGGTCCTCGGGCAGCCAGGCGAAGGCGGCGAGGTGCCAGGGCAGGTTGGCCGCCTCCACCCGCACCGCGCTGTGCTTGAGCTCGGGCTGGAAGGACTGCGGGTCGAGCGCGGGCAGGGTCAGGCCGTTGACGCCCAGCCGCGCCACGCCTTCGGCATTGCGCCCGCCAAGGTATTCGGCGCCCCAGTGCATCGCGATGAAGGCTTGGCCGGGGCGCACGGTGTCGGTGGCGCGGGCCGGCAGCAGCAGATCGCCGCGGCGCGAAGCCACGCGCAGCAGTTCGCCATCGCGCAGGCCGCGCCGCGCGAGCTCGGCGGGATGCAGGTCGATGCAGGGTTGCGGCGCATGGCTGAACAGCCGCGGCACCGACCCGGTGCGGGTCATGCCATGCCACTGGTCGCGCAGTCGCCCGGTGGTCAGCGCCAGCGGGTAGCGGGCGTCGCAGGGTTCGGCCACGGGCTTGAAGGGCTGAGCGAAAAAGCGGGCGCGGCCGTCGGCGGTGGGGAAGATGCCGTCTTCGTAGAGGCGGGTCTTGCCCGCCGTTGCGCCTTCGGGGTAGGGCCATTGCTGCGGACCGTCGCGTTCGAGCACGGCCCACGACAGGCCGGTGATGTCGAGGTCGCGGCCGCGGGTGGACTCACGATGTTCGTTCCACACTTCCTCGGGCGTGGAGTAAGGAAACAAGGTCAAATTGCCATTCAGGCGTTCCGGTATCAAAGCTTCGAGGCGGCGAGCGAAATCGGTTGCAATGGCCCAGTCGTCGCGCGCCGCGCCGGGGGCGGGCACGGCGCGCCGCACGCGGCTGATGCGGCGCTCGGAGTTGGTGACCGTCCCTTCTTTTTCTCCCCAGGTGGTGGCTGGCAGCAGCAGGTCGGCGTAGGGCACGGTGGCGGCGGTGGTGTACGCCTCCTGCACCACGACGAACTCGGCGCGCTCCAGCGCGCGGCGCACCAGCGCCTGATCGGGCAGTGACTGTGCCGGGTTGGTGCAGGCGATCCACAGCGCTTTCACTTCGCCGTCGGCCGCGGCCTGGAACAGCTCGATCGCGGTCTTGCCGCGCGCAGCGGGCACCTCGGCCACGCCCCACAGCGCGGCGACTTCGGCACGGTGCGCGGGGTTGGCCAGATCGCGGTGGGCCGACAGCAGATTGGCCATGCCGCCGACTTCGCGCCCGCCCATCGCGTTGGGCTGGCCGGTGAGCGAAAACGGCCCTGCGCCCGGCTTGCCGATCTGGCCGCAGGCCAAGTGGAGGTTGATCAGCCCGGCGTTTTTCGCGGTGCCGCTGCTGGACTGGTTCAGCCCCTGGCAATACAGCGACAGCGTGGGCTGGCGCGTCTGTGGCGTCGCTCCGGGTGCGCCGAGCGCGAACCAGCGCGCGGCGGTGACGATGTCCTCGGCCTTCAGCCCGCAGAGGTTGGCAGCGACGGCCGGGCTCATGTCGCGCACCAGGTCGCGCAGCGCGGGGTAGCCGCTGGTGTGCGCGGCGATGTAATCGGGGTCGACGAGGTCTTCCCACACCATCACATGCAGCATGGCGTGGAATAGCGCGACGTCGGTACCCGGCAGCAGTTGCAGGTGCAGGTCGGCGAGCTCGGCGGTTTCGGTGCGACGCGGATCGACGACGACGATGCGCATCTCGGGCCGCGCCGCCTTGGCCTTCTCGATGCGGCGAAACGCAATGGGGTGCGACCACGCGGCGTTGCTGCCGGCGAAGAACAGGCAGGCGGCGTGGTCGATGTCCTCATACGCGCAGGGCGGGGCGTCGGCACCTAGCGTAGCCTTGTAGCCAGCCACCGCGCTGCTCATGCACACGCGCGAGTTGGTGTCGACGTTGTTGGTGCCGATCAGCCCCTTGGCCAGTTTGTTGAAGACGTAGTAGTCCTCGGTCAGCAGTTGGCCGGAGATATAGAAACCCACACTGTCGGGGCCGTGTTGGTGGATGAGCGCGGCGAAGCGCTGCGCGGCGTGGTCGAGCGCGATATCCCAGCTCACGGTCTGGCGCGCGACGCCGCGCGAGGTGCGCAACTCGGGCTGCAGCGCGCGCAGTTGCAGCAGCAATTCGGGCTTGGTGCTGAGGTGCAGCGCGCCGCCTTTGGTGCAGAGCTTGCCGAAATTGGCGGGATGCTCCCGGTCGCCGCGCACCCCGGTGATGTGCCCGCCTTCGCTTTCGATCAGCACGCCGCAGCCCACGCCGCAATACGGGCAGGTCGAGCGCGTGGTGCGCCAGGCGGCGCCGTTCGTACTGTTCGCACCCTCGGGCACGATGGCGATGGAGCGGGCGAGGAGGTCGACGGGCTTCATGGCGTGCGGCGCTGCAGGCATTCCGGCTCAGTCGGCGCAGGACGCGCCGGGGCAGTGGGCCGCGGCGATCTCGGCCAGCGGCGCGAGCAACTGGTCGCTGCGCAGCCAGACTTGGCCGTCTTCCACCTTCACCGCGAAGCTCGGGGTGCAGCCCTTGTCCGGCTCCCTGGCGTGGCCGTCTTCCAGGCGGATGGTCCAGTTATGCAGCGGGCAGGCCACGGCGTCGCCGAGCACGATGCCCTGGCTCAGCGGCCCGCCCTTATGCGGGCAGCGGTCGAGCAGAGCGTAGATGCGGTCCGCCTCGGCGCGAAACACGGCGATGTCGATGCCGTCCGGCCGGCGCACACGGCGCGCGCCCAGCGCGGGGATGTCGGCCACCGCGCACACGGCGGTCCAGATCACGTGGGGTGCGGGCGCGTTCATGCCGGCTCTCCCTGCGTGGCCTCGGTGGGCGGGATGGGTACGAGGGGAATGAACTGCCGCGTGTCCACTTGCGCCTTGTCGAACTCGACCCAGGGGTCGGGCTCGCCCTGCAGCGCGAACTGCAGCCGCTCCCACAGCGCCTTGCGGCCTTCGGCGTCGTCGAGGATGCGCCGTTTCACATAGTCCATGCCGACGCGCGCGACATAGTGCACGGTGCGCTCCAGATACCAGCCCTCCTCGCGGTAGAGCTGGATGAAGGCGCCGGTGTACTCCAGCACCTCCTCCTGGGTTTTGAGCTTGACCAGGAACTGCGCCACCTCGGTCTTGATGCCGCCGTTGCCCGCCACATACATCTCCCAGCCGGAATCGACGCCGATGATGCCGACGTCCTTGATGCCGGCTTCGGCGCAGTTGCGCGGGCAGCCGCTGACCGCGAACTTGACCTTGTGCGGCGCGTACATGCGCCAGGTGGCGCGCTCGAGCATCTTGCCCATGGTCGTGCTGTCCTGGGTGCCGAAGCGGCACCACTCGCTGCCCACGCAGGTCTTCACGGTGCGCAGCGCCTTGGCGTAGGCGTGGCCGCTGGGCATCGCGAGGTCGCGCCACACCGCCTGCAGGTCTTCCTTTTTCACGCCGAGCAGGTCGATGCGCTGTCCGCCGGTCACTTTCACCGTGGGGATGCGGTATTTGTCGACCACGTCGGCGATGCGGCGCAGTTCGGCCGCGCTGGTCTCGCCGCCCCACATGCGCGGCACCACGCTGTAGGTGCCGTCTTTCTGGATGTTGGCGTGGCTGCGTTCGTTGATGAAGCGGCTTTGCGGGTCGTCCTTGGCCTCGTGCGGCCAGGTCGAGATGAGGTAGTAATTCAGCGCCGGGCGGCAGCTCGAACAGCCGGCCGGGGTACGCCAACCAAGCCTGCTCATGACCTCGGGAATGCTCAGCAGGTGCTGCTCTCGGATGGCGTCGCGCACTTCCTGATGGCTGGCGTCAGTGCAGCCGCACATCGCCTTTTTCTTCGGCGCGGAGGAGAAATCGCCGCCGACGGTGAACATCAGAATCTGCTCGACCAGCCCGGTGCACGAGCCGCAGGAGGCGCTGGCCTTGGTGTGCTTGCGCACGTCTTCCAGCGTGAACAGGCCCTTGTCCTTGATCGCCTTGACGATGGTGCCTTTGCACACCCCGTTGCAGCCGCAGACCTCGTCGCTGTCGGCCATCAGCATGGCCTTGCTCTGGCCCTGGTGGCCGGCGTCGCCCAGCGCGCTTTCGCCGAACATCAGCTTGTCGCGGATGTCGCTGACCTTGCGGCCTTCGCGCAGCAGCTTGAAATACCACGCGCCGTCCACCGTGTCACCGTACAGGCAGGCGCCGACGAGCTGGTCGCCCTTGACCACCAGGCGCTTGTACACGCCGGAGAACGGGTCGGACAGCACGATGTCCTCGCAGCCCTCGCCGCCCATGAAGTTGCCGGCCGAGAACAGATCGATGCCGGTGACCTTGAGCTTGGTCGACACCTGCGAGCCGGTGTAGCGGCCGATACCGAATCGGGCGAGGTGATTGGCGGCGACCTTGGCTTGTTCGAACAGCGGCGCGACCAGGCCGTAGGCGATGCCGCGGTGCGCAGCGCATTCGCCCACCGCGTAGATGCGCGGATCGGTGACGGTCTGCAAGGTGTCGCTGACCACGATGCCGCGGTTGCAGTGAATGCCGGCGCTTTCCGCCAGCGCGGTGTTGGGGCGGATGCCTGCGGCCATCACCACCAGGTCGGCGGGAATCTCCGTGCCGTCCTTGAACTGCACGGCGCGCACGCGCCCCGCCTCATTGCCCAGCAGCGCCTGGGTCTGCGCGCCGATCAGAAACTTCAGCCCGCGATCTTCCAGCGACTTCTGCAGCAGCTTGCCCGCCACCTCGTCGAGCTGGCGCTCCATCAGCCAGGGCATGATGTGCACCACGGTGACGTCCATGCCGCGCAGCTTCAGGCCGTTGGCGGCTTCCAGCCCGAGCAGCCCGCCGCCAATGACCACCGCGTGCTTGTGGGTCTTCGCAGCCTCGATCATGGTTTCGGTGTCGGCAATGTCGCGGTAGGCGATCACGCCTTGCAACTCCTTGCCCGGCACCGGCAGGATGAAGGGCAGCGAACCGGTGGCCAGCAGCAGCCGGTCGTACGGCGCCTCGATGCCGTCAGCGGTGCGCACCACGCGTTTGACGCGGTCGATCTGCGTCACCGCCTTGCCCAGGTGCAGGGTGATGCCGTGCTCGGCATACCACTCCAGCGGGTTGAGGATGATCTGCTCGATGGTCTGCTCACCGGCCAGTACCGGCGAGAGCAGGATGCGGTTGTAGTTGGGGTGCGGCTCGGCGCCGAACACGGTGATGTCGTACAGCTCGGGGGCGAGCTTGAGCAGCTCTTCGAGCGTGCGCACCCCGGCCATGCCGTTGCCGACGAGAACGAGTCTGGGTTTGCTCATGGCAGTCGTCCTGCGGCGCTCACGCCGCCTTGGCGGGCGGATGCGCCTGCCGCTTGTAGAGAAAGTCCAGCACCTGCGCGCGCAGATGGGCGTAATGCGGGTCTTCGCTCAAGGCCAAGCGGTCGCGCGGCCGCGGCAGATAGACGTGCAGGATGTCGCCGATGGTCGCGGCCGGGCCGTTGGTCAGCATCACGATGCGGTCTGACAGCAGCACGGCCTCCTCCACGTCGTGGGTGACCATCACCACGGTGGCGCCACTTTGGGCGACGATGCCCTGCAGTTCGTCCTGCAGCTTGGCGCGGGTCAGCGCGTCGAGCGCGCCGAAGGGCTCGTCCATCAGCAGCACCTTGGGGCTCATCGCCAGCGCGCGGGCGATGCCGACGCGCTGCTTCATGCCGCCGGAGATTTCGTGGGGGTGTTTGTGCGCGGCGTGGGGCAGGCCCACCAGTTCCAGCGCAGCCTCGGTGCGCGCCTTGAGCTGCGCCTTGCTCTCGCTGCGGCCGAACACCCGCTCCACGCCGAGGTGGATGTTGCCGAAGCAGGTCAGCCACGGCAGCAGCGAGTGGTTCTGGAACACCACGGCGCGGTCGGGACCGGGTGCGGCGATCTCCCGCCCGTCGCACACCAGCACGCCCGACGACGGCAGGGTGAGGCCGGCGATGAGGTTGAGCAGGGTGCTCTTGCCGCAGCCCGAGTGGCCGATCAGGCTGATGAACTCGCCGCGGGCGATGTCGAGGTTGATGCCCTTGAGGGCGTGAAACGGGCCGCGGACGGTGTCGAACACCATCTCGACCTGCTCGATGCTGATGAAGCGTTCCATGTCGTTCTCCTTGCCGGCGTTCAGCGCGCTTCGTCGTACTGGAAGCGGCGCGCCAGCAGCATCAGCGCGCCTTCGAGCACCATGCCGGTGATGCCGATGACCAGAATCGCGATCAGGATGTGCGCGAGGTTGAGGTTGTTCCACTCGTTCCACAGCCAGAAGCCGACGCCGGTGCCGCCGGTGAGCATTTCGGCGGCGACGATGACCAGCCACGCCGTGCCCACCGACAGCCGAACCCCGGTCATCAGATACGGCATCACCGAGGGCAGCCAGACGCGGGTGAACACCGTCCAGCCGGGCAGATCGAGCACGCGGGCGACGTTGAGATAGTCCTGCGGAATGCGCTGCACGCCGATCGCGGTGTTGATCATCATCGGCCAGATCGAGCAGATGAAAATGGTCCAGATCGCCGCCGCCGGGGCATTGCTGAACACATACAGCCCGATCGGCAGCCAAGCCAGCGGCGACACGGGGCGCAGCAGGCTGATCACCGGCGCCAGCATGCGGTTGAGAAACTTCATCCGGCCGATGGCAAAACCCAGTGGGATACCCACCAACGCCGCCAGCCCGAAGCCGTAGGCCACGCGCTTGAGCGAGGCCAGCAGGTTCCAGCCGATGCCCACGTCGTTCGGCCCGTTGTCGTAGAACGGATGGGCGAACACTTTCTGCGCCGAATGCCAGGTGACCCGCGGCGAGGGAAACTGGCTACTGTGCTCGGCGGCGACTTCCCACAGCAGCAGCAACAGCGCCAGACCCAGCAGCGGCGCCACAGCGGCGAGCAGCCACTGCCGGTTGCGGGCGCGCTGGCGCTCCTGCGGGGTCTGCGGGCGCGACCGTGGCCGGGCGGGCGCAGCGGAGTGGGACGCGGCAGCGGGCCGGTCGGCCGCGCGGTCGGTGGGCGGGGAGGTGAGGGTGGCAGTGTTCATCGCGGTGTCCTGCGGCATGGGGCCTCAGCTGAGGTCGTTGATCTTGAAACCGTGGGCATAGGCCTTGGGGTCTTTTCCGTCCCACAACGTGCCGTCGATCAGCTTGGAGCTGCGCAGCGCGCTCTTGGGCACCGGCACCTTCAGCGCCGTGGCGACTTCGGTGTAGAGATCGATGCGGTTGACGGCCTTGGCCACGGCGAGGTAGTCGGGGTCGGCCTTGATCAGCCCCCAGCGGCGGAACTGGGTGAGGAACCACATGCCGTCGGACAGCCAGGGGTAGTTGACCTGCCCGTCCTCATAGAAGGTCATCGGGTGCTTGTCGTCCCAGCTCTTGCCCAGGCCATTGGTGTAGCGACCGAGGATGCGCGGCAGTATGGTTTCGACCGAGGTGTTGACGTAGCCCGGCGCGGCGATGACATTGGCCATCTTGGTCTTGTTCGCCAGCGAGGCGTCGATCCACTGGCAGGCTTCGAGCACCGCGGCCATCACCGCCTTGGTGGTGTTGGGATATTTCTGCACGAACTCGGCGGTGGTGCCCAGCGCCTTTTCCGGATGGTCGGGCCAGATATCCTGGCTGGTCGCGGCGGTGAAGCCCACCTTCTGCGCAATCGCCACCGCGTTCCACGGCTCGCCCACGCAGTAGCCGTCCATGCTGCCCACGCGCATGTTCGCCACCATCTGCGGCGGCGGCACGGTGATGACCTTGTCGTCCTTCAGCGGGTTCACGCCATAGGTTGCCAGCCAGTAGTACAGCCACATCGCGTGGGTGCTGGTCGGGAAGGTCTGGGCGAAGGTGTAGGTGCGCTTTTTTTCGGCAATCGCCTTGGCCAGCGCGGCGCCGGTGGTGATGCCTTCCTTGGCCAGCGCGTCCGACAGGGTGATGGCCTGGCCGTTGCGGTTCAGCCCCATGAGGATGGCCATGTCCTTTTTCTGCCCACCCACGCCCATCTGCACCCCATACGGCAGGCCGTAGAGCACGTGCGAAAACTGGATGCCGCCGGTGAGCAGGTTGTCGCGCACCGCGGCCCACGACGCCTGCTTGCTCGGCACGATCTTCACCCCGTACTTTTTGTCGAAGCCGAGCTCGGCCGCCATGACCACCGGGGCGCAGTCGGTCAGCGGAATGAAGCCGATCTTCACCTCCTCCATTTCGGGCTTGCCGAATGCGGGGGCCGACTCGGCGGCGCTGGCCGGCGTGGCGATCTCGCCGAGCAGGCCCGCAGCAGCCGCGGCGAGTCCGGTTTTGAGCACACCGCGGCGGGTGATCGACGGGGTGGACGGGGAAGACGCGGCAGCTTGGTGGCTTGGGCTCATGTCGGAGGCTCCTCGGGTTGAAAACAAAAAAGCCTTCGGCTCCCGGTGTGGGGAAGACGAAGGCTGCATTGCCTGCGGCGCGGCGGTGCGCCGGTTCAGTTTTAGTTATGCTGGCCGCCGTTGGTCAGCACGCGATCAACCAAGCAAGGGGTGTGCCAGGGTGAGAGGGAGCTGAGATTCCGAGGCAGGCGAGCGCGCCGGGCAGTCGGCGGCCGAGCTTGCTGCACTGTACTGGCCCGCCAACGCACTGCTATCGTGCTGCGATGCACGCCGCTGGGGCGCATCGGCGGGAATCCTCGTGACGCGGCAGAGGGGCTCGTGGTGCCGGCCTGCTTCAGATCAGGTCAGCGGCGTCGATCACCCGCTGTGCCATGTCAGCCAGCTTCAGCCCCTTTTCCATTGCCTGCCGGCGCAGCCGGGCGTAGGCATCGGCTTCACTCACGCCGAGGCGGGTCATCAGAATGCCTTTGGCGCGCTCGATGCGTTTGCGCTCGTCCAGCGCCTGCCGCGCCTGCTGCAACTCAGCCTGCAGCGACTGCTCGCGCTCGAAGCGGGCCAGCGCGACGTCGATCACCGGCTTGACGCGGTGTGGCCGCAGCCCGTCGACAATGTAGGCGGTCACCCCGGCGGCGATGGCCTGGCGCGCGGTGTCGGCGTCATCTTCATCGGTGAACAGTACGATCGGCCGGGCGCTGTCGCGGGTGGCCAACACCACGTGTTCGAGCAGGTCGCGCACCCCTGATTCTGCATCGACGATCAGCACATCCGGCCGCAACGCGGCGATCTGCGTCTCCAGTTCCGGCCCGGCGGCCAGCAGCGCCACCAGCTCGTAGCCGGCCTCGCGCAGTCCGTCAGCCAGGTCGGCGCTGCGCGCGGCCTGCTGCAGCGCGTCGGCTCCGGCCTCGGCCAGCAGCGCCGGGTCGGGGGTGATGACGGCCACGCGCAGTTTGCGCGCGGCAGTAGAGGGCGTTCGCATGATGGGCGAACGCAGCAAGATTCGTGCGCGCATTAGCTCGCACGGCCGAACTCGGCGCAGCGGGCGCAGTAGTCGGCCAGCGCGGCGATCACCGCAGCGTCGTCCCCGGCGGCTGGGGCGATGTCCACCTGCAAGGTCGGGTGCCGCGCTGCCGCGCGTTGCGCCGTCTGCGCCACATCCTCGCGCACATGCGCGCCGCTGCCCAGCAGCAACGGCACGATGCGCACCGCGCTGCAGCCCGCGGCTGCGGCGGCGTCGATCGCTTCGTCCAGGCTCGGCGCCATGCGTTCGAGAAAGGCCAGGTGGGCATCCAGGCTTGGCTGCTTCTCGCGCAGCCGTGCCAGCACAGCGCGGAACGGCTCTGCCCATTCGGCGTGGCGCGAGCCGTGGGCGAGCAGGATCAGGCGGGGAGCGGCAACGGTCATCGGATTGCGGGTCGTTGCGGAGTAGGGCGATTTCTGCTGGCGGTCACATGTGCCAGATGCGCGGCGTGCACGCCGGCAGCTGCCACGCGGTCTGTCGCCACGCGGCGCGGATGTCCTGCCACAGTTGCAGCAGCGGTTCGATGCGCGCAGCCACGCCGCGCACCAAGACGAGATGCTGCTGCGGCGAGGTGGCGCCGACCCAAACGTCGCTTTGTTGCTGCGCGGCCAGGGCGCGAGCGGCTTCGAGCAGCGCGGCGCGTTGATCGGCGGGCAGCGGGCTGCCCGCCGCGAGCAGCAGGGTGGCTTGTGCGGCGTGTCCGGCCAGACCGCCGGGAGCTCGCAGCAGCGCGGCGTCGTTGGCATCGATGCCGCCGCGCTCCAGCCAATGCTGCGGCCACTCGAGGTGCTGGGTGAAGCGGCCGCTGGCGAACGCGGCGCCAGAGGCGGGCAGGCCGAGCGCGAGCAGATCCCAGGCGAGGAGTTGTGCGCCGGACTCAAGGGTGAACTGCAGCCGGTTTTCGCCCAGGCAGCCGGGGTAGGCGATCGATTCCAGCGGCAACCATTCGACCTGCGCGCCGGCCTGCAGGTGCAGCCGCGTGCGCTGCACTGCGGGGCTGCCGAGGCTGCGGTAATAGCGCGAGGCGCCCGGGGTGGTGATCAGCGCGCGGGTGTGCGGCGCGGCGTGCAGGTGAAGGTCGATGGCATCGCCGCCGACCAGTCCGCCGGGCGGATGCACCAGGGTCAGGTGACAGCGCTGCGGGCCTTCAGGGTAGTGCGCGGCGAGTACGCGCAGCCCGCCGGTGTGCTGATGGTGCGCGACGGTGCGGTCGTCTTTCCGTTGCAGGTCGATGTCCAGTTGCGATGGCCAGCGCGCCGCTGGTGCGGGTTGCGGCGTGGCGGGCGCGAGTTGCATGCTGTATTCCCGCGCGTTCATGCGCCAGCGCGCAACAGACCCTTGGTTTCGATGAAGCGCACCACCGTATCCAGCCCGTCGAGGGTCTTGAGGTTGGTCATCGCATACGGTTTGCTGCCGCGCATGCGCTCGGTGTCGGCGCGCATCACGTCCAGGCTGGCGCCCACATGCGGTGCGAGGTCGGTCTTGTTGATGACCAGAAGATCGCTCTTGGTGATGCCCGGCCCACCCTTGCGCGGAATCTTCTCCCCCGCGGCGACGTCGATCACATAGATGGTGAGGTCGCTGAGTTCGGGGCTGAAGGTCGCGGCGAGATTGTCGCCACCGGATTCGATGAACACGATGTCGGCGTCGGGAAACTGCGCCAGCATGCGGTCCACCGCTTCGAGGTTGATCGAGGCGTCTTCGCGGATCGCGGTATGCGGGCATCCACCGGTCTCCACCCCTAGGATGCGGTCGGGCTCTAGCGCGCCGGCGACGGTGAGCAGGCGCTGATCTTCCTTGGTGTAGATGTCGTTGGTCACGACCACCAAGTCGTAGCGGCTGCGCATGGTCTTGCACAGCATTTCCAGCAGGGTGGTCTTGCCCGAACCCACCGGGCCGCCGATGCCAACGCGTAGCGGCGGCAGACGCTTGCTGCGGCGGGGGATGTGGTGCAGCGGGCTGGGGGAGGGCTGTACGCTCATGATCGGAAGAGTCGGGAGTATTGGGTTTCGTGACGGCTGCTGAGAATCGCCAGCATGGGCGAAAAGCTTTGCCAGTCGTCCATGCGGTGTTGCAGGTTTCGTGCCTGCGCCACAGCGGTGGGAAGGTCGGGAACCAGCGCGGCGAGTAGCCGCTGGCCCGCGCTCTGGCCCAGCGGCACAGCGCGCATCGCCGCCTGCACCTGGCTCTCCAGCCAGGAGAAGGCCAGCGCCTGCCCAGTCTGCTCGGCATCCAGCCCCAGCGCCAGCCCGCCCAGGGCGAACGCCAGCGGCCACGCCGGTGCGGGGTCGAACTGCGCGGCCAGCGGCAGGGCGGGGTGGTCGGGCTGCAGCTTGCGCAGCCAATCGAGCATCGAGCGGCCCATCTGCTCGGTCTGCAGCCGCAGCTCGGCGGTTTCGCGCGTCGTCAGCACCCAGGTCTGGATGGTGCGCAGTGCGTCGAGGTCTGCCGCTTCCCACGCCGTATGCGCCGCGCAGGCGGCGGGCAGTTCGCTGCGCGCCAGGGTGAGTTGCATCTGGCCGCGCAGCCAGTGCAACGCCTGCGGCTCGTCGGTGACGACACCGGCCTCCACCGCCGCTTCCAGTCCCTCCGAATAGCTGAAACCGCCGACCGGCAAGGCGGGCGAGGCCAGCCACATCATCGCCACGTACGGCAGCGGAGGCACCCACCCCGGCCTTGGGGTAGCGGGCGGCTCAGTGTCCATGCGCGTGATCGTGGCCATGGTGATGATCGTGCCCGTGGGTATGGCCATGATCGTGTCCATGATGCCTATGTCCACCGCCCTCGCCATACGCCCCCGCCTCCGGCTCGAAGGCCGCCTGCACCTCGGTGACGATCAGGTGCATGCGCCGCAGCATCTCGGTCAGCACCGGGTCGGGCTCGAACTGCAGGCAGTCGGCCTGCACTTCGAGCGGCACATGGCGGTTGCCCAGGTGATACGCGGCGCGCAGCAGATCGGTGGCCGTGCCGTGTTCGGCGCAGACGCGCACCTGCAGCACCAATTGCGACGCGGCCTGCACACGGATCATCGAACCGTCCTCGGCCACCAGCACGTCGCCGCCGCGCAGCACCGTGCCGCGCGGTAAAAACACAGCCAGGTGTCGGCCCACGCTGTCGTGCGCGTCAAAGCGGCTTTTGCTGCGCATGTCCCAATCCAGGGTGACGGTAGCGGCGCGCCGGATCAGCACGGGCGCGAGGCCGCGTGCGGCGGGGAGGTGTTTGTTGACGGTGAGCATGGCGGAGGGGGAATTTGCAGGAATGGAGCAGGGTGTCTAATTTAACAACCGTTACAACTTTATCGCGCAGGCATCAGGAGCACGAAATGTCCGCCTTCGATCTCACCTAGATCGGCAATTCGGTCGGCGTCATTCTGCCAATGAACCGCCCAGGGTTTCGTGGAGGCTGTTTGGTTTAAGTTGAAATGGCAGGCACGGTCTTTTGATCGAGCTGCACGCCAATAGTGTGCCTCAGCCTCGGCCGGTGGGATGTACCCGTTCGGCTCTAGCAGTCGGACATGGTTGAACCAGTGCACCCATTGCAGGGTGGCCAGTTCCACGGATTCCCTGGTCTTCCAGGGCCCCCGGCGATGGATCAACTCGGCCTTGTACAGCCCGTTGATGGTCTCGGCCAGGGCGTTGTCGTAGCTGTCGCCACGGCTGCCAACCGAAGGCTCTATGCCCGCTTCTGCCAGCCGTTCGGTGTACCGAATGGAGACGTACTGAGACCCCCTGTCGGAGTGGTGAATCAACTGGTCAGACAACTGCGGCTGACGCTCGTAGAGCGCTTGTTCCAGCGCATCCAGAACGAATTCTGACCTTGCCCCTGGAAACCGGATCCCTTGCTGAGTGGTTGAATACAGGCAAGGAGAACGGAAGTGATGAAGGCAACGAGGGCGCGCTACACGCTGGAGTTCAAGCTGGAAGCGGTCAGGCTGGTCAAGGCTGGGCAGAGCATTGAACCGCCCCGGGTTTCGAGGAGGCTTGTTGGCTTGAGTCGGACCGTTTGGGCCTGACAGTCAAGCGGATGGTTTGGTTTCAGATTTTCTCTCATTCA
>Ga0207433_10009113_pt1 | contig 15899 bp, 15 predicted proteins | sample YelNatPaOPGAMG01_FD_187559 | JGI IMG/M metagenome (GOLD analysis project Ga0207433, IMG submission 187559) | Hot spring thermophilic microbial communities from Obsidian Pool, Yellowstone National Park, USA - OP-RAMG-01 (SPAdes) (version 3) | ecosystem: Environmental > Aquatic > Thermal springs... | reverse complement strand
AGGTGACTGCACCAACGACCGTGCACGTCAGGTGGAGGATGACGCTCACGGAGTACGCTAGGTGGACGTACCTCTCCACGATGCTCGCGTAGGAGAAGAGAGCACATAACGACAGGAGTGAAGACCTGTAGTCGCCCGCACCCGCAGTGAGAAGTGCTACGGCGAAGAACAACATGTAGAGAGCTCTCAGGGTCAGAACCCTCAAGCACCCACCTCAATCTACGGTTCTTATCATAATATAAAAATGCTATGTCTTCCAGAAATATAAGCCCTCCCACCAAATATTTCGTGGTGGTGTGTTTGAGTAGTGCTAGTTATGAGGTTGTACCAGTAGTCACGGAGGAGAGCACGGGGAAGGTGGTGTCCGAGACTGGATGGGTCTCAAAATATAGGATTACGTCATCCGTTTACAGGAGATGGATCACGGCACTGACTGTGAGGCTCCTCGCACCCGACGGCTCAACGCTTGTCTCCCAGTACGTCATTCCCACAAGGTTTGTTGAGACCGAGTACTCACTACCTCAAGTAACTGTGTTTTTAGGGGTTGTGAAGGTGGGTGAGACCGCTCCCGCCCCGACCACGACCGCAACAACCACCTCAACTACCTCGCCGACTGGGACACCGACCGCTAAGTCCTCCTCCCTTGCTGTGCCCACGTAGTACCTCCGATTCCAGAAATTTAAAGCCTTTTCCCTTAATATTTCTCGGTGGTAAAACATGAGCACGAACATAAGGAGCTTGATGCCAGACGTGTTGGGAATAATAATAGGTCTATCGCTAATGTTGATAGGCGGTCTGATAGCGACTATCTATGTGGGTATAGCGAACATGGTGGTGTCGTCATTCGTGAACATATCCAAAACCACGGTAACCAACTACGTTACCTCCGTGGCGACCTACGTCCCAATGATCCTGCAGATGTTAGGGCTCTCTATATTGATTGTCGCGGTAGTCCACATAATCATGCTGTTGTTGCAGGTCGCCAGGAAGCCTGGAGAGGCCGCTGGAGTCTAACATCACGTAAACCCAAAACCCTAAACTCAAACCCGAACCCCTCTTTTTTGGGGTTTTAAACCTCTCAACAACACTTGTGCAGTATTTATTAGATGTTAGTGGTTATTCTCTCTTGGTGGGGTCATGGCTCTCCCGGGTGTTTGGTTCGTGGAGTCAGGTGTTGTATGGCACGACCCCTCAGCTATCCAGAGGGCTGTGTGGGAGGGTACCTTAATAATCGCTGTGTCGGTGGTGTTCATGTTGTTCTCGCTTTACTCGATCGTGGTCAGGGGTGGGTGGCTCGCGAGGTATAGGATGTTCGTGGTTCTGGGCGGGTGGGTCATCCTATTAATGGTTCAGATGGCTTACGTGGCGTCGAGCTCCACGATCGTGTACGGGGTGTACTACAACGCGACATCCAACTCATACATCTACTACACCGCACCGAACCCGGCGACCGTCCCCGTGGTGGGGGTCATCTTCGTTACAGCAGTCGTGGCGATCGCGTCGTTCCTCATCGCCTACGTCAGGGATCAGGCTGTTAGGATGGGGCGGAGGAGGTACGCACAGCTGTGAGGGTCGGGATAGTCTGGGAGTGTCCGTGGGTTCCGAGCTCGTACGGGAAGGTGGTGGCTTGGCTAGTCCCCGAGCTCCAGAGGGCTGGCTTCGACGTCAGGGTCTACTGTCCTTCAATCCCTGACGTGATGTTGTACAGCAAGCACATTACTTACACGCCTTCATGCCTTCACAAGGGTCTCGGGGTCTGCGTCGAGTACGAGAAGCCCGTTGAGGTGTCGAGCGATAGGTGGGTGTGCGAGGATGAGGACGTTGACGCCTACGTCATCGGGGGCTCGCCGTACGGACAGGTTGAGGCGGGGTGGATCAGCAAGTGCTCTAAATCTAGGAAGCCTGTCGCGGGTTACTTCGTGACGGAGTCCGACGTAGTCCCGCCGCTCCTCTCCTCATGGCTTCTCCACGTCGACGCGGTGGGGTTTCCGGCGAGGGCTGTGGCTGACGCGTTCCTCACAGCTGTGGAGGTGAGGGAGGCACACAAGGATTGGGTTCACGCACCGCACGGGCTCCCCAGCTACTACTTCACGCTAACCCCTGACGAGATCCTTGAGTACGGTCTCGGGAGGGTGGGTAAGTCCAAGGGTCTTGAGCTGGCTATCGAGTCGAGGAGTGCGGGGAGGTTGTTCGGTGCGGTCGCCAAGGATCACCCGAGGAAGGATTTCGGTGCTCTCCTCACCGCCTTCACAGCTGTGAAGAACTCCGCGGGAGACCCGAAGACCAGGCTACTCCTAGGTAGGATCGCGGCTGTGGGAAGCCCTGCGTGGGACGTGAGCACCATGACGGCGTCGCTAGGGCTCTCGGGGGACGAGGTCTTGACGCTTGAGGACAGGTGGGTCGTCAGCGGGGTTACGGAGATGGGTCTCCTCTTCATGTACTCGCTCATGAACGTCCACGTCACGCCGACGCTTGGCGAGGGCTTCGGTCTCCCAGCTGTGGAGTCCGCGTCGCTCGGCGTGCCACCAATAGTCACGGAGACCCCTGTGACGAGGGAGGTCTGGGAGGGTTACTCAATGCTCGTTAGGTCGCGTCCCGTCCTGGTTGGTGAGGGGTTCATCCTGCACGCCACGGACTACGGGGATCTGGCGGCGAAGATGTCCTCAATGCTTGACCCGGGCGTGAGGGAGGGGTGTGCTAGGGTCGCTAAAAACGTTGCGGGGAGGTACACCTCGGAAGCGATGGGGAAGTCCGTCGCGAAACTCATCGAGTTAGCCGTCAGCAAGGAAGGGACTAAGAGACCGCACCCCCTCCCGAACTACCCGACCGAACCCACGGAAGAGTATAAGAGGAAAGTGCGTGAAGTAATCAATCTTTTAAGGAAAAAGGAGTGAGTTCTCAACGCTTAAGCGGTTTTCCTTCTCGCAACAATCTTCTTGATCCCGACGTAGATGACCGTGACGAACAGGAGGTTTATCAGGAAGCTCACCGCGATCGCTACCGGGTTGTAGTCCACACCGCCCGCACCGATCATGGCGATCCCTAACGCTATCAAGACCGCTATGATGTAGTCCTTCCCGAACAGACCCACGTGCTTCACCGACGATTCAATTTCTTTATTTGTTAAAAAATGCTTACCTCTTCTTGAGGTGTGCTGAGTAGGCTACGACGACGAATATCGCTAGTGCCACGACCACGTACGCGAGGGTGGTGATCACTGTATCCGCTCTCGCTGAGTACTCGCTCGTGGGGGTCACGTTGAGTGTTTGACCGACCGCTTGGTTCGCTGTGTCGAGAGACCTTAACGCTATGTCCGCGACGTATATTAGTGCGAGCGACACGAGCGTCACGACGAGCCCGAATATGAAGCCCGCTAAAGCCCCTCTCACTCCTCCTCACCCGTCTTAACGAACGCGGAAACCATTTTAGCGACCGCGAACACGGCTGTGGCTGACGCGAGTATCCCTGTGAGCGTCGCCCAGACACTCCTCACAAGCTCCCTGTACCCGTAGTTCGGGAGTGCCGTGTAGTTCTTGACGGCGTTCCCGACCACGGACTCAACGCCTGTGGCGGTGGTGTCAACTATGTTGAGTATCCTCCCGCCGACCGCTAACAGTATGAGCATCATCACAACAACCACCACAGTCCACCCAGGTATCTCATCCCCCAAGTCCTTGAACCATTCGGTCACGGAGCTCACGGCTGACCACCCTGCATCACTATGTACACGATGCCCACGAACGCTGAGACCACTGAGATGAGGGTCGCTACGACGACGTCCGTGGTTAGGAGGAGGACGAACGAGTATATTATGAGTGAGGCACCAGCCAGCGCCAGACCGCTCAGTCCCTGCTCCCTGCTCAGAGACCAGCCGAGCGGGACTGACACGACGAGGAGCCCCGCAACGACCATGACCATCGGATCCCTTGAGGCGAGCTCCTTGAGGGTTGTCCCCACAGCTGTGGGGACGTTGACCACCACGGGCGTGAACCACCCGACGAAGACGTCATTAACCTCAAGGCTCACGACCCCGATCCCCGAGCACCCGTAGCTGAACGACTGCGTCGAACCCCCGGTAAGGTTCGCTGTAAGCGACCCTATCTTGGTGAGGGAACCTCCCGAGTAGTCGTAGACTGTGAGGTTTAGGGAGCAACCGCCCGCAGCAAGGCACGTCACGGATCCGTTCAAGACGTTACCGAACTGGTTGAGCGTCAGCGAGGTGAAGACTGGTGTGTAATCACTTACCTGGAGAGCACATATGTACGTCCCCGACGCGTTAACGACCAAGGAGCCGGGAGGACATGAGCCTCCCTGACCACCAACCCTCACAGCTGTGAGAGTGAGCACGGTGAGAACAGCCACCACAAACACGAACAGCACGAGCCTCCTCAACCGCCACCACCGATAGAAAATCCTTCTCAGAGGTATTAATTTCTGACACGCACCAGAAATTTAAGCTTACTATGAATAGATATCTTATGAGGTGACGTGTTTGACTCTTCGTAAGGTAGTGTTGGCGGTTCCGTTGGTTGCTTTAGTGTTGGTGCTGTCTTCTCTCACAGCTGTGGGTCAGTTAGCTGGTCTCGAACTCAACGTCGTGACGGTCGTCATGCCCGGGGAGATTCAGGGTAGCTTCCAGACCTTGGTTGTCCCGCTGAACGTGAGCGACTTAAGCATGCTTAGCGAGAGCAACACGTATGTTGTGGTGTCAGGTGTTCCGAGGATTTCCTACCTGTTCTCGAGGAACCCTCCGCTAGTCCTCTTCGTCGAGCCGTCGGCTTACAGCGGTACCTACGAGGTGTGGTATGGTGGTGGAAACCCGTACACGCAGTACATCGGCACGCCGGGGTCGTCCATGAGTTTCTGGCTGGCGTACGACGACTTCGACTACGCGACGGGGTTCTGGCTCAACTCCTCGATATCCATTATGGGGAGCAGGGTGTACGTCAGCCCGGGCGGGTACCTAGCCTTGAGCAGGGCTTACTCCCCTAAGACAGTGCATTTATGGCTCGTCCACGGTAGGAAGGGTCTCGTCATAACGTTCAGCCAGCCGTACAACGAATTCGTTTCCTTCACGCTCACGCAGAACAACTTCACGGACATAACTCAGGTGGTTGACGGTAGCGACGTGTACTTCATTGACCCGCTCGGTTCATGCCTACCGTACGCGGTAATACTCTACGACCAGCTCAGCGTCTCACTGCAGGTGGCTGTGAACCCGGGGAACAACACAGTCGTCTACATGCTCTACGGAGGCGTCAACCCATGCACGACGAGCAGGGTAGGCTCGATACACGCCCTACTGCTCGGCAGTGCCAGATAGGTCGGGGGTGGTGACGCGTGGTTAGGCTCAGCAAGCTGTTCCCCACAGCTGTGATGGCATTAATCGCGTTATCGCTGGTGCTCGCCCTCGCACCGCTTCCTGAGGCGGTCGTGGTACGCACGGATATAACGAGCACGTCGTCCTCAGCACTGTCGTTCGGTATTCAGAGGAAGATCGTTTATGACGGCTTGAAGTGGTGGCTCTTCGTATGGGACGGTTCGTACCTAGCGTACTACTACAGCACAGACCTGAGCACGTGGACGAGGAGCGGTACCGTATGGAGTTACGCACCGTATGGTAGGGCTGGCGGTGCTGACGTGAGGATATTTGGGAGCACCGTGTATGTTACTCAAGCGTACTACGGCGGTAACTACTACATCTACTTCGTTAAGGGAACCATAAGCGGTACGACGATCACGTGGGGTACAATAAAACTCGTGGTGACGTCCACCGGTTTCATAATTGGTGGAGGTATCGGGGTTGGTACGGACGGCAAGTTGTGGATTGTTTACAATAATGCCGACTATATTTATGCTAGTTACAGTGCTGACGGCGGCTCCACGTGGACAAGCACAGCGGTCGGTTCAACGACAACATCCACTACTACTGGCGGGAACATCATAGTGCCTATGAGTAGCGGTAAGATGATGGTCATCCATAAGAACTCCGACAACAACCTGGTCTTCAGTATTTGGGGTGGTTCCTCGTGGAGCACTCCGACCCAGATCGCGTCAGGTGTTGCGAACGGCTGGGGTTACTTCTCGGCGGTGTCGAACGGGGATGTGGTGTACCTGGTCTTCACGGATTCCTCAGGAAACATAAACTTCATGAAGTACTCTGGAACCGCATGGTCATCACCAACAACCATTGCCACAACATCTGCAACCAGCCACCCCGTCGTTGAATACGACTACGCAAGCAATACCATATACGTCTTTTGGGTGAACTCAGGAACAATATATGTTACCTACAGCACTGACGGTGGCACGACATGGACTACGAGAGATGTCGGCAACGACTCAAGCATAACTGCAAACGACGCTGTCTCAGGAGCTACGCAAGTATATAACGGTTTAGCCGTTCTCGCATACCTCACGGGCACCACCTCACCGTATACAGTCAAGCTCGCAACCTACACAGCAATACAGCCAATCCTAGGTGCGGGGAAGCCAACAACACTAAATGTAACGACCGCACTAGCACCCGGGGACGCCATAGCACCACACCTATACACATGGTACTTCAACGGAGTGAACGCGTATGTTAAAAACAGTAATTTTGTCTGGAACGTTCAGCAGACGGGTCTCACGATCGGACTTGTTGCGAACTCGCTGAAGTTTGATAGGAACGACTGGTTCGCATATGCATCTTCTCAGACGCAGTACGGTTACTTCTTATTACAACATCTCTCTAACACTAAAAGTTTTGTTCTTGGGCTTAGAAGCACTGACACAAACGAGTACTACGTTACTGGTACAAACGCAAAATATTCCAGCGGTGTTTTTCACAGCGTGTTCCTCACATGGAACGGGACTCAGTTCTGCTGGTATGTGAACGGCTCGCTCGACAAGTGTCAAGCCGATACGAGGTCGGGGAAGGGCATGGCCTTCATTGGCTATAGGATCGGTGTTGGCATTTTATATGCTCAGGGCTACGCGAGCCAAGCCCTCTTCTACACCCGACCACTCTCAGCCTCCGAGATCTACAACGCCTATACCTACAATATTATTAACGCCTCCGGTCTGGTACTTTTCCTCGACCCGACATTCTACAACGGTACCCACTACCTAGACCTCTCCGGCTACGGTAACCACGGTGTGGGGTATAACTATGTTTCAAGGATCCCGGACTCCAGGAGCTGGCTCTACGTCGTTAAGGGTCTGCACAGCGACGGCTACGTCCACCTAAGGTACTTCCCCATCGGCTCCAGGGTCGAGGTCTACGACTCCGGCGGGAGCCTGGTGGCTACGTACGTGATCTCGGGTACCCCCAACGCGGTCGGACTGGTCGCGGACTTCCCCATAAGCCTCTCCGCAGGTACCTACACGGTAAAGGTGTACACGTACGCAGACTACACCATCTACCAGAACGCCGGTACGACACGCACTACCAACGTGGCTAGGTACCCACTGTCCTCAACCGTAAGGCTCGCCGTGAGCGTAGGTGGTGTTCAGGCAATCAGATATCAGGTGGCGACAGACCCGAACTTCAACAACGTTGTGCAGGATGTGACAGTGCCTACTACCCTCAACTACGTGGACGTGATCCTGCCTAGCTCTTACGGTACGTACTATGTCAGGGTCTCCGTGCAGTTAGCGGACGGGTCGTGGACTGACTGGTTTAACACCTACACGCTCAAGGTCGACGCACTACAGGGAAGCATCACCGCCAGTAAGTACAGGCTTGACGTGTCAGGGGATCCGTCAGCGAGCTACTCTCTCACGTACGTGACAGACAACACTCCCGCGACAGTACCTAACGTCTGCTATAACGTAACTATAACGTCTCTTCTCTCCAACACCTACTCGGAGGCGTGGTGGAGGGTGGATGTCTACTCCGGTGCCTCCGCGAGTGTGGAGCCCCCGAACCCGAGCTACTACACCTACAAGGGTACGGTGAGACCCCTGTCCACCCACTCGTACTTCGCGTCCTCGTCCAATCTCTATTCGTTACCCGCCACCTACAGCTGGGGCTATGTGCTCAGGAGCGTCGCAGATAGTGATACCCCGTACTGGGCTAAGGCGGTCGGCGGCCCCTCCATCTACTTCGCCCTGGTCTACCAGTCCCTCGTCTACCTACCGCAGAGCGGTACCTACACCTTCGAGGTCTACTCGGACGATGGCGTAAGGCTCTACGTGAACGGAACCCTCCTGATCGACGGCTGGAACGGGGTGAGGTGGCCTGCTTCCGCCAGCACCACCCTGAACGCCGGGTGGTACAACATCACGGTAAAGATGTGGCAGGGTTCCGGTGCCACAGCATTCCTCCTCGGGCTGACCCTCCCGAACGGGACTATGGTGAAGCCGCTGAGACCCGTAAAGGGGATCCAGATGGTTCCGCCTTCGGGCGGTACGCAGGTCTTCCCGACAACACCGTTCGCACTCCTAACGAACTACTTGATGTCCACGGCATCGGGTTCCGTACCCCTATCGCTCGGGGTGGTGGGTACTGTTAACGTCACCCTCACAGCTGTGGACGGTTACGGCTTCACGGTTAGGGTCAGCAATTCGGTGGTGTTCGACGCGGTTAGGTTAAGGAACGTCACGCCGACCAGGCAGAGGTTCACGGTCGGGGAGCAGGCCTCGTTCAGCGTAGACGCTGTCAGTACATACGACGGAACCCCGCTCCAGGTCTCCGCAACCTTTAACGACACGCTGGTGAAGACTCAGGTCGGTAGGTACGGCTTCAGGGTCATCTCCGTCTCGGATAGTGTGTACGGACTCACGAAGTTCTACGGGAACACCACGACCTCCGCCATATTCGACAAGATCGTGGTTGACTCCTTCACCGTCACAGTTGCGGGGAACTCTGTCGGGAACGGGACGAGGGTTGACTACACTCTCCCGTTGTCTATCACAGCTGTGTTGAAGCACGCCTACGACGGAACCCCTCTCACGGGTTCCAACGCGGTGAGGGTTGAGTTGGCGGGTGTGTCCGCGTCATGGAACGGTAACTCGTGGAGAGCAACCATACCCGCACCCAACACGATTGTTTTAAAGGACTACTCAGTCGTTACGTACGCTGAGAGCGTGCTCGGCGTTAAGTCGGTTGACTCCCCGATCCATAGGGTGATCTACGACGCTATAAAGGTTGTTGTCAGGCTAGACCAGGTGCACGGGGTTGTCACGTTCACGGGTTCGTTCATGTACGACTCAAGCCCTGTCCCGAGCGGGCGAGCATACGTGAGGGATGCGGGAGCTGTCGTAAGCCTCTCCGTGAGTGGTGGGTTGGCGACCTACACGTACAACCCCTTCATGAACGGGACTGTCGAGTTCGTGAACATGTCTTCAGGTCTTGTCTTCAGCAACCCGGTGAAACCCGGCGTCGTCGTGGTGAGGTCTGTCAGTCCTGACGGGCTGTTCGCGGTTACGTCGAACACCACAGCTGTGCTGAAGTCATACCTGAGGATGGAGGGGTTGATCAACGCGGTCGCCGAGGCTAAGGGTAACGTGACGCTACATCACAACGGGTCGCTGAAGCCCGTGGTCGTGTTCGTGAACGACAACCCAGCACCCTACACCTATGTCGACGGGGTTGTCTTCCTTGAGGGGCTCTCAAGCGTTGTCGAGGCGTGGTACTCGGTGATCACAAACGCACAAACATTCCCCGGTGCAGCGCCCGTGGGTGCTGTCTACGAGATAGGGTTCGCTGACAACGCCACGATACCGAACGCCACGCTCAGGGTCGGGCTCCTCGTGAACGGGAGTGTCGTGACCCCGTTCCTATACTATGGCGGGTTCGTGTATTACGGGGCGAACATCACGGGTCTCGGCTACCCGCTCGACGTCGGTCTGACGTGGGGTTGCAGTAACGAGGTGTACGAAATCGATTACATGCTCGGGTTCATGCTCGGTGGCTCAACGTATTATAGGGTTGGGAGGCACGTGTTCCTGGACATATTCATGGCATGCCCGAACTACCTCTACCCGTACCTAGCGGTTCTAGGGAACTCGACGGGGGTCGTCGACAAGTACGGGGCTGTCGTCTCCGAGATTCTGAGGTATTGGTCGGCGGGTGCCTTCAAAGTCACGATAGCTGGTAAGATACCTGCGGGGAGCATGGTGAGGTACCTAGTCCTCAACTCCCCGACCAACATCGTGTACGCGTACAGCGGGATCCAGATAGCCCCGTCAAGCACTACCGCACCCGTAACGCTCGTCGGCTTCAAGGGCTTCACCCTGAGCTACTCGGTCGCGGGCGTGACCATAAGCAACGTGATCGTGACTAAGGACGAGTACCCGCTTGAGTTCCCGTACGGGATCGCGTTAATGGTCGTCGCAGACCCGTCCACCAGGACGGTAAGCATCATCCAGGTCGCGGCGATCCAGCCCCCGATACAGGTAGGGGTCACCACCACGGCGCCAGGACTCTACGTCCCGTCCCTCCCGGCACCGTCAACGCCTTCGTGGAGCATTGACTTCGGTGCACCGTCCTTCATAGTCCTCTACGGCTCGATGGTCGCGGTAGCGATAGTCGCCACAAGGATCACTGGCTCGATACCGAGAGGCATAATGATGTCCGCAGTAGCCTTCGGGCTCGTGATGACCGGGATGGGTGTCTTCACGAGGAACCTCACAGCATTAGCGACCGCCATGCTCGCCTTCATAGTAGCCTCGTCGATAGAGATCGCGAGAAGGCACGCGACCTAAAAATCCACACTTTTCTTCTTTTTCGTTAATTATTCCCCACAGCTGTGGGAACTCCAGAAATTTAAGCTAGTTTAAGTTAATGTATTCTCGGTGGTGTGTTTGGGTTCGAGGAGGAACGTGTATCAGGGTGCGAGCAGTTGTTACGGTAGGTATGAGGGTGTTTGGGTTCCTGGGAGCGGGGTGACTCCTGAGACTCTTCCTTCGTTCATTGCGTTGATCATGCGTGACGTTTTCAGGGGCTGGGGCTACGATGAGGAGGGGTGTGTGAAGGTTAAGATGGATGTCGGGAGGGGTATTTCAAGGCTTCAATACTTGATTGCTCTCGCTAAGAAGCATAGCGGGGATGTTGGCAAGGTCTTCACGGATGAAGCTCTTGAGAGGCTCTATAAGGAGTACAGGATGCCTCCAGGTATGACCAGGGTGAGGCTTGCTGGGTATAGGGACTCCCTCGACAGGGTCGCTAGGGAGGTTGAGGAGCTCCTCGGGGTTAAGGTGGAGAAGGAGTATCATGAGGGCTACAGCAAGGGGAGGGCTGAGAGGGAGACCGTGGCGATGAGGCGATGAGCCTCAAGGTAGGCGGTAAGACAATCATGTCGTACGTGGTGGCGGGCGTACTCCTGTCCCTGATCGTGGGTACCGCAGCATACGCGTTCGCACTCATAATCAAGATGTTCGCAAGCTCCTTCACGCTAATACATGACGTAGGCATGAACGTGACGGGAAGCACACCAACCCATACCGCAATCCCTGTAGGGAACGAGACGGTCACGCTCCCGCAACCATCGAACACGGGTCTCTCAGTTGTGGCAGACCTCCTCACGAAGTTCCTCATAGTGGTCGGGAACGTCCTCACGTCACCGGTAGGTATAGCCGTGCTCATCGCTCTAACGCTCATCACACTCGCACTGACCGAGAAGTAAAAACCTTTTTTCTTTTTGTTCTCCCACAGCTGTGGTGACTCCAGAAATTTAAGGCTTGAATGCGGACATATCTCACGGGTAGAGAGTTTTGGGTGGGGAGGGTAAGTCCTCGGCGGTTGTCTACGAGGTCGTGGTTTCGTTTAAGGAGGAGTTCGGTAGCAAGACCGTCGAGCTGACGCAGGCTCAAGCACCCGCTCAGGTGAGCGATCAAGAGGTTGATTCCTTATTCGTTCTTATTGATAAGCTTAAGTCGTTGGGTCTGTCCCCCACAGCTGTGGGTGACGACCCCCAACTGCGGAATGCACTCAAGGAACAGCTTAAGACCTCAAGAGCTTCTTACGAGGATCTCCTCAGCAAGTGCAGGAACGCGGTCGTTACCTACCTCCTGCAATTGCTTAACATGATTAACTACAGGCTGAGCTACGTCACGCAGTACGAGGCTGACCCCACACTACGTCAGACCAGGATCTCCCAAATTCAGTCAGACCTATCCAAGGTTCAGGGCTTCGTTCAGGAAGCACCATCAGCGTCCCCTCAAAGGCTCGCGGAAATCCTTGACTCTTCCACCGCGTTGTTCAACACCTACTCGCAGGGGAGGGTGGACTCAAGCAAGCTGGCGAGCGATCTTGAGTCTGTGCTGAATAATTTGAAGGCGTCTGTGACCGCGGAAGACCAGAGGAAGGCGTTAGACACCTACGTCTCAGCACTCCAGATCCTTAAGGATAGGAGCACACTCGCGGACATGCTTGCGAGGTTCTTCCTGCTCATGGACGTGGTGAGGTCTGAGACCTACAACACCTACATGAGCAACTACAGACCTTACATAGAGGCACTCATAAGGGTTCTCAACAATCAAGCGACGTACGGCGACGTGGAGAAGGCGGTCGTAGGGGCTCAGATCCTGATGCAGTTGAAGGAGAAGGGTGCCCTAGACGTCGAGAGGTTCTACCCGTCAGGTGCTGAGACCCCTGAACTCCCCTACCAGTACACGTTCGACGCGTACTACCAGAGGAAACTTGAAGCACTTAACTCGGGGAACATCCCCGCAAGGGAGCCCAGACCCGTCGTTCAAGCGGCTGAGGCTCTAGCGACCATAGACCCGTCGAGGCATCTCTGGAACGCGATCTACGGCGGTCTGAAGTCCTTCCTCCCAGACAATGTGGCTCAATACATCGCGTCTGGCGCGACGTCGTCGATCCTCTCAGCTGTGGGGACTCTCGTACCGCCCGTAGGGGTCGCCATAGCCGTCACATCGATATCGGACGCGTTAGCCGACATAGGATCAAGGCTTACGAACCCGCTCGACAGAGAGGCCTTCCAGAATTTCCTTCAGGAGCACTGGCAAGACTTGCTGATTAATCTCGCGGTGGGTGTGGCCGCGGGTGTCGCAACGAGTTACGGGGTCTCCCAGATCAAGCCTCAGATCTATAACGCGATAGCGAGTGCTGTGGAGAAGGTCTCTCCCTCACTAGCGGATAAGATCAGGAGTGTTTACGCTCCTAAGGTCGCTAAGGGGACTCCCGTCTACGAGTCCAAGGACTACCAGATATTCGTTGACAAGGACACCAACACAGCCCTCATAAGGATGTACGCGGGCGGTAAGGTGCAGAACGTTGAGGTAACGAACCTGAAGAACGCTCAAGTACTGCTCGCAGACCCGCAGACCTCCACCATGGTGGGGGAGATCGTCGGTAAGGTGCGGGATCCCGCGATGGTCGGGAAGTTGCTCACCTACCTGGATGACGCGGCGAGCAAGCTTGGTGCGGACGGTGCGAGGCTCGTGTTGAGCGAGCTCATGAAGATGAGTCCCGAAGAGTTGAGGGGTGCTATCACGTTCGGTATTAAGACCCCCGCACCCAACACAGCTGTGGTGAACACGGGCACCAAGATAGCCGTCATAACCGACAAGGGTAAGGTCGCCACCTTGCTCACCACCGACATACCTGACAACGAGTTCTCGCTCCTCTACCTCGCTGAGAAGGGGAACATAGACACTAACGCGTTCGTAAACGCGTTGATTCAAGCAAGGAACAACCCGGGACACTACGAGGTGTTCAGGCAGGGGGGCTTCGTGGTGAGGGTTGACGGGGACGTGATCAAGCTTTACTTCGGGAACGACATAGCTGAGATCCCCGTCAACGTGATCAATCCTGAGAAGCTTGTCTCGGTCGCCAACGTCTTAAGTGGTCTTAAGTCATCGCTTGACCCGACAACCTATAACGCAGTCCTCGACACGCTCGGGGTTAAGGCTGTCCTCAACAGCCCCACGTCCGTGGTGGTCTCAGGGGTCGCCAAGCTCGGGAACCTGTTCAAGGACGTGTACAACGACGTGACTAAAGCGATTGTCGAGCAGTACGGGCTTAAGGTGTCTGCGGGCGACCTAGTGAAGCTCACCGCGACCGCAAAGGACGGGACACCTGTCGAGCTAACGCTGTCGAGGCAGTTCCTGACGTCCGACCAAGCCAACGCACTCATAGACGTTTTCAGGACGAGGGTCTTCGAGCCAGCCTCGGTCAAGGAGGCTCTCAAAGGTCTCGGGTTCAGGGAGGAGGCTGTGTCAACAATCAAGATAAGCGAGTCAGTCAAGTACCTCCCGCCCGGTAGGGCTACCGTCACGGACGTCCTCAACGCCTTGAGGAACGCTAGTCAGGCGGGCGACGCGGTAGCCGTCCAGGAACTAACGACGTTGCTCACCGCCCTCAACTTGATGGAGGGTGGGCGGGCGAGCGTGGTTCTCTCAGCTGTGGGGAGCGGGGGATCCATAATAGCGGTCACAGGAGCTTCGGCAGGCATCCTCACAGCTGTGGCTGACGCGTTAAGCAAGGGAGACACCGCAAAACTACAGCAACTACTCATCAACGCGGGCGTCAGAGAAGACGTCGCGTCAGACATCGCTCAGACAGCGACGCAGGCAGTCACAAAAACGCAGGAAGTCGTTAGAGTACCGCTCACGATCGAGGTCAAGCCCCCCGAAACCAAAGAGGTTGTCATTCCAGTCGAGGATTATGTACCTGAGGAGAGGAGCATCACTGAGACGCTCACGGATAGGGTCGTCAAAATACCTGTCATTATATCAATACCTGTAACTGAAGAGATCACCATCCCGTCCGTAGCTTATGAGGTGGTGGTGAATCCGGTCACTGAGCACGCGGTGGATAAGGTCATTAAAATACCTGTGGTGATCCCTGTAGTTGTTGAGGATGTGGGGACGTCCGAGATCAGCGTCTACGAGCCTGTGGTGAGCGAGGGTAAGGAGGTCGTGAGGGGTTACGCAATACCAGTCCCTAAGGAGGTTCCGGGCACCGTATTGATATTCGACGTAGTCGACGTTGTTGAGGGGGCTCACGTACCTGTGACACCACCTCCCACAGTCTCAGCCACCCCGGGAGCCCCGATAATACCTGGGGGTGCTTCAGCGGCTGAGCAACCGAGAACGCCGCTACCGAGACCTAAAGGAAAGAGAGAGCTAGAGGAGATCTCGATCTAGACCAGCTGTACCTGTCTTTTTTGTTCTTGTTGTGTTTGTGTTTGGTTTTGTGTTCCCCACAGCTGTGGGAGTATGGCGACAGTCCCGTCAAGTTGGACGCACAGCAAGCCGGTCGGTGACTGTAGGAGGGACTTGCACTCGTACTTCTTCCCACCGACCTCCACGGTTGTGGGGGGTTCGTCCACGACGTAGATTCTTGGCACGTACCTAGACCTCTTCCTCAGGTTCTTGTGTTCGTCGGGTTTGAGGAGCTGACCCAGCTTAACCAATCCGTACCACCAATAAATAACGTGTTTTCCAGAAATATAAATCCCTTCGCCAACAATATTCTCGGTGGTGTCATGGTCAGTCAGGCACGTAAGAAGAGTAGTAGCGTTGATTGGGAGTCCTTCGGTTGGGACATGGTTTATAGGGTAGGTAGTGCACTAGACCACTGGTGCTGGGATGTGTCGGGCGACACAGCTCTTGACTGCTATACCGCACACCAAGACCACGGTCTCTACGAGCTAGCTGAGGAATTCGTAGGTGAAGGCTACGGGATCACTGAAGAAGACGTTAAGCTCCTTAAGAAGATGCCTAAAAAATACTACGAGAAGTTCAATGCGGAAATACGTAGAAGGATAGATAAAGTCGTGAACAAGCTTATGGAGGAGTGGGGAGGAGAGTACGGAGAAGGGTTTGGGTTCGGGTGAGAGCATGAGGTCTCAGTCATTTAAGAAGGGTGGTAAGGCTTCTAGTTCGTTGAGTAAGTTGGGTAGGTTGTTCGGTGTGAGGTGGGTTACGGACAGCGATGTGGATAT
>Ga0207433_10009108_pt1 | contig 15912 bp, 12 predicted proteins | sample YelNatPaOPGAMG01_FD_187559 | JGI IMG/M metagenome (GOLD analysis project Ga0207433, IMG submission 187559) | Hot spring thermophilic microbial communities from Obsidian Pool, Yellowstone National Park, USA - OP-RAMG-01 (SPAdes) (version 3) | ecosystem: Environmental > Aquatic > Thermal springs... | reverse complement strand
CTACCGAAACCGTCAGAACCAGGTCATCTGGGTTGAGGCTCTCCAGCGGCCAAATACCCGTAAAGCCTTTTTTTAGAGCGAATGCCGCCAGTCTTTGACCTTCCTCTATCCAACCTCCCCCTCCGCTCCCCAGAATGGCGCCGCCATGGACGGCTGCCTCAGCTACCTCCCTATCTATCAGAATCCTTGCTTTTAGCTCCTTTGTCTGCTTAATCATCGTTTGCTAAAAAATATTCCTTCTCCGGCAATTTTATTTAGTTTAGATTCAGACCCCCCTTTAGGCCACACCCCAACAAGCCTTCGACTTTTTCCCAGCGCTTGACTGCCAAGCCTCATGTTTTATTATATTATCAAAGATCAGTGTGTTTTGTTAATTCAAAAAATTGAATTCAAAAAACCGAATCGATGCGATAATTTGAATTTTCGGGGGGCTAAAAATAGGCCCGGACAGAGCGAATAGGCTTTATTCGCAATAAGATCTGTCATTTTTGGAAGTTGGCACGAAATTTGCTTATTATAATTTTGAGGCTCTGAAAATTTTTTTGCATTGAGTGTTTGATGAAGGGAGGTGAGAATGAATATCTGATATATCAGACTAAGGAAAAAGGGATTTATTTTTTTAGCCGCAAAAGGAGGAAGAAAAAGGAGGTTTAAATGAAAAAAATAGGAGCAGGTTTAATTATTATTTTCCTATTCGCTATTGGGGCCTCGGCGCAAATTTCTCAGACTGGCACGCTGAACGGGACGGTTTATGACCAGGAGAGGCAGCCTTTGCCTGGGGTTACGGTGAGTATCAGCTCACCGGCGTTGATTTTGCCCCAGATGGAGACGATAACCACTGAGAGGGGCCATTTTCGTTTCCCGGCTCTGCCGCCTGGAGAGTATAAGGTAACGTTCAAGCTATCGGGTTTTAAGACCTTGGTCCGAGAAGGGATAAGAGTAACGGTTGGGGTGACGACGACCTTAGAGGTAGCGCTGGAGCAGGCGACGATAGAGGAGAGTGTTACGGTTACTGGTCAAGCGCCGACGGTGGATGTGCAGCGGACATCGATGGCGGTCAATTTGACGAAGGAGATACTCCAGAGTCTGCCAGCCGCGCGGAACTTAGGGACCTATTTTAACATGGCGCCTGGGGTAACGAGCACCACAGTGCATGGCAGTTCGGAGCGGGATAACACCTATAACATTGACGGGGTAAACGTGACGGACCCAGTGACAGGGACGCAGGCGGGTAGCTTCAGCATTGACATCATGGAGGAGCTCTCAGTGCAGACCGGCGGGTTGCCGGCCGAATATGGGAGTGTGCGGGGTGGCGTGGTTAATGTAGTGACCAAGTCTGGCGGCAACAAGTTCAACACGAGTATTCTGGGTTATTTCCGAAATAAAGATTTACAGTCGGTCAATAACAAAGGGACGATATTTGAAGGCCAGAAAGGCGGTTTTGATTATGAGGTGGAGCCGTCAGTGACGATTGGCGGGCCGATAATCAAGGACAAGATCTGGTTCTTTTTGACTGGGACCTACCGCAAGACGCAGGAGTTTGTGTTGGGCTATCCGTGGGATAAGACGGAGAATGTGCCGCTTGATTATACCTACTACATGCCCTTTGGCAAGCTTACCTTTCAGCTGACGAAGCGGGACCGGGTGGTTTTATCTTTTAATTACTACGATTACATTCGGCATCACCGGGGTGCCTCGACCTCGCAGACTGTGGATAGCACGTGGAATCAGACGACGCCCATCTACACTTACAATTTTCAGTTAACGCACTTTTTTGGTCCGAACCTGTTCATGAACCTGAAAGCCGCCTACATGAACTACCATCTCAACCTGACGGCGAAGAATAACAAAGTGAATATCTATGATTACGCCACTTCCAAATATTCTCAGAGCTACGGTTATGACGATGTATATTCGCGGGACCGCATCCAGGCCTTAACCGACGCCACCTATTTCATCGATGACCTGATGGGCGCGCATGAGGTAAAGTTTGGTGCGGAATTTGAGTATTCCTATGACAGCCGGAACTGGCGGTCGAACTATGATGAATACGGTTTTGGTCCCTTCTTCTATTTCAACAGCAGCGCCATTCCGATTTATCCCAACACTCGCTCCGATACCTACATGCTGCATTACCAGAGCTTCATCCGCAAAGACCGGAAGATGGTGGTGGGCGGTTTTATCCAGGATACCTGGACGCCCACTTCGCGCTTGACTTTTAATATCGGGGTGAGGTTTGACCATCAGGAAGGGATAATCCCGAAGCAGGGTGAGGAACGCCAGCCGGTGACCTATGGGGGCAAAGTGTACCATCCGGTGGTGAAGGAGGCTTTCAAGCCATTAATCTGGAATACGTTGGCCCCCCGCTTAGGCGCGATCTTGGATGTAACTGGAGACGGGAAGACCGCCCTGAAGGTGAGCTTCAGCCGCTATTACATCGCCAATATTCTGCAGTGGTTTGTGACGGTGAACCCAAATAGCTTCATAACCTGGCGGGTGCGCTATTGTGTTGACCCAGTGACTGGGAAATGGCGGCCCGTGGACCAGACAAGTCCCTACTACATGTATAATTTCAGCGCCACAGCGGAAGCCAAGATGGACCCGGATGTCAAGTCGCCCTATTTAGACGAATTCATCATCGGTCTGGAAAGGGAGTTGATTACTGACATGAGGCTGGGTATTCGCTACATTCGCAAGTGGGACCGCGATCTTCTGGAAGGGGTGAACTTGAATGCGCTGGATTATGAGAAATATAAGACAGGTAACTATGATATTCTCGACCCAGCCATCTGGTTGAACTATACTCCAGTAACGGCGACTGACCCCTATTACAACCAAAAGGTGACGTTCTGGAACCAAGTTAGCACAGCGGTGGCCTCGCGGCCATTCTATACTAACCCGCCTGGCGCGAAGCGAGATTATGATGGGGTGGAGATAACCCTGGACAAGCGGTTTTCCAATCGCTGGTCGATGTCAGCCTCGTTTGTCTGGCAGAAATCGCGGGGATTAATTGGGACAGATTTTGACGATAGTTGGAGCGGGACGGCCTATTTCGATAATCCCAACGCCCATGTCAACGCCTATGGTCGATTTCCTTATGAGAGGGAGCATCAGTTTAAACTGCAGGGAGTGTGGCTTGGACCCTGGGGTATCCTGATAAGCGGTTATTATCGTTATCTTGACGGCCAGCGCTGGACCAGAACTATCCGCAGCTCGGATGTGGGGCTTACGCTGACGCAGGGGACGACGACGATTTATGCTGAGCCGCGAGGTTCGCGCAAGATGGCGCCGCTTTCGATGTTAGATTTACGACTGGAGAAACGGTTCACGCTGCCGGCTAAATTGGGCGCGGTGGGTCTTTTTGTGGATATTTTTAACGTCTTCAACGTGGCTATTCCGACCTCGGTCTGGGCTCGCTCGAGCAGTACCACCATCATCAACGGAAAAGTGGTCCAGTTTGGAGACTTGACGGCCATCACTGACCCGCGGATTTTCCGTCTGGGGTTCCGCTACGAGTTCTAAATAATTATCTCAGCCCGAAGGGGGAAGCGAAACCTCGCTTCCCCCTCCTTTTCTTAAAAAAAAGATTACTAAAAGCCTATAAAGGATTTTAGATCTTAGGGTTTCTCTTTAGATAAAGCATTTTTGCGACCCGTTCGATAATCTCTAAGTTAGCTCATATTAGGAAAAAATTATTTATTTTGCCCTCTCGTCAGCTTAAAGGCTCGCTTTTGAATTAATTCCCTCATTCTTTCGTCAGCCAAACTCAAACAGGATGACCGAGACCCTTATCCTTTAATTTCAGCCCTCATTTAATAAACTTGGTGCTTCCTGGTTTTGGGTGGATAAAGCTGTAAAATTAAGAGCGCCAGAAGGCCCATGGAGAGCCTTTTGATGAGGAGGATTAGATGAGTTTAAAAGCCAATTGGCTATGCCGCTCTAATATTTTATCGGTCTTCTTTTATTTAGCCTCATGGCCGATAAACCCACCTGAGGCGAATTCGCTAAAAAGTACATCCAAATTTCTTGTTTTTGCCCAAAAGAAAGTCGGAAGAACCATAAATTTCTTTTTTATTGAACAGTTGGTTCAGTAAAAAAAGAGGTTTTTGGGGATAGGGGTTGGAAGAAAGAAGCTAAGCAGCCGCTCTGATGAGAAACTGGAGAGAAAAATAGCCAAACGGATTGAGAGTTAGGCAGTCTCTTAGGTTTGCGTTTAGTCGCGAGATTGGCGAATAAGGAAAAGGCGTAAGAGCTGCATTACGGCCATAGCAGTAGCGGCGACATAGGTTAGGGCAGCAGCGGCGAGCACCTGGCGGGCGCCGTCCAATTCATCGGACGTAAGATAATTGCCTTCCCGGAGAATGGCCAGGGCTCTTTTGGAGGCGTTGAATTCGACGGGCAAAGTAATAACGGTAAAGGCCACAGCGCCAGCAAAAAGCAATATCCCCAAATCCATCAGAAAATGTGGCTTACCCTGGCTTAAGATAAAACCGATAAAGAAAAGAGGAAAGGCGAGCGTCGACCCGAGGTTAGCCACTGGATAAATGGCATTGCGGAGATGGAGCGGAGCGTAATGGAAATGGTCCTGTAGCGCGTGGCCAGCCTCATGGGCAGCCACTCCCAAAGCAGCGATAGAACTGGAGCTATGAACTGCTTCTGAGAGGCGGAGGGTCTTTTTCCGCGGGTCATAATGGTCGGTGAGTCTTCCGGGGATTTTTTCGATTCGCACCCCGCCCGCACCGCTTGTGCCCAAAATCTCGGCAGCAACTTCAGCTCCGGTTATTCCGCGGCGAGCCAGTTTCCGGCTGAAGCGAGCATAAGTCCCCTGAACCTTAGCCTGGGCATAAAGAGCCAGAAGGAGTGGGGGAATCAGAAGGAAAAAAGTGTAATCCCAAAAAAACATCTTATCGCCTCCTTTTTTATCTTAATCCCGGGCTGGCAGTTTGTCAATGTTCTAAACTCCTTGGGGTAAGCTCAAGATATTTGTTTTGACAAAGATGAGGGTGTCCAGGTACTATGACCGAAAGGAGTGGCCATTGAGCGGAAGAGCCATTAAATTGAAGACCCCCGAAGAGGAGAAAAGGGAGTCAAAGGTGAGAGGGATTTTTTTGCCGGCCAAAAGAATTACTCCGGCCACAATTTTTTCCCTAACGAGAATCGTCCTTTGTCTGAGTTTTCTTCTTTTTTTGCCACCCCAAGCTCAGCCTCAAGAAAGCGGCGTTGAAGCCTTGCTCTCTCAAGCGGACGTTCTTTATATCCAGGGCAACTATGAAAAGGCGCGAAGCCTTTATCTTGAGGCTTCTCGGTTAACCGAGAAAAACCTTTATCTTTCCAGAGCTTTCTTTGGCGCCGCTCTCTGTTCCTTTTATTTGGGCGATGAAGCCGAAACTCGAAATAACCTCGAGCGCGTTTTGGCCATCGACCCGAAGAAAGAAATTTCGGCGCTTTTTTATCCCCAAGGTTTTTGGCAAATTTTTAATGAAATGAAAAAAAAGTTTTTGTCTGGCGAAATTAATAAGGACGAGTTGACAGAGAGAAGAGAAGCTAAGGAGAAGGTGACGGAAAAAGACACCAAGCCCGAATCTAAGCCAGGCTATACCACCAAAGAAGAAGCAGTTGCTTTCAAGGAAGAATTAATCAAAGAAACTTCCTCCAAGCCAGGCGAGGGAGAGCCATCTTTGCCTCGGCCGAAGCGCTATTTTTTAGGTGGACACTGGGAGTTAGAGGTGCATTATGGCCGGTGGGGTTTAAACCCGGGTTTAAGCCTTTTCAAAGATAGTATAGTAAAAAGAATTGGCTCTGAGGTCAGGCGGGAGCTAACTGACTATCTCTCCTCTCGGTATGGTTCTTTAGTTCAATCTAACTATTCGCAGCAACTGTCTCTTGGGGTTGAGGGTTGGAATGAGGGATTGGGGCTTCGTTATTATTCCCAGGGAGAGAAGGGCTCGATGAGCCTCGGTTTCTCCGTGGAGCGGACTCACCTGCGGCTAAAAACAGCCGGGTCGCTGCGCCAGGAATTTTCTAACGGCTCCCAGGCTCAAGTAGAGGCAGAAGCCTTCGTTCGGGCCGACCCGGTTTGCAGTCATTTCAGTTTTCGTTGGGACTTCTGGCCAGCCGGGCGTCTTTCGCCCTATTTTGTTTTCGGCCTGGGATTTGGGCCTTTAAAGGGAACGATGGGCTATGCCTATGAGGGGACATATAGTTTTTATGGTTATCAGGAAAAAATTAAAGAATCCCAGGAAAAATCTTTTGAAGCCTGGCGGCAAGAAGAGGGGAGTCATATAAATCTAAGGAATATAATTCTTTTGCAGCTTTCTCTGGGGGTGAAAATCGAGGTTTATCGTGGCCTTCAGCTTCAGGCAGAAGCGGGCATCTGGGATGGTTTTCTTCTGAGGGGCGGGCTTGCCTTTCGTCTTTGACTATGGCATAAGAGAAATGGATCGTGCTAGACGGGGAGCTAGCGGTGCCCTGTAACCCACAACCCGCTCCAGTGGGGTTGAATTCCTTGCCGCGGCCACCTCTCTTCTGGCCCGAATTCGAGGAGGAGGCGATGAGGGTCAGGGCCCTCCGCGAGGCGTCGCCTGCCAACCCCGCCAGGACCGGAAGGTAGCAACGGTAGCAGGAATGATTCCTGGGCGTGAGGTCGCCTTGCCTGAGCCGATGACTCGAGTTACGCAGGGGAGGGGCTGGTCAGAGCAAGGTGCACGATCCAGTTTTTTATCTTATTGGTTCTTCAGACTTTTTTATGGGTGAAGATGATAGATTTAAGGCCCTCAACAGTGGATTGAATCCAGGCGAGTTCATTGTGGCGGAGGACGATTAGAGCAATATCAATAAGATAGATAATATTCGGCTTCCACTTGCCTTTAAGGACCTTCATCTGTGCGTTCTGTATAGGCTATCGGAGATTGATAATTCTTTAGGGCTATCCATTAAAAACCTGGAAGAGCTACCTTTTTTAAAACATCCGGGTCTTTTGAAGTTTTAACCGCCGATAATTTATAAGCTGTTCATCTAATGGTCAAGAAGAGGCGATTAATCCTAATTCAACCAGGAGACGTTTCACCTTTTCCTTATCTTTTTCGGCAAGTGGAAGAATGGGGAGACGTGGTAAACCGCCATGAAGACCGATTAAGTCTAAGGCATATTTTATGGCGGCAATTCCGTAGGTTTGGGTCAGGGCTTTATTGAGTGGGATAATTTTGAGTTGCCATTCCATGGCTTCACTGAGGCGACGACTTTGCCATAGCTTGTAAAGATGGCAGCAAATATCGGGAATGACCGAGGCCACAGCCAGAATAGCGCCTCTGGCACCCATCTGAAGCGAGGGTAGCAAAATATTGCCGGCGCCAGTTAAAAAACAAAAATCATCCTTCAGATAGGGCACGACTTCGGCCACAGTGGAAAGATTTCCTGAGCTGTCCTTGATCCCGATGACCTGAGGATGAGAAGCCAATTCGATGATTAATTCTGACTCGAGAGGAATACCGGTATTCTGGGGGATATGATAGATGATGACCGGAATTTTCGCCTTATCTGCCACCGCCAAATAATAAGCTCGAAGCGCCTCTCGAGTCATCCGGTACTTATAATAATAGGGAGGTTTGAGCAGAACAGCTTCCGCTCCAAGGGCTGCCAGTCGATTGATAAAATTGACTGCCTCCTTAGCCGACTCTCGCGAGGCTCCAGCGATTAATTTTTTTCCGGGAGTGATGTTTTCGTGGGCCGTAACGACGACTTGTTCAGCTTCCTTTTCAGATAAAAAAACTGCCTCGCCCGTCGACCCTAAAACAACATAGCCGGCGAGAGATGTCTGGTTATACCATCGGATATTGTCTCGCAACTGGTCTAAGGCAATTTCATCTTGGTCAAAGGGAGTAGTAAGGGCGGCGAAGACCCCCTGAAAAAGCTTCTCGGCCATTAAATTTCTCCTCCTTTTTTCATCTAATTAATTATAATCTTAGGAGTCATTAATTTTTAATTCCGTTAATTTTTTTATTTTTTTGACGAGGCGAGCCTTTCCCTGGGCAGAATTCTTGTTTCTTTCTCGGCTGAGCTGGCTCAACTGAGATTCGCTCAGACCGAAATAATGGCCAATCTCATGGAGGACAACCTCGCGCACCCTTTCCTCTATTTCCTCGTCTGAAGAACAAAGGCTTTCAATCGGTCCCTGGTAGATAATAACTACATCCGGGCTAACATTGCCGTAAAATGGCCCGCGATGGGGGAAAGGAACTCCATGGTAAAGTCCAAGGAGCAGCCGGCCTTGGGCTTCTTGGGGCGGCCAAGGTTCAACTATTACCGCTAAATTATGGAGCCGTTGGCGAAAACGACGGGGAAGTGAGTCCAGGGCTTCCTCAACGAGCCGCTCAAATTTCTCTTTGGGCATCATTTCTCGATTCCCTTTCTGGCCATTACTCCTTTTTGATAGTAGTGTTTTCTTTCTTTCATTTCGGTAACCAGGTCAGCCCGGCGGATGATGGCGGGAGGAGCATAACGACCCGTGAGAATCACTTCCACCGGTTCTGGTTTTTTATCTAAAAAGGCCAGCATCTCTTTTTCTTCTATTAGGCCAAAATACAGAGCGACGTGGATTTCATCAAGGACAATGATTTGATAACGACCTGAAAGCATGGCCTGAAGACAGCGCTCCAACCCCTGACGAGCCCGGTTTATATCTTCTTCATCTGGGTTTTCCGTCACATGGACAAAACCTTTGCGGCCGAATTGTTCGATTGTGATGAGGCCGGAAAACCGGCGCAAAGCCTCGATTTCTCCGTAGGGTTGACCCTTGAGAAACTGGCCGATATAAGTGCGAAGCCCGTGGCCGGCTGCCCGGATAGCCAGGCCCACTGCCGCCGTAGTCTTGCCTTTACCGTTTCCCGTATAAACCTGAATATACCCCTTTTTAAATGGTGCTGCCTTCCTCATTTACCCAATTTCCTCCCCAACAAATCGGAAAAATAACCTTCGGGCTGAAATTCTTGTTTTTAGGCCTCTTTCGAAAACATCCATCTTGCTCGAGAGCCACTTCTTTTAGTCGCTTTTATTCCGTTTTTCAATAGGTTTTAACCTCGCCTGGATTTTTTTCCAGGTGGCAGTGATTAAAAAGCTTTCCTCCATATTATCGACCATCTTAATGAATTTGGCCATAGGCACAGCGAAGCTTAACCTATCCTCTGGAAGATAAGGTCTGGCTGAGGGGTCAAAGAGGCCGATAACCGCGCGGGGGTTGGCTGAATCTCTTTCTAAATAGGGATATGTAACGATAGATGAACAGCCTGAACCCATGGGCGCAATGACCGCTTCTGGCCGAGCTTCATCATAATTAGCCAGGGTGAAAAGTCCAGATAAGACGTCAGGTGGGCTGAAAAAGATAACCACCTCCGGTTGATCGTCCGAGTCGATTTGGTCCCATCTTTTAAAGATGATAAAGGGCTTAGGTGCTTTGAAGCTCGGCCAATTTTTCACAATTTCTTTAACCAAGGCAGGCGTTTTTTTATAGCGTTCTCCTTCCATTTTTCCCGGAATACCGGACGATAAGAAAAATTCAAAATCAGGTCGGATTTCCGGCCTAAAGCCGAGATATCTTTGACCACCAAGACATTCGAGCGAATCGGCTCCGAGGGCTAAGGGTCTTCCGTTCTCAACCAAGGTTAAAGCTCCCACTAAGCATCTGGGGATAGAACCGGGTTTAGCCAGCTCAACTCCCTTGACCCAGTTGCTGTAATAAAAGACGAGCGGCAGCGACAAATTGTTAAAATATCGTTGCCAGAGCCGAATAAACTTTTCTTTATAATCTTTTTTCATTCTTGTTTACCTCTCTTCAGCTTTTTATTTTCTATCATTAAGGTTCATCTGAGCAAACCAAATATAGAACCATGGTTAGCCTCTTGCGATTAAGCAGTCTCCGTTTGGCGATTATAAAATTCTTGTCATCAAATCTTTTTCCTTTTTTGTCGCCTTATCTTCATGGCCAACTGAGAGTTTAAGCCAATTAGAATTTCAAAACAAGAATTATCCTAAGAGGGCGGCGTCTCTTTGATTGCGAAATGATTTTCGTCATAATCAGCGATAAAAATAATTTCTTTCTCCCCTTAATATCCTTTTTATTGAGTAGCGGTGTCCCGAGATGATTCGCTGCCATTTCTTGGTGTTCTTCTTTATGGAAGGGACTGGTTTAAAGCCTAAGTCTGGGATGGCGGAAGTGAGCCGGGAAGGCTTAGCCTTCCCGAAGCGGTCTTCAAGGAAACCTTTTGGCGACGAGGATGTCTGAGCAAAATCAAGACTAACAGAAAGGATAAAAAGAGGGCATAATAGCAAGTGACCCCTTATTTATTTACCTATTTTTTGAAACTAAGTAAGCGGGGAGCGGAAAAAGATGGCAACTGACTTCTGAGCAGAATTTAAAAAGGGGGGCGAGGGACTTGCGGGCTGTGTCTATAAACAGGGGGGCCGCATAAAAATTGCTTCGAGCTCAACTATTTATTTAATTTTTATAAATCAAGGCAAAGGAAAAGAGCTATGTTTATGAACAGGGAGGAGAGTTCCGCCGACGCCGGGAAGGGCGAAGAAGTAATGAGGTAAGAAACCTGAAAGAGAGGTAGGCTATTCCCAGGACGCGTTATGGCCTAACCCATATAATAAGGAAGAAAAGCACTTTATTTCACTTTAAAGGAGATACCGAAAAGGGGAGCGGTTGTCACTCCGGCGGTCATGCCTCTCTACTTTGCCTTTTCAAGTTTTAAATGGGGTTTGATAATTACTTTGAGCGCTTCTTCGGCCTTCCTTACCAGGTCAAATCCTTTGGCCGTGGCTTCAAGAGGCAGGCGATGGGTGATCATTCTATCGACCTCAATTTCCTGTCGAGCTAAGAGCTCTATGGCCCTTTGAATCTCCGCTGGACCACAATAATAAGAAGTTATTATCTTAATTTCCTGCGTCCAGAAGGAGTTAATCGGTAAATTGACTTTTTCTTCTGGCGCGGGAACAGCAAAAAAGACGATAGTTCCACCCTTATCCACACTCGCCCAGGCCTGCTCGATCGCTTTTGGAGCCGAAGTGCACAAAATGACGACATCGGCCTTTCGGCCAAAACGCTCCTGAAGGCGAGACGAAACGTCGTCGGCGGCGCTAATTACTAAGTCTGCGCCCAATTGCTCGGCATAGGCCAGCTTTTTTTTATTTATATCCGTCGCCGCGGTCCGACACTTTTTCTTTTTGGCCAGCTGGAGATGGAGCAGCCCCGAAACCCCGCTTCCCAGGACCAGAACAATCTGCCCCTTTTTTAGCCTGGCCAGCTTTTGAGCCCGGACAACGCAGGCTAAGGGCTCGATAAACGTGCTTTGGTCAAAAGAAATTTTTTCAGGAAGAAGATAAGTCCCGCGTTTCACGATTATTTCGGGCACGAGAATATATTCGGCCATCCCTCCGGGTAATCTTTCTTTTACGACCGAGCACTGAGGGAAGTGTCCCTGGCGGCAATAGTAACATCGGCCGCAGGGTACCTTGGGAGCGATGAACACCCTGTCTCCGGGCCGAAAGTCTTTTACCGCTTGCCCCACTTCGACTACCTCAGCGCCGATTTCGTGGCCAGGGATAAAAGGAGCTCGAGGCAGCCGGTACCACTCGACGACATCGCTTCCACAGATTCCACAGGAAATAACCTTGACTAAAATCTCTTGGGGACCGGGATGAATTAAAGGTATTTCCACCAGCCGAATATCCAAATTATTGTACCAAATTACGGCCTTCATCACCGGCTGCTTTTCTTAGACTAATCTTAAGGGAGGCAATTAACTTTTCCTTATCTTTTGTGGCCCAGCTTTCCTTGTCTCTTTTGAGCAAGCGAGAGCTCCTGGTAAAGCGCAAAGGCTTTTTCTGGAGTTTCCTTCTGATGAACTACCGCTCGGACTGCTTGAATCATAGCTTCCGGGTAATCTGATTGGAAGATATTTCGTCCCATGTCCACGCCCGCGGCGCCTTCTTGAATGGCCCGATAAGCCATCTTCAGGGCGTCTATTTCGGGAATTTTTTTACCGCCAGCAATGACAATTGGGACAGGGCAGGCAGCAGTGACTGTTTCAAAACCCTCCTCTACATAATAGGTCTTAATGAAATGAGCGCCAAGCTCGGCGCAGATTCTCGTCGCCAAACGAAAATACCGGGCATCGCGCTGCATGTCTTTGCCTACGGCCGTTACGGCCAGAGTGGGGACTCCGTAGCGACTGCCGAGGTCAACGAGGCGGGTCATATTAAGGACGGTTTCGCGTTCATGCTCGCCGCCAATAAAAACCTGGACAGCCAAGGCGCAGGCATTCAACCGAATGGCCTCTTCCATATCTACCGCCAGGCCCTCGTTGGAAAGCTCTTTCAAAATGCTCGGACCGCCTGAGACCCGGAGAACCACGGATTTGGGGGTCGAAGGAGGAATGACGGTGCGCAGTATTCCCCGGGTTAACATGATGGAATCGGCATAAGGAATTAAAGGCAGGATGCTCAGGTCGATGCGCTCCAGGCCAGAAGTAGGCCCTTGGAAATAACCATGGTCAAAGGCCAGCATGACGGTGCGGCCGGTTTCCGGGTTAAAAATGCGGGCTAACCGATTTTTCATTCCCCAGTCAAGGGAATTTGAACCCTTGAGAAAAAATATTTCCGCCACTTGAGGTATTTCTGGCCGAAAGGCCGCCGCCGATTTTTCGTCCTTTTCCGGCATCTTAATTCTCCTCCCCGCTTAATTAATTCGTGCCGACTTACATATTTACCCTATTTTTCTCGTTTCTGCAAAGCCGTTTATGGGGTTAGGATAAGACTGACACTTTGGCCGACGGTCCTTGGCAATCAAAGTCTCTTTTGGTTGGGTTCGAGTTATAAGCCATTAGCTGTCCCTAAGAGGATAATCAAAAATTATTCTGAAAAATTATTCTGGAGGAAAAGCGATTAAATTCTCCCTCACCCCCCAGATATAAGGGGGTCGTCTTAAACAATGCGCCTTTCCCGCCAATCCGGCTTTGGCCATGGAGACCGCCTGAAATTAAACCTAATTTCACGCTCCCCTTTTCATTGGACAAAGCGAAGATAGCCAATCCTTAGAGGCCGCAAATTTTAATCCTGTATCTTCTGCAGCCCGGAAAGGGATATTTGTTTAAAAACCTGGTAGCGGTAAGAAACTTGACGCATTTTTAGAGATGCCACCAGAAAACCAGCCTTCAAACCAGAGGACTTAATTTTAACCTAACTGTCTTTCGGTTACTGAGATAAGAAAGACCTTGCCTTTTGGTTAAAAAAATGAGAAAATTCAAGGTAGTATTAAAGCGGGGTAGAGCTGATGCGGGGAAAAGAGAATGGTTAACCTTTTCGATGAATTTTCCCCGGCTAACCGACATTTGATAGCCTGGAAAAAAATTTCCCGAGGTGCCGCGGCGCCTTTTTTTAGGTCTATTTTAATTTCCTTTGGGCTTCATCTCTGTCTATTTCTTTTATTTTTAGTTGGTTCAGCGGACCTTTGGCGGCGGGTGCCTGCGGACGCTTCTTCCTCTGAGATTAATAAATCAGTGGCAATTAAAGAAAAAGCCCTGGCCCAGGCTTGGGGTTCGCTTCAGAAAAAATTGCCGTCTGGGGAGAGCTTAGGAGAGGCTATCGACCAGGATAAGCTCAAGGCTTTTCTTTCGGCCTTACTTAGGTTCGAGTTCTTGTCGCCGGAATTGAAGGAAGAAGAGCTGGCCGCCTTCTATCAGTCGCTATTGGAGGGGATAATAGGGAGCGGCTTTGAACCGAAGAACTTAGATAACAGAAAGATAACTGAGGAAGACCTTTTCGCCTTGTTTAACCAGCTTAAAAATAAAGAAATAGAAACAAAAAGGGGCCAGGTTTTTATCCCGCCCAGTTCTCCTGAAGCAGGCGCCTGGCTTTTCCTGGACCGCGGCCGGCTGGAAACGCTCCGTCGTCTCCAGCAGGTTGTTCCCAATGAAACCAAGTTTTCGCTGCAAGGGAATAAAGTTATAGTCAAGAGGCGCTATGGCCTGGAGAGCATCCCAGCCGTCTATTTTTTTAAGAGTTCTCCCTATGAAGAAATTCTGGCTAGCGGCGCCAGCCTTTTTTATTTTGTTTCGGGCTTCCCCCCTCTTCCCTTTAGTCCTGAGAGCCCCCCGGTTGAATCCGCTTTCCCCCAAACTCAGCCCCAGGAGATTTTTTTTCAAGGCCATAGCCTCCCCTTAAAACTTTTCCTGGTGGCGGTTTGGCCTTCGTTCCAGAAAGATAAGCCGAGCCAAGGCCAACCGGAGACAGAGGAAAGGGAAAAAGCCCTAAAACAATTGCTTGTGGAATGGCCTAAAATCCTGGATGAAATGGTTAAATTGCCGGAAAAAGAACAGCTTCGTCTTTTTTTTCAGCAGTATCTGGCGCCTTTTGACTTAAATGACTCCCGCATCGCGGCTCTTACTGAGGGATTTCTCACTAACAATCTTAATAACGTTATCATTCCTATCAACAATATTTCTGTTGCTTATGATTATTTGGAGGAACTTTATTTTAATAAGACCTTCGACCGGGAAATTATTGCTTTCCTCCGCCGCCATCTTCAAACAAGAGTCGGTGCTGAGTTCTTACTTTATTTAGCTTCGCAATATGCCTTTGAGCGGCGGGCGCTAAATTACCTCAGTCAGGCTTATAAGGAGGCCAAAGAGTTTCTCATCCGCCGGTTTCTGCCCGCTGAAATTCATGACCAAATGGCCAAATGTTTTGTGGTAGCGCTCATTTATGAAGACTGCTTGGCTGCAGCCAGGAAACAAGGCTATAAGTCCTGGTTTGAAGTTGAAGCTGATTATCTCCAGGCTCAGATGGCTTGCTATCAATACCTAATCAATTATCATGAGTCATATCGCGACCGAGGGTGGTATGAACTCGGTTGCTTTTATTGGAACGTTGGCGAGAGAGAAAAAGCTAAGGAATGCTGGCTGCAAGTGGGGACCAATTTCCCTTCCCGCGTCTGGAGAGAAATAATGGAGATATTGACCCGGACAGCTGATACAGAAAAAGCTTCTAAGGAGATTGATAATCTGTTCGCCGCCACCAGCGATGAAGACTGCCGACAGCTCCTGGCGCGCCTCCTTAAGGCCGGACGCTGGGAAAGCCGGGCCCGTCAGGCGGCGAGCCAGCATTAAATTTAATGTTTTTTCCAGTTTTTGGGTGGGCAAACCCGGAGAATTGAAGGCGCCAGAAGACCTATAGGCAGCCCTTTGTTGCGGATTTTTGGAAGGAACGCTCTCAGGTTGCCGTCGCATTTTATTTTTATTCATCTTATTCATCTAATTAGCCTCATGGACTTAAAATTATCTGAGGGGGACTTGCTAACGGCGCATTGAAATATCCTATTTTGCCCACAAGAAATTTTACCCACAAGGAACTCGGAAGAACCAATTTAATTCAAGTGGCGGTTTTCTTCCCTATTATGGGGGTAGGCAATGAAGCCTCCCAATGGGCCTCGCTTCGACTCCGACTTTTCCCGACGTTTCGTCCCTGTCCTCTTGGCGGCGACAAATGTTGGTTGTCAGATAATAGAGGTAGCGAGGGAGTCTTTTGTTTTTAGCCCTGTACCTGATATTTTGCTCTCAATTTCTCTGGATAAAAGATATGCCTCGTAAGAATGATTCACCGCTTCTTAGCCTCTCCGTTTATCTGGCTTAGGCTCAGATATCCTCCGTGGCCAGAAGTTCTCTCCAAGGCCGATTCGAGAAAGTCAAACCATCAATGGGTTGCTTCCGGCATCCCAATTTTATCTTTGAAGCCAGCTCCGACAAAATGGAAAAAGACAAAATTTATTAAATAGCCAAACCTTTGATTTGATATTAATCTGGTAACCAGCGATGTAGGGATAATGAATGGAGAGAAGAGGGGGAAATTCATGCCCTTCAA
>Ga0207433_10009103_pt1 | contig 15916 bp, 13 predicted proteins | sample YelNatPaOPGAMG01_FD_187559 | JGI IMG/M metagenome (GOLD analysis project Ga0207433, IMG submission 187559) | Hot spring thermophilic microbial communities from Obsidian Pool, Yellowstone National Park, USA - OP-RAMG-01 (SPAdes) (version 3) | ecosystem: Environmental > Aquatic > Thermal springs... | reverse complement strand
TGAAGAAAGATTTGAATGCCTTGTCCAGTTCCACGAGAGAATGCTGGAGGCTCTGTGAATTGATTTCATTCAACCATGTTATTTCTCTCTTCAATGCTGTGAGCATTTTCATGGTATCGAAAGAAGAAAGACCCTTCTTTTTGTTGTTCTTATGGTCAGCATAACACTTATTTCTGACCTCTAGAAAATGATTCCATACAAATCTACAAGACCCGAAGTGCTTTTCCAGGAGAATAAGTTGATTCTCATCTGGATACAATCTCACCCTAAGGGTCTTGATCATTACTTACACAAGGCAGTTGATATCAATGAACTTTTCGCAATTCATCCCCTCCCTGAAGGTCGGAGCTTTCTTGCTTATGTATTTGTAACAGCAATTTTAAATCAGTGGTTATGCCTTTATTTCTGAATTTCTGCCACCAATTCTCTGTCATATGTGCGTCCGGTGAATATCACAGTCAGGCCAGCAACCAAGGCAACTGAAAAGGCGTAGATATACGAATATGCAGGATCAACGAAATAGAGGAATCCCATTATTATATTGGCTGCAAAAAGGCCAGCACTCCTGGAAGCGGTTAGCCAGCCCATCCCCCTTCCTACGTTTTCTGACACCTTTGAAATTATTGTGGGTTCAAAAACCTCAGTAAACCCTGTTCCAAGGCCAATTACAACTGTAGAAAGATAGAATGATGCCGTTGGAAATTTCTCAATAATGGAAATGGCATAAAGCAACGCTCCCAATCCTGCAAGGATGTAGCCAAGGAGGCCCAGTGGAAGAGCCTCCCGCTTCATCTTTACGCGCGACATGAGGAATCCTACCGACGCTGAAACTGAAAGGAAAATTGTGTAAGTCAATGCACCCAGCAGGATATCCGATGTGACAAGTGCAACTGTGAGCACAAGAAAACCCATGCTGTAGTATCCGAAACCGAAAAGCGCCGATGAAATGATTACGCCACCAAAGAATCCGCTGTGTCTCTTCTTTGTCACATCAGATTTCACCTTTTGAGTGACAGGGGGTTTAACTTTGATGAGCATAAATGTAGAGATCACAATGGGAATAATTGTGACAATGAACACAGTTCTGAATGGATAACCAAGGGAAATAAGGGAAATAAAAACAAGTGTGGCGAGTATTCCCCCACCAACATCAAGGCCATGAAGTAGGCCGTAAGCTCTGGAGCGGTTTCCTTCGGAAACGGATTCACTCATTAGTGCTCGTCTGGCGGGCGACCTGAAGTTTCTTGCCCACCATCCGCCTGCGAATATGGCAACTGCTTCATAAACAGTGCCGGCAAACCCAGTGAATGACAGAACAGGAATCAGGGAGTTACCAAGTATGGCAATTTTTTTGCTTCCGTACTTGGATGCCAGCCTTCCTCCATAATATGCAAAGACCGATCCAACCCCATAGTTCAGAGCCTCCGCAATCCCGTAATAATAAACAGGAGCTCTGAGGATAAGCACAATGAAGAGCGGGAATCCAACTATCACTGCCTGATAGCCAAAATCTGCAAAAAATGCCGATAATGATATGTACCAGACATTTATTGGCAAACTCCTGTTTTCCGAATTCGTCGCCTTATCTGTTCCCTGCATTTCTTTCCCTTTCCTTCACACATTCTTTGCGGCTAAGGAATATTCTGAATATATTAGTCACCGATGGCCTATCCTTCATCATGATAGACTACCTGTGCTTAATTTAATTTGGGGCCTATATGAGTTGCAGCATTCATGTTTTTTATCCTGACTGCATTTCCTTCGCTTCTGTTAATTGCGAATCGTACTTTAAACTTTAGATGTTAGAACACAACTAGTTGAATGAAAGTAATTTCTGTTTTGAGACGTTAAACAGGCCATAAAATATCGTCTTTACCGAATAGGTAATAAAAAAACAGTATTTAGGAGAAATCTATGCTCATAATAACAAAACCAGCTTTTGCCATTCATGTCATATGAACATCATCTAAGGTATTTCAGTTCTATGATGGCCCGATAATCAGCATCGAACCGAGCGGGTCTAATTAATTTTATTTATTTTTTTAGAGCAGTAAAAGAATTTAAATAGAAGTTTCCCTGTCCAATTATTATAGAAATAATATTAAAAAGGTGTAAAAAAATGATCAAACGAAATATGGTGATACAGATGGTGGCTATTTCAATAGTGTTCTTGTTTTTGATCTCTGGATTTTCGGCTCTGACCTATGGAACACAAACTCCTAATAATTCCACATACAGTTCATTTGAAAATAAAGCTCCTAGAACTTTGCTGAATAACATAAATGATAACAAACAACCTGTAAATCCATTCTCTCTGTATTCAAAAGAACCCGCACCTATGGGAATTGCCGATTATGGTATAGGTCCCAATGGTCAACCATATAAATATGAAACAAATTCTTTTTTGTCCACAGCAAAAATCTCTAGCCTGATAGCCTATAATTCATCCACTAAGGGCTACGGATATAACATCTCTTTTCAATTGAATGTTATGCTTACGTTCAATAACAGCGGAAATCAATATGTTTACTGGGTTCAAGAAGGCCCTAACGTAAATACTCAAGACAATAATGTTAGCATGTGGGTAAACATTTTTAATGTTTCATCTTCATCTTCTGAGATGAATAACAGCATGGTCAGTGGAAACGGGAGAGTTTATAATGGAACATACATTTTTAACGATCCTACTCCTGGTTCTGGCAATTTTGTCAATATGAGTTATCCCTACACATTAAAATATATAGTAAATGCATCTGAGTCGCCAAATGGAAATCCAGAAGTCAAATTCTTTTACAATGATGGTTTTGGGTGGATAAATTTTGACACAGTTATCTTTACATTTGCAGACAACATGAAATCAGTTCCGTCGTTTTTGGTAGATGGTTTTAATTATGTTCCCAATGGATATATGTTCTATGATGCTGAGTGGATAGTAGCTGGGTTTGGAAATGGAGAGCAAGTGGAGGCAATTAAATCAAATCTTTCAATGCAGCTGGAATACTGGAACGGGCACAATTATCAGGAAATAACTAATGCTTACGATTTCGGATCTGACACGGCGGAGGGAATGAGTAATGTAGTATCGTCAGTTGCATCTTACAGTGAGAATGGGAGTATATTTGAGAGCGTCCTGAACGGGTCAGGACAGCTTTCCCAGGTTTATAATCAATCTGATATTGGGATCGTTAACATATCATCCTCTCTTTCTTCCGGCTACCTTATGGTTAACAATACGAAATACAATTTCATCGATGGAGATGTGAACATCACAATAGCACCTGGGGCATACTCTTTCAATCTTTATTCGTCATCTGGTTCGTTGATAAAAAAATGGAGTGAGGTAATCCATGCAGGTGAATACCTTGCGTTATCTACCCTAAATGTTTACCAGGTGACATTCATGGAGAATGGTCTTCCAACTGAAAAAGTATGGTACGTTAATCTCAGCAACGGACAAACATTCCCGTCGACAACAGACACTATAACGTTTACGGAACCAAACGGTACATATTCATACGCAGTAGAGACAAATATATCAGGTGGCAGTGGAATTAGATACGTAGTATCACAACCCTCGGGAGCAATTACGGTCAATGCAGCCAGCACAAACGTAAATGTTTCTTACGCAAGACAATATTATCTCACAGTCATTGCAAACTTTTCTAACGGAGGTTCAGTATTACCGTCTAGTGGCTGGTACAATGCAGGTTTGTCCGCAACATTAAGTGCAGTTGCCAACAGCAGTTTCGAATTTGTATCTTGGACTGGAAGTGGAAATGGCAGCTATTCCGGAATTAAAGATCAAATTTCAATAACAATAAATGGCCCTATAACAGAGAAGGCTAATTTTGTAGAAATTTACCAGGTAACATTCACAGAAACAGGGCTTCCCTCTCTAACAACGTGGTACATTAATCTGACGAATGGAAAATCATTTGATTCAAGTACAAATACGGCAGCAACATATCTGTCTAACGGGTCCTATTCTTACAATATTGCCACTACCGACAAGGAATATTCAGCACTGGGAGGAACAATAATTGTAGATGGTACGGATCTGGCCATAAATGTGAAATTCAATCTTGTTACATATGTAATAACATTCAATGAAAATGGTCTGTCCTCGGGAACATCGTGGTCTGTTACACTGAATGGTTCCACAGAAACATCATCAAATGGCACAGTAATTTTCATTGAACAAAATGGGACATACAGTTACAATATTTCAGCCATAGCAGGGTATAGAACTGCCACATATTCTGGAACGATAAATGTCAATGGAAATCATGTCGCAGATACAGTAACCTGGACGGTGATCTCATATCCGCTGATGGTTACCGAAACTGGGATACCGAATGGAATTGCATGGTCGGCCACAGTTACAGGAACAACATTCAATGGCCAGCACATCAATGTCACACTGACATCGACAACAGATGAAATAACATTCAACGAGCCCAACGGATCTTATTCCTATAAAATACAGCTACCATCCGGATACACAGGAAATACAAAGGGGAATATAACTGTAACAGGGCAGTCAGTAACTTCACAAGTAAAGGCGGAGCAGCCTTATAATTACACCGATATAGAAGTCATAGCCACAGTAATAATAATTATCGCAATCATAGGTGTAGTCCTTGCAATGAGGAGGAACAGGAACTGAGATACTCCCCCAGCTGGAGCTTCGGATGTTATCACTTTTTCACTTATTTCCGCACCACCTCTCACGGTCTTGCTGGTTTTGCGGGAATTCCATTACTGAGTTTTGGGGTTGTTCCTGTCACTGAAGTTGCACATTTAGGGGTATCGGTGGTCCCTTTGCATGCACACAGAGATGCATGCAATGGAGATATGCCTTTATTCTGTTATTCAGCACAGACAGTGTAACAAGATATACTCTCAACATTATTACCGAAGCCCCTGAGTAATCCTATTCCCTCATAAATTCCTCTCTAATAATCTGATACTTTCCCCTTGCCCCCAGATATTTGGTGATTTTTTATAAATTCATTTATGCCCAAAGTTCCGAGGTAATACAATGCCCTGATGATTCCTAGAGCTGAGTTGAATTCCATCTTCGAAAACCCAAGCGCCGCCTTTCCCCTTGTGTCTGCAAGCTCCTTGAATATGTTTTCTACGCCGGAGAACACTCTTTCATTCATGTTCTGCACTATCCATTTTATAATGGGATTGGGCATTTCAGTTGTCAGTAGGGGTAACAGATCCCTCGTGACCTTTATGGAATGTCTCCAGGAGGCGTACAGAATGTCCCAATATCTGTCAGGGATTGTCTCAAACTTAGGAAATGTGTTCCCCTTGAGCCTGCTCGGGGTCATGGGTATGACGGGAAGAGGAAAGACCCACGCCTCCAAATTTCCATCGGCTATCCTGTTTATTATAGAAAGAGTTTCATTCATGTCACTCTCTGTTTCATCCGGATACCCGATTGTCACTGTGTAACAGGGATGAATGCCATTATCTACCATTATCCCCGTTGCGTCGTAGATTATGTCCCCCCATTCATGGGGAGTCCATGGGTAGGTCTTCCCCCTCATGTACTTCCCTATTATGCGTTCGCTCCCGCTTTCAAGACCAACCACTGGAGCTTCAGCCACATACTTATCATACTCAGCGATATGCGATATTTCCTCTACCGTCCTGGGGCTGGACTTGACACCGGGGGCTGTTATATGCGGAAAATAGATGTGAGTAGCTCCAAGGTTCTTCACACCTTTGAAAAGATTGATAAGCGCTTCGTGATTCACTTCCAGTCTCCTGGACCCATAAAGCATTATGTCATCTGTCAGAAGTTCTACTCCCTTGATTCCATGATTAAAATTTAGCTTCACTTCCCTGAGGATATCGTCCAATGGTATAGAACGAAATGTCTCAGGAGTTATAGAACAGAACTGGCATCCCCTAGGACATCCCCTGGTGATCTGAACCTCTCCGAACCTGGTAGGCTTGGTTATGACAGGTATCTGGTCCACCTTTGGCATTCTCCCCTGTAAATGCCTTGGGAATTTATTCCCACTCATCATTTTCCTGACCAGTAGTGGAAAATCTAACTCTGCCTCACCCTCAAATACAGAGTCGACCCAGTCAGGCCTGTTCAGTTCTATCTGCCACGCGGCTGCTCCTCCGATTACCACTTTGAAATGGTATTTTTCCTTGAGCTCAACAACCGTTTCGCTGAGTTCTGAGAAGAACTTTGATGTCCAGCTCTCTCCCCCGCCGAATATCATAGTTAATTTTGATGTCACTGGACTTAGCCCGTATGGGTCATGAACGTTTATCCCCAGTATCTTGGTGTTTGAATCAACAGCTCTTTCGAGAACCTCAGGCGGTGTTACTGATACCGTGATATTTTCCTTCTCAAGAATCGCTTCCAGTTTTCTGAGAGGATAAGGTGCTATCTCAGCTTCGAACCGGTTATCGGCAGCAATTGGAGGAGTAAAGAACTTGTTCATGAATAGTCTTGGAACAAGTCTGGCAGGCAAACAGGCAACATACCCAAGTGGGGATGCACCATTATAGTCTGTAAATGTCCCCCTATCAGATGTTAGAACAACATCTGCAGACATAGACCTTTTAGTACCAAAGGATATTAAAATTTAATGTGTTTCAGAAGTGATAAATCATTGAATCTTGCTGTTTGGCATGAAAAATTGTTATTCTCTATTTCCATCTCAAATAATTTATAACACTAATCAAAACTCACTTACCCACTCGTTCTGCCATAATCATGATAAGAAAGGGAACGACTTCATTGTAAAGAAATACTTTCATCTCTGATGGGATGAGGCAACTTATCTCCCTGATGGGGAAGAGATTCTGAATCATCTACGTGAACGAGTAAACCGTGGAGGATAAAATCCATCACCTGGTCAATCATATTGTCATTCAATTTGTCATCCCATAGAATATATTTCATTCCGATGAAATCCGCAATGCCCATGAGCTCAAATGACAATAGCTCCGGGTCCATCCTTCTCACTTCCCTGCTATCCATTGCTACGCTCAGTCCTTCCGCATACCCTTTTGAGATTTCATTGTAATACCACTGGAATAACTCTGGATCAACATACTCAGCCTGTCTTATTATCCTGTAGAGCTTTTTGTGCTGCTTCAGGAATTCAAAGAAACTTTTAAAACCTGTAATTTCGATCTCTTTCCTAGTACTCAATCCGTTCACAGAAATGCTGATTGATTTCCTGAGATCATGATTGAGTTTCTTTATCAAATCGACAAATATTTCTGACTTGGAATCATAATAGATGTAGAAGGTCCCCATTCCAACTCTTGCCTTCCTGGTTATCTGACTAATACTGGAATCAGAATACCCCTTATCGCCAAAAACTTTTTCTGCTGCTGCAAGGAGTTTAAGCTTGGTTTTCATACCTCTCTTTGTTTTAGGTATCTTCATTGTTGCTTCATCCTGCCGAGAATTATCGTTGAATTTAATACTTGGGGTCCTCCCTTCTTCATTACTGTCAGAGTACACCTGTATAAAGTGTACTTATCCCTCTCCACTAGCTCGGTAACTGTTAACTGAGATGTTATAGTATCTCCGAACTTCACAGGATCTATAAACCTAACCTTGTCAAACCCGTATAGAAAATATTCGTGAATGTTTTGCGAGATCAGACCAAGTCCAAGGGATAGGGAGAGAAGGCCATGGGCAATCCTCCCGTTGAAATCTGTTTTCCTTCCATAATCTTCGTCCACGTGTAATGGATTGAAGTCTCCGGTTAAGCCGGCAAATCCAAGCACATGATATTCTGTAACAGTTATGCTATTTCCATCTAACACATCACCGACTTTTAAATCATTCATCTTTTCCACCTCTTATTAGGGAAGCATAGTCTTTCTTTCCTGCCGAAGTCTTCGGTATTTGCCTCACGAATTCAAAATATTTTGGTATTTTATATTTTGCAATATACCTTTCAGCAAACTTCCTCAGCTCCTCTTCTGTCATTTCCTTCCTCAACACCACATAAGCCTTACCCACTTCCCCCCATTTTTCATCCGGAATGCCTATCACCGCGCATTCAGTAACTGATGGATTCATTTCAAGGACAGATTCTATTTCTGTTGGGTATATATTCTCCCCGCCAGACTTGTACATGAATTTCTTTCTACCTACAAAGTAATAGAATCCATTTTCGTCCATCCTCAGTATATCCCCGGTTTTTACGTATGTGTCACCCCCAGTCAAACTATTTTCCATTCCTACGTACCCAGAAAACACTATTGGACCACCCACTTGGAGTTCCCCCTCAGTCGATTCGCTCCCATTTTCATCTACAAGCCTCAGGTCACAGAACGGGGTCTTCCTTCCCAAGCTCATCGGTCTCTTCAAGTCTTCATCGCTTGAGTAGAAGATATTCGGTCCTGCTTCTGTAAGTCCATATCCCTGAAAAATTTTAACTCCCTTGGATCTGAATGATTCAACTACACCGGGAGATGACATCCCTCCGCCAGACTTGATGAACCTCAAAGAAGAAAAGTTCATTGAATTGAAATCACTTAATTGCGTTATCTCCAGCAGAACAGCAGGAACGGTGGAAAAAACTGTGATGCTTCCGCTATTAAGGATTGAAGCAATCAGTTCTGGCCTAAACTTCTGAATTATCACTGTTTTCCCCCCTACAATGAAAATTGGCAATGTAAGAACATTCCATCCGCCGGTGTGGTAGAATGGATAAGCTAACAGGGAGACATCCTTCAATGTCAGTTTCCATGAAAGTGATGTGTTAACAGCATTGAAAATAATTGACCTTAATGGGATCTTGGCCCCTTTGGGTTCGCCCGTTGTCCCACCAGTGAATATGATAAGCACATTATCTTCCAGATCCTGCTGTACACCTGGCGGATGATCAGCATTGTTTATCTTCAAGCTTTTAAGATTCAACGAACTTATTCCAGTATCTCTAACAAGATTCTGAATACTCTGTGGAAGTCCTTCATTTACAATGGCAATTGAAGGTTTGACCGTTTCTATTTCATGGATTATTTCTGGATCCTTCAGTTTGATATTGTGCACAGCAAGGGTAGCCCTCAACTTTATTGCTGCGAATAGAAGAACTGCTTCAAGTGCAGTATTGTCTGAAAAGAGTGAAATAACACTTCCCTTCTTAACGCCAAGTTCTGAAAGTTCATTTGCGAAAGAGTTGGCTATTGCATCTACCTCTCTATAGGAGTATTTTCCCCCGTTGTAATCCTCAAATGCGATTGCATCCCTGTAAGAATCAGCCGAAAATTTCGATATATCCAGGATCATCTTTCCCCCCACTTTAGTACGGTAGAACCCCACACGTAACCAGTTCCAGCTGCGGCAAATACTATGTACCCCTTCTCGAATTTTCTCTCTTCCAGCGCAACATTCAACCCTATGAACTGATCCGCCGATTGACTATGCCCGTATTCATCAAGGTAAACGGATCTATCGAAATCAATCCCAAGAGACTCAATTAGGCCCCGATGGAATGAAGGTTTCATGTGGTTCAGGAATATCATCCGAATGTCACTCATACTGATCCCGCTCTTCTTGACCGATTTCTCTATGACCTTCCTGAAATTATTAAGTGATTCTGCCTCCATCTTCCTCTTGAACTCCTCCTTTGAGACGAGACTTTCAATATAAGGCCTATCTGCCTTGCAGTAATCCCTGAAGGATGGAACCCTTGCACTTCCAGGCACTATCAAAGCAGCTTCTGATAGGGACCCATCAGTGAGGAATTCTGATTCCATTATTTCATTCCCTCTGGCATCTCTGCTAACAATTGCGGATACACCAGCATCGGCAAAGTCATCCATCCAGGAAGTTGACTTATTTTCTGGATTGACTATAAATGATTCTTTGGATGCACCTACCAGCAGGACGGCACGCATATTCCTGTTGGCCATGAGCATACCCTTAGCAAGGTTTAGACCCATTACCATCCCAGCACACATAGCCGATACATCGAATGAATATGCATTTCTGAGTCCTAGTCTCTCCTGAAGATTGGTAGAGATCAACCAAAGATTATAATCCTTCCATTGAGATCCTATATACATCAGGGCGCCGATATCATCTTTTGAAAACCCTGCATCCACAAATTTTTCTATCGCATTCTTTGCAGCATAGAAAGCCATATCGGAAGGCATCTCGCTGGGAGAACTGACATGCTTGCTTTTAAGCCCTTGCTTATTAATGACAACATCAGGAGGGATCTGAAATTCCCTCCCTATCTCTTCATTGCCTACCTTGCCCTCTGGCAAGTAGAGGCCAAATGATGCTACCCCCACTTCATCCATTTAGAACACCTCCTCCAAAAATTCAGAGTATGTGGATCCTTCCACTGCACCAATAAAATCTAGAACGGATTTGTTGAACCTAACAAATTCCTCTATGAACAGAAGGTGATTCTGATTTTTGAACAATATCAGTGAAGAAGTGGGGATGCTCCTGTATATCAATAGACTGTTCAGCCATGGGAGGACCTTATCCTCCATTCCCGCCACTATCAGTGACGGCACTTTTACGTTCCTGTTGGAAACAGAACTGTCGAAATTGATTGAGGAAAGGGATTGGTAAATAAGCTGATCTTCAGGTTGCAGGCTTTTCAGCCTATCCTCTATTATTGAATTAAATTGGTCAGGTTTTGATGTGGGGAAAGATTCAGTGAATGCAAGGGACATCGTTCTCCTTATCCTGTCTCTGCTTGACTCTCCATTTAGATTAAGACGCATCTGGTCAAACACTTCCTTTGACATGGGAATGGATTTTTTACCTCCGCACGACGTTGATACGAGGACAATTCCCTTGACCCGTTCCGGTTCAAGTGCTGCAATTCTCTGTGCTATGAAACCGCCCATGGAAACCCCGATCACGTAGAACATATCAAACCCCAACTGGTCCATTACTGAAATGGAATCCTTTGCAAACATCTCTATGGAATATGGACCAGTAAGCTTCTCGCTTTTCCCAACACCCCTGTTGTCTGGCATGACTGAGGTAAAATGTTTACTGAAGTCAGGAAGCTGATATTTCCACATCCAGGTAGAATATCCCAATCCTTCCAGAAGAAGTACTGGAATCCCTTCCCCCTGAATTTCATAAAATATCTCGTGGTCATCTACTTTTATGAATGGCAATGTCAGTTCCCTCCTGTCCCAAGATAGATATTCCTCAGATCCTTGTTCCCCCTTATATCGTCAGGAGTTCCAGAAAATACTATCTTTCCAGATTCCAGAATGTATACCTTTCTTGTCAGGAACAGAGTTTCAGCCAGATTCTGCTCCGTTAGGAGAAGTGACATACCCTGAGATATTTCTGAAATTTTTGATACCAGCTCCCTTACTGTCCTTGGAAAGAGTCCAGTCGTTGGTTCATCCATCAGGAGCAGTTTAGGACTAGTTATTATCGCCCTCCCGATTGATAACATCTGCTGCTGTCCCCCGCTCAAAGTTCCAGCTTTGTCATTCCTCTTTTCTTTGAGGTCCGAAAAGATTTCGTAAATATTCTCGACCGAATCCTCATATGATCCTTTCTCCCTCCTGACCGACTCAAATGATACCCTCAGGTTATCTTCGACACTCATCGAGCCGAATATTCTCCCCCTTTCCGGTACTGTTGCTATACCCATCAACGCAATGGAATGCGGATTCATTCTGTCTATTTTCTTACCGTCTAAGGAAATGGATCCACTGATTGGCCTGAGGCTTCCATTTATTGATTTAATAAGTGTGGACTTGCCCGCCCCATTGGCGCCGGCCACTAAGGTTGTTCCCTCGCCGGCAGTTAGCGAAATGCCGTTAAGGACTTTAGATCCGAAGTACCCCGCACTGAGATTTTCAATTTCCAGCATTTATAATTCCCCCAAAATAGAGTTCTCCTATCTTTTCATTCGCTTTGAATTCGCTCACACTTCCATCAAATTTCGTCTCCCCCCTGTCAAGGAGAACAATCTTGTCAACCAAAGGCAGAAGTGCAGATATTTTATGTTCCACTATTACCATATGTTTTCCAATTTCTTTGATGTCGAGGATGAATTTGGATAATTTTTCAATGTCATCCTTCCCCAGCCCTCCAAATGGCTCGTCCAGCAACAGAAGGTCAGGGTTCGCAGACAGCGCCTTTGCTATCTCGAGTTTCTTAAGCAGTCCAAAAGGGAGTTCGACAGGAAATCTATCCTGAAAGTTTTCCATTCCTGTTATTTTTAAGATATCTTCAGAATTTGATTGACTGCGTACCTTGCTGAAAAGTTCTACATTCTCCCTTACTGTCAGTGATCTGAATGGTCTTACAACCTGAAATGTTTTTACTATACCCATTCTCGCCCGCCTGTAAGACGGGAGTGAGGTGATATCCGTTCCTTTGTAGAACACTTTCCCGGATGATGCCTGATTTTGTCCTGCAATTATATTTACAAGTGTTGTCTTCCCTGCGCCATTTGGACCGACAATCCCCACAATCCCTGATTCCATTTCCATTGAAACGTCCCTAAGAGCCTTGTTGCCACCCCAGGATTTCGATATATTTCTTAACTCGAGTATGTTCATTTGTACCATCCCGATATTCCCTTTGGGAGAAACAGAAACAGGAAAATGGCTAAAGCAGCAAACAGCATTAATGTGAGGTCACCGACATATTGTTGCAGGTACTGCGACATCAATATTATCAAATATCCTGCTGGAATTGCCCCCAGGATCTTCCCCTTTCCTCCAAGTATAGCAATCACCATGGGATAGAGCAAGAATTCAAGGCCAAATGCATCCACTCCAGCAAATGTTGTAGTCATCGCGTAAATGGCTCCTGCAAGTCCGGCTATACCCATAGATACAGAGAATATGACTACCTTATATGGAAAGGAATTGACTCCCTGGGTAACAAGAGCACTTTCATCGTCCCCTATGCCCTTCAACACAAGACCAAAGTGGGTTGAATTCACCACATAAATTAGGGTTAGAACAACGAGAATGAGAACTGACACATATATCAGCGATACTTCAGGAGATTTTGAAATTTGGACAATATCAAAATACCCAATTGTAGGCATTCCGAGAACAGTCCAGAATGCCAAAATGAATGATGTACCAATCAAGGGCAGGAGGAGAGATAGAAGGGTGAAAAATACGCCTCTAACCCTTACTGTCGGAATTGTGAATACCAATCCCGCAAGTATTCCGAATACTGTCGACATTATAAACAAGAGTGGGACTGGCAGGTGGAATGAATAATAAAAGTACCCGGTTGCAAATACCCCAACGCCGAAGAAGAATGAGATTCCAAAATTTATATAATTCGTTGTCCCGGATGAAAAATCCCAAGCAAGCGCGAGTAATATGAATATATCAGAAATCGTCAGTGATAGGGTAAGGAAAGGAGATCTAATGACTATTGATACAACCGCAGTCAGTAAAACGAGGAATATTGAAATCATGTAACCCCTAGATAGAAAATGGATTGGTTTAATCTTCATTCTTTCTTCCTCCCAAACCGTTCGGGAACAATATGATAAACACAATTACTATAACAAATGCAACTATCTCAGAAACATCGTAATGAATCAGATACTGGCTTGCTACTTCAGAAAATGAAACTATCATTGCAGAAGGTATGACCCATTTAAACTTCCCCAAACCACCAATTATTGACACCGCGAACGCTATGACGAATGGGTTGATCCACATATCAGGAGTGACCTCCTGTGACGGAACCACCAGGACAGCAGCTATTGATATGAACAGTATGGAAATGACAAGGATCAGCATCATCACTTTTCTCGTATCTATTCCAAGGAGTTCAGCTACCTCTACATCTTCAGAAGTGGCTCTCACCTTCCTGCCAAATGAACTTTTCTCTATCCATATCCACGCAAATGCCACTATTGCAATTGATATCACAGCTGAAAGAAACAAGGAATAACTTACAGACACTTCTGCCAGACTGAATGACGCACTGGGGAAGGGACCGGGTATTATAAAACCGACTTCTCCCCCAAAAAGGTATGAATACAGGTACTGCAGCAGGAGAGCAAAAAGAAGCATAGTAACCATGAATATATTTGCATTTTTGGTAAATCTCAAGACGAAATAGAAAATCGCTATTCCTATTACCACCGTCAATAAGATGGAGACAACAATTGCTCCTGTAAGTGGAAAACGCAAGAATGTGATAAAATAATAGATTAAGTAAGCTGTTGTCATATAAAGGGCTCCATAGGAAAGATTGAGTATCTTGGAAACACCAAAGACGAGAGTGAAACCTGCAGAAATGAGAGCGTAAACAAAACCGAATAAGAGCCCGTAAATCAAAATTTCAAAAAATAAAAAATATATAATAATGCCCCCTTCACTATACCTTTACAGTTACATTACTTATGACAGTACCGTTCTGGAGTTGCACATTTGTGAATGTCAATGGGTTGAGGGATGTCCATACCACATAGAGTTTTCCGTTGCTGTGCCACTGCATGGCAACTGCGGGAACCGACGGTACTGGGGTCAGTGTTACGATAAGACCGTGAGAAGGCGAAAATTTGATGACACCTGCTGGTCCAGTATAGTTTGTCTGTTCAAGATAGGGAATGACAGCGTTGCTTGAAAGATTCTGTGCTTTTTGTATGGCTTCCGTCAGGTAATAGATGGACGAGTATACAAATCCATCCTCAAATATAGGGTTGAAGCTGTAATTTGCAACGAATTCATTGTAAAATGGAATTGATGAACTTGTTATGTTCACTGGCAACATTGGTCCCCATCCAAATGTGAATTCACCGTTACATCCTCCGTTTGTAGCATTGTAATAGTCGTATGTCTTCCCTTCCATTTCTGCCATCACATCGGCACCCATGAGTATAGGTTTAGCCCCGCCAGTAGCCCTGTCTGCACTCCAATCGAATGTGTCCCAGTTGGATACAAGCAAGGGAGTCTCGGTCCCCGCAGCGAGAATATATATTGCCTGGGTGTTAAGACTGGCCAACTGAGAAAACAAAGAGTCGTATGAACCGCCAGGTGGAGATAGCGGGAAGTAGTTGATATATGTCACGTTGAACCCTGCTTCTTCGAAAGGTTTGTACAGTGGTGAGCTTGTTCCTCCGTTTCCAATGTCTACTTTGGTCCACGCCGCCTGTTCTCCTAGAATTGCGAAATTTGTGATATTATCCGGTATAAGTCCCTCTTTATAGGCCAGAAGCATGTAAACAGGAAGGGCCCCATATTGAACGCCCTGGTTTGTAGAGTTTACGAACCCGTTGAAAATATATTTGTTCGCAGAATAATTTTCCGCCACAAACGTAGAAATTTCAGGATCAGCACCGAATGTTATATAGAGGGTATGGTATTGAGCAGCAATTGGAAGTTCTGCATCCACTACGTCGCTTCTGTAACCGCCGATAAGATAGTTCACATGGTCCTGTGTAATGAGAGAGGTAACGCCATTAATACCATTGCTCACCGGAATTGATGGATCGGCCTCTTCAGTATCATATGTAACTATCTTCAGCTGGTAATGGGTACCGTTCACAAGTACACCGCCATGGGAATTTATCTGATTTACCGCAAGTTGAGCTGAATCCAGCATGTTTGTACCAATGGGAGAATTCAAGGGAAGAGGCATTCCTATTAGAATGTATTTGCTGGAAGTCTTGTGTGCTTGAGTTTCATAAAAAGCAACAGATGCACCTGCCACGACGATCACGACAACAATGACAGCTACGATTATTTTGGTTGTTTTAGAATATGACAGTTGATTCACCTCCCATATTCGTCACGAAGATAGTTATTCCAAATGGACCTATTAAATATTTCTACTGTCGCTCCTGCCTAAGATCATGAAATTGGCCGTGTTGACATATCAGCTTATTTCAAAGCTAAATCTGAAGAATTTCGGTATTATTATTAGTCCATAGAAAGTCAGCGGTAC
>Ga0207433_10009102_pt1 | contig 15916 bp, 11 predicted proteins | sample YelNatPaOPGAMG01_FD_187559 | JGI IMG/M metagenome (GOLD analysis project Ga0207433, IMG submission 187559) | Hot spring thermophilic microbial communities from Obsidian Pool, Yellowstone National Park, USA - OP-RAMG-01 (SPAdes) (version 3) | ecosystem: Environmental > Aquatic > Thermal springs... | reverse complement strand
CCCACGGGAACGCTCAAATCAACTCCATAAAATCCCTTTTGAGAAATAAATCTATTCGCAACCTTCCCGCTATAGCCCTCGCTTATCCCCACCATATTCTGGCAGGTGAAAAGGAGGGAAGCATCGCATTTTCTCGTTGAAGTGTTCTTCAGTTTGAAGCGGAAGAAAGCGAGGGGAAGAGCGGAGTTCTTGTAATCGTGCGGGATGAAGGAGGAGAAAGCGGTCATTTCAACTTGGATTGGCAATTGCTTATCCTGGTAGATGAGATGAGCGAAGGGGAATTCTCCTTTGTAGGAAATCCTTTCAACCGTGGGAAGGGACTCGTGAGTTAGCTGAAGAACCTTCGCAACGGGAGCCTTTCCTTCCTGTTTGACCCTTATGGCGAAGAAGCTGCGAGGACTGGGATAGGGGTTTGCTGTATTGTTGAAAATCTGCCACTCCTCAAGCGCACCATTTGGACGAATCTCAATCGTTCCCGTTCCCAGTCCACCGAGGACAATCCCCGACCGACCAGCGTAATTTTCCTTAGTGAACTCAAAATTTGCCCCAAGAAGGGGAAGGACCACAAGAATAGAGAGCAGTATTTTGATAGTCCTCAATTCCTTCAACCTCCTTTCAATAATTTTGAAAATTATAATCTCATATTGTTATAATGTCACTTTTGATTTTGCCACAACAGGTTAAGGGATGATAATCTGAATCCTTTTTAAGAAAACGATTTTAGGAGGGGATAGCAATCCCGAGGCTTTACACTGTTCTCCAAAGGTTGAAGGCGGGCAGTTCGTTATTTTCAATCTAATCTCATTGTCTCCCTCCCTGAGGAAATCATCTATCTCTAAATCCCAAGGGGAAGAGAAGAGATAACCTGCTCTTCTCCCATTCACTTCTACCTCCACTGCTTCCTTGATTTGACCAAGGGAAAGGATGGCTTTCTCCCCAATATAGGATTGTGGGAGAGAGAAGCTCGTTATATAATCCATTGTTCCAACATAGAAGGGAAATCCCTGCTCAGTCCAGGAACCCACTTCCAAGCTCGGTTTCCTCTTCCCTATGACCCACTCTCCCTCTAAAAAGGAAAGGGAGAAGTCTCCCTTGAGATAAGCCTGGGGAAGGGAAGGATATTTGGCGTGATTTATAAGGAAAACCAAAAAGTTAGCGCCTTCCTCAAGATAACCCTTAAGGGAAATCTCGTCTCCAAACTTTAGTTTCTTTTCGTTGATGAGCAGAGACTCAACGGGATGCTCTACACATAACCTGATATCCTCCACAATCTCCCTCAGGGAAAAGGAAACTCTATACCAAACCTCGCCCTCGGGCGTATAATGCGGAGGCAGCGGAGCCCAGCCTTCTTTTCCCTCTTTCCCCCAAAAGCGAGCAAGAAAACCTCTTCTTTTCATCTTATAATCCCATTTCTTCAGAGGTAAAATATTTGCCTCCTCAGGCTCAATCCTCCATTCCATAGGGAGATTAATAGGGGGAAGAGAAGGAGAAGGTTCTACCTCCACAATCTTTCTCTCCCCCTTAACTTCTATGACAGCGAAACAGGATTCCTCTCCCCTTTGCCATCCCCTTATCTCCAATCTCTCGCCTTCTATCCTGACATCTTCTACGAGGAAATTTGCTTGGTCTATGTGCGCCTCTTCCCCTTCCTCAATAATAAGGGCGAAGAGCTTTGAGGGATGAAGCTCTAAGGGGATGATGATTCTCCCATCCTCCATCAAGGAGTAGCTATAAATTTTCTTAATCGTTCCTTTTTCTATATCAAGCTCGTAAGGTTTTCCTGTTATGGGAAGCATAGCGTTCAGCTTCGCGGGCTTTTCTCCCTTGTTGAGGAATAGAAATAGAGAATCTCCTCTCGGGAGGCAAATGATTTCCTCTTGGAGGGAATCAAGGTCGGGAGGAGAGCAATTGCGAAGGATTTGCCTTGTTTGACGCAGAGCTTCCCCCCTATCGGGATTGACAGCTGGCTGGTAGGAATAAATCTTCCCCTGGGATATGGGATGTATTCTCCCTATCGCATAAACAACACCGCTCCCCATCCCCATAGCGCTTGAGACGAGATATAAATTGTTTATGTCTTCCACATTAACCTTGAATAGGGAGCGGACATCGTTTTCCAAGCTCGTGTCCCTCTTTTCCTCCGAACGAAAGGGAAGCATTCCCAGGGCGACGAGATTGCCCCCCGATTCATAAAATCTCTCCAACCATCTCAAGGTGCTTCTCTTCAGGGTAGTTGTTGAGGGAATAATGACCGTTTTCAACTCCGGGATATTTGGAATTTCCTCTTCATCAGCGAAGGAGAAATCGTAATGTATTTTATGAAGCAACTCGGAAAGGAAGAATAAGTCCCTCTCAATGGCACGAAAATGTTCATCGTCCTCTCCCAACCTTTGATGAGTCCAGAGAGAAAGGCGGGGAAGGAGCATAACCGTCTTTTTCTTTTTGGGGAATTGCGAGGAAAGGAAATTGAGACGAGATTGATAGGAGGAGAATATGGGGAGGAGCTTCTCCCAGAGGGTGGAATCAACCTTTGGGGAAGGAAGGGAAAATATTGAGCCGCATATTCCCAGAGAGGTGAAATGGTTGATTTCTCTCTTTATTTCCTCCGGTGAGGAAGACCATTGGAGTTCAACCTTCAATAGGAGGGAAGAAACGGAGGAAAGGAGGGTCGTAGCGAGCTCATTTAAGAGGGGATTGAGGGAAGGGGCCAAGACGGAGGAAGGGATTTGGGAGGAAAGAAGGAGGATTTCTCCCCAGCAGTGTTCTTGGAAGTCAAAGGAAGCAAGCAGGGAAAGCCCCTTTTTCTTTATGTTATTTTTAATCGCTCTGAGATTTTCCTCCCAAATCTCGTAAACCGTCCTGCGAAAATCATAGCGAAATTTAGGGGATTTTTCCTCAATGTCAAGGCAAAGGGAAGGGAAAGAAGGTTGGAATGGATATCCTCTTCTCCTTTGAAACTCCTCAAGGAAATCGTCTCGCCAGGGAAAGGGGATAAGCTCCAAAGAAGGGATATAAAAGCCGGATAGAGGAGGAGTTAGCTCGGCTAATTCCTCCATCCAGAAGTTGGCAACTTCTATAGGGTTCTCCCTTTCTTCCCCGGGTGAGGAGGATATAATGAGGATTTCCCATCCATCGGCAGGAGCAGTCCATCTTAAGTAGCCATCCTGATAGAATTGCTGAAGGTCAAGGATTGTGGGTTGATTCGGCGTGCGAAAGGAGATTGCTCCAATCCAAAGGGGTCTATTTTTAATTGCTAATTCAATTTTTTCCCCTTCCTTGGCTTTCGCCCTCGTCGCTTCCAAACGGGAGGTAAAGGGAGAGAAAGGGGGAAGGGAAAGGATGATGGGGATTTCCTCCTCTTTCGCTAAAGAGCAAATTCGCTTGATTATGTCCTTCTGTTTAGGGGTAGCCTCAATAATGATGCCGGAACAGATATTTTTCCAATAGGAAAGCGATGGTGGGAGGTGGGAAGGAGAATCCGTCGTTTTCCAGAGAATGAGGGGAAAATTCTCCCTAAGTGGATGGCTAAATCTCTCTTTAATCTCCATCTCAAATTAAATATAAAACAAATAATGGGAAAAGAAAAGGTTTTGTATAATTACTTATGTATTATCATTGCGAAGGAATTAAACGACATCGCCTTCTTGTCATTACATTCCCTAGGAAGCAATCTCTTTTATGAGATTGGCTTTCGCCAACATGGTTCGCAAACCTTTGGTTTGCAAACCGAGATTGGCTTCGCCAACGCAGTTCACAAACCTAAAGGTTTGTGAACCGAGATTGCCACGCCTCCCTTACGGGAGGCTCGCAATGACAATCACCCGCTGTCATTGCGAGGAGCGAAGCGACGAAGCAATCTATACTTTTGTCATTGCGAGCCTGAACGCATTAGCGTTCGGGCGTGGCAATCTATTTTTAAACGATAGGTTTTGCGCTCCTTCTTTTTTGGAAAGACGAGATTGGCTTTCGCCAACACATTCTCCAACCCAACAGGGTTGGAGAACGAGATTGGCTTTCGCCAACACATTCTCCAACCCAACAGGGTTGGAGAACGAGATTGGCTTTCGCCAACACATTCTCCAACCCAACAGGGTTGGAGAACGAGATTGGCTTTCGCCAACACATTCTCCAACCCAACAGGGTTGGAGAACGAGATTGGCTTTCGCCAACACATTCTCCAACCCAACAGGGTTGGAGAACGAGATTGGCTTTCGCCAACATGGTTCGCAAACCTTTGGTTTGCAAACCGAGATTGGCTTCGCCAACGCAGTTCACAAACCTAAAGGTTTGTGAACCGAGATTGCGAGGCTTCCCGAAGGGAAGCCTCGCAATGACAAAATCCCCTTCCTTTTTAGCGAGTCCGATATCTTTTTGAAATTATTCAGGTTTTGATAGCTATGGCTTTTTCTCACTAACAACCCGAGACATTTAAATTTGACTGCCTTGTTATTTTATCTTAAGATTTTTACAAAAAGAAAGGAGGATTTGGCTTTGGAAAAAGGGAAAAATCTTCCCCTTTTCGGAAGTCCGCTTTCCGGTCTACCCTATCTTCGCAAATATAGGGTCAAAAGGGTCTCAAGCTGGGACACAACCGGCGGAAATAAGGACTGGTGGGAGGTGGCTCCGGGGGAGAGAAAGGTGCTTGCCGATATACAAGGACCCGCCTGCATAAAGCATATCTGGACGACTCTTTTCTCCCAAGACCCTCACTATCTCCGCACGACCCTCCTCCGCGCCTATTGGGATGGGGAGGAAGACCCAAGCATTGATTCCCCCATCGGCGATTTCTTCGGGATAGGACACGGTATAGCGAAGCATTTCATCTCCCTCCCCTTGACGATGACCTGCGACAAAGGCTTCAACTGCTACTTCCCTATGCCCTTTAACAAGAGCGGAAGGATTGAGGTGGTGAACGAAAGCGGTGTCCCCTTGGGGATTTATTTCCACATAGATTACGAAATCTACGATTCCCCACTTGAGGATGTCGGTTATTTCCATGCCAAGTGGAGAAGGGAGAAGAATCCCCAGCCAATAAAAGATGGCATAAATCTGACGGGAAAGGAAAACTATCTCATTTTGGAGGCGAAAGGGCACGGGCATTTCGTTGGCTGTATCCTCAGCGTTCACGGTTTAGCTCCTGATTGGTGGGGAGAGGGAGATGATATGATTTTCATAGATGACGATGTCTGGCCTCCCTCCCTTCACGGAACGGGAACGGAGGATTATTTCTGCGCCGCTTGGGGATTCAATAGGGAATTCTACGGACCATATCACGGATTTCCTCTCAAGGGGAACGAGGATTGGACGGGCAAGCATTCAGCCTATCGCTTCCACATAGAGGAGCCGATTGTCTTCCACAAGTATATAAGGGTAACGATAGAGCATGGGCATGCGAATGACAGAGGGGATGACCTCTCCTCTGTCGCCTACTGGTATCAAACGGAGCCCCATTACAACTTCTCCCCTATGCCTCCAGTGGAGGAGAGGATACCGAGGGAAGGTTGAGAGATATCGAGAGGAAGAGGAAGCGTTTAACAAGGAAAAGGTTATTTTTGATTTTCTTCATCCTGCTCCTCCTCGCGGGAGGGTTTTTTTATACTGCGAGGAGAAGCAAGAGTTCCATTTTGCGTGCTAAGGTTCCCTTGCCCAGGCAGGCGCCCTTGATTATACAAACCAATGTTCCCTTGCCACAGCAGGCGCCATCAATTCTCCAAACCCAGCCCTACCTTCCCAATCTCGTGAACGAGCCTCTAATCACTGCCCAGCCTCCGAGCGGGGAGCTTCCCTATAAGGAAGAAGTTATAGCTTATCTCAAGGCTTTGGAAAAAGTTCTTCAGGATTGGGAGGAAACGGAGAAGGTAGATGTTGCGCAAAAGGAATTGGAGAATTTGATGGAATCGCTATTCTCTCCCGAGGGAGACCAGCAGGCACAGGAAAGCTTGAAGGTATATGATTATTACATAACACAAAAGCAGAAAGTCCTTCAAGAGCTGCTCTCCCTTACCCCTCCGCCTCCTTGCTTAAATCTTCACTATCATTACAAAACGGCGTTTGAGGAGAGCATAAAGGCTATAGCGGGGATAAGGCAGGGAATATATACGAAGGATAGGGATTATATAATGAAGATGCTCACTTATCAATTGACGATTAACAAGCACTTGGCGCAGGCGGAGGGGGAGGAGGATGCTTTGAGGCGTATTTACGGTTTGCCGCCGCGTTCCGTGAGCATAAGGCATTAAAAATTGGTGGCCCCAAGGGGATTTGAACCCCTATTTACGGATTGAGAGCCCGTTGTCCTGTCCGGGTTAGACGATGGGGCCACCTTCTGGCTGGGGGAGAAGGATTCGAACCTTCACCAAGGGATCCAGAGTCCCGTGTGCTACCATTACACCATCCCCCAGCAATTAAAAATTATAAATATTTTAGATGATTCGTCAAATAGATGTATAATTCCACAACATTACTATGAGCGAAACGGCACCATCTTCTTGCTTCTTGTCATTGTCACGCCTTCTGCGGAGCAGAAGGCTCGCAATGACAGACTCCCTTCCAAAAATAGATTGCCACGGCTTCCCATCGGGAGGTTTGCATCAATGGGTATAGGTTTTTATATGCTATTTTTCTCCTCCTCTTATATAAATCCAATCCCCTAACTCTAACTTATAAAATTCGTTTTGATTTTTACTCCTTCTCCATTTCAAAAACCTATACCCATGCCAGCAATGACAAAGGAACAGATTGCCACGGTTTCCCGAAGGGAAAGCCGCGCGATGAGAAAATAAGCCCTTTCTATACTCTTCTATAAACCCTTATCGCCGCTGGTCCCTCTGCGGGACAGTGATTCTCGCACTGACCACAGCCAACGCATATATCCGGATTGACCTTCGGTATCTTCGCTTTCTTCGGTCCCGGAACACCCTCTATAGCCTGATAGGGGCAGTTTTCGTGACATACAAGACAATCCTTCCCCTCAGAATAAGCGATACAATGATTGTAATCTACCTTCGCTACCCCTATCTTTATCTTCGCTTTATCCTCAACCTTATAAGGTTTTATCGCTCCCGTTGGGCAAACTTGACTGCAGAGATTGCAGTAGGAGGCACAAGCGCCAATGCGGGGAACTAAGCGAGGAGTCCCTATACCTTCCCATCCCGCCTCAAGGAGAGCAGGACGCAACCCTCCCGTCGGACAAGCCCTTATACATTCCCCACATCTTATGCATAACCCCAAGAATTCCTCCTCCTTCCTCGCCCCCGGAGGTCTTATCAAAGTTGATGATTGATACCTCGTCTTCCTAAATAGAATCCCCATTATCAAGCCCAAACCCAGGGAAGAAAGAAAAGCCCTTCTGCTGGGCAGGGAAACCTCTTTCCTTCCCCCCTTGCCGAAGGAGATAGCTTTAACTGGGCAGGGCTTAAGGCAATCCCAACAAAGCGTGCATTCCGAGGCCTTCGTTGAGCGAGGGTCATCTCCAACAGCGGACATAGGGCAGATTCTCTGGCACTTGCCGCAATCAATGCAATCCTCGTTAACCTTTCTCTTGATAAGGGAGAAATGAGCAAATAAGCCCAAAAGAGCGCCCAAGGGACAAAGGCTTCTACACCAAAATCGGGAGGCGAATATCTCCAATAAGATGATGGGGACGACAGCCAATCCGCTCCAAACTATCTTTGTTTTGTCAATTGGCATAAAAACGAGCCATCCCCAAAAGCGAGTAGAGAGGCTCAATGGGTCCAGGATGAAAATGAAGCTGACCCCGAAGAGGGAGAGAACGACTCCCACGGCGAGTATGGCATATTTGAGCCAAAGGGGAGGATTGAGAGAAGCTATCCTATCCAGCCTCAGCCATCTCGCGATTCTTCTGAAGATATCAAGGAGAGTTCCCCAGGGGCAAATCCATCCGCAGAAGAATCTGCCAAAGAGGAGGGTTAAAAGCAGGAGAATTAGGGCGGGGAGGAGGAAAATGGGAAGGGAGCGAGAGGAGAGATTGGCGAAAAAGGCAAGGGGGTCAAGGCGAAGGAACAGGGTGGGAATCTTTATCCCCTTGACGAAACTTGTCCGATATAAGATATAAAGAAAGGCAGCTAAAGCCCCTAATTGGACGAATCTGCGAAGAAAACGCAACTCTTATCCCTTACACGGTGAGATATTTTATTTTCAGCTTCTTCAAATCGATCTGCCCGAGACCGTATTCATAGGCATATCTGATGTGAGGGATATCCTCGCCATTTTTGCCGAAGAGGGAAGCACCATAGGAGTCAACAGCAACGGGGTCAGCTCCGACAACGAGCGTATTCATCTGCTTGAGCTCGCCCGGTCCACCTGGACCGTTCGTGAGCATAAGAGTGAAGGCATCAAGGACAATCAGATGGGGCTTAACACGGGTGGAGTAATCGGCGATACAGCGATGGAGGTCGGCTCTATGCCAATAGCCCCTATCCCAATTGGTTCCCATTAAATTCTTCATTCCAAGAGTGAGGATGGAGCCTCCGTGCACTTTCGCTACGGGCATATTGATGAATACATCGGCATCAAGAACGCATTTGGCAACCTCATCGGATTTGAGAACCTGTCCCTTCGGGATATCGACCCTTCTATAAAGATTGCGGTCGTGTAGGGGAAGGAATTCCACATTCTCCTTTTCAACAACCTCTCCCAAGCCATTTACTTTCATCGCAACCTCAGGCGGAGCCAGGAAATGTTCAGCCACGATAATCTTCTTCGCTCCCGCCTTCTTGCAGAGCCTTATCATTGCTTGGAGAACCTCGGGATGAGTGTTCGCCCCTACCCTGGGAGGTTGAGCGAAGGCGGCGTTTGGCTTCAGGACAACCGTTGAGCCCCTCTTTACGAACCTTTTTATCCCTCCCAACTCATTGAGGGCTCTCTCAAGCATCTTCTCAGCATCGCTTCCCTTTACAACAACAAGATTAGGATAGGATTTCGCAGCGGAAAAGCCCTCTTCCAAAATGACCTTCGCTCCCAAGGCAGCTAAGCCAGCCTGCCCGAGCTTTTTCAAAAACTCTCTACGCGATATCTTCATAAAATAGCACCTCCTATTTGACTAAAATAATAAAGAAGCAAGAAAAATAAGTCAAGAAAATTTTTTGCTCCCATATGAATAATTTCAAAAAGATATTGGATTTGCTAAGAAGGAAGGCTTTTTGGTAAACGCGAGCCCGCCGAAGGCGGGCTCGCAATCTCAAAAGGGATTGCTTCGTCGCTTCGCTCCTCGCAATGACAAGAAGGTGGTATCGTTTCGCTCCTATTAGTTTCAATGCAGAGGATTGGAAATTAGAAGGAGCTCCAAATGTTATGGAATCATACAAAATATTGACCTTAGAGGGAAATCTGGTAAAATGAGTAAGGATGAATGTGAAGATAAGCATCGTCGGAGCGGGAAGTGCCGTCTTCTCCCTCGGGCTCATAAAGGATATATGCCTAACGCCGTGCCTTGAGGGAAGCACGATAAGCTTTATGGATATAAATGAGGAGAGATTGAACGCCGTCTACACTCTTTGTAGGAGATATGCTAATGAGTTGGGAGTTAAATTGAATCTGGAGAAGACATTGAGCCTCAAGGAATCATTAGAGGGAGCGGATTTCGTGATAAACTCCGCCTTGGCGGCGGGACACGATAGGCTGAAGGAAGGTTGGGAGATAGCATTCAAATATGGCTATAGGTTTGGCGGTAGCTTTCACATCGTTCACGATGAGGCTTTCTGGATTAATTTTTATCAGTTCAAATTATTTGAAGAGGTTTTGGAGAAAATCTTGGAGATTCGCCCCTCCGCTTGGTATATTCAGGTGGCGAATCCCGTCCTCGCTGGCATAACCTATTTAACAAGAAGATATAAAGGGGCAAAGATTGTGGGGCTTTGCCACGGCTTCATGGGGATTTATAAGATTATCAATCTACTCGGATTGGAGGAAGAATATGTGAATTTCCAAATCCCGGGCGTCAATCATTTCGTTTTCCTCACGCACTTCACCTACAAAGGTGAGGATGCCTATCCTCTATTGGATAAGTGGATTGAGGAGAAGGCGCCCGAATATTGGAAGACCTGCGGTTTCGGGGAAATGATGGGTCCCAAGCCAGTTGATGTTTATAAGAGATTTGGCTTGTATCCCATTGGTGATACAGCAACGCCCGGTGGAGGAGCTTGGCCTTGGTGGTATCATCTTGACGACGAAATGGAGAGGAGCTGGAAGGAGGACCCGAAAAATTGGTATGAGGGCTACTTCATAGGTGGAAGGAAGAGGGTTGAGGAGATGATGAGGCTGGCGAAGGACGAATCGGTTAAGATAAGCGAGGTCTATCCCCCCAAGAAGACGGGGGAAATCATAATCCCCATCGTTGAATCCATAGCGCTTGATATCCCGAGGGTATTTCAGGTGAATATAGCGAATGATGGACCCTTCATTGAGGGGATACCACAGGATTTCGCCGTGGAGATTCCTGCTTTGGTTTCCAAGAAAGGAATTCAGGGAATAAAGGTTGATGGATTGCCGAAATCAATAATCGCTCTCATTCTGAGGGAAAGGGTGGCTCCCGTGGAGATGGAGCTATCCGCCTATATTGAGGGGAGCAAGGAGAAGCTCCTTCAGCTGATTCTAATGGACCCTTGGACGAAAAGCCTTGAGCAAGCGAAGGCGTTCCTTGAAGAGATTCTCTCCCTTCCCTATCATAAAGATATGAGGGAGCACTATAAATGAGATAATTTGAATGGATGAAAGGAGGAAATTATATGATAGGAAAAGAGATTAGAATGGCGAGGCTGTTCAAGTCCCAAACAAAAAGGTGTGTTCTCCTCACCTTGGACCACGGGATATGTATCAAGCCTATGAAGGGGATAGAGGACCCAAAGAGGGTGGTGAGAATAGCAATTGAGGGAGGGGCGGACGCCGTTTTGGTCACTCCCGGCACCGCCAAGCTCGTTTACAGGGAAATGGCGGGAAAAATCTCTTTTATGCTGAGATTGGATGGAACGGCGACCTCAATAGGACCGGATTTAACCAATGACCGCCTGATTTCCTCCGTTGAGCAGGCTCTGCGATTCGGCGCCGATGCGGTGGCTACATTCGGTGTTATAGGCGTTCCAAGGGAGGCGGAGCTCACGGAGAAAAACGGCAAGGTGAGCGAGCTCTGCGACCTCTGGGGAATGCCCCTTATGATTGAGATGATACCCGCGGATATCCTGCCCCATCAATTTGAGACGAGGGCGGGGAGGGAATGGCCTAGGGACCCAGAGGTCATAAAGTTCTCCGCTCGGGTAGCGGCTGAAGTGGGAGCGGATATTGTTAAGGGCTATTACACAGGGGATAAGGAATCGTTCAAGGAGGTCGTTAAATACTGTCCCGTTCCCTATATGGTTTTGAGTGGTCCAGCCTCTGATGACCCAGAGGTGCTTTTGAGAGTGGTGAGGGACGCAATGGATTGTGGAGCTGGCGGGGTATCAATGGGAAGGAACATTTGGGAGGCTAAGGAGCCGGTTGCCCTTCTCAGAGCAATATGCAGGATAGTTCACGACGATGTCTCCGTGGAGACGGCGCTGAAGGAATTGGAATAGAGAAGCGGGTGTTCCTTTGATTTAGAAATATCTCTCAGGTTGGGCGACAACTTTTATGGGGGATTCTTTAAAAAGGAATCCATTTATCTGGGGCTAGCTTCAAGAAAAAGCCTTCCTCCAGAACTGGCGAATCGGGACCGCCAATCGATTTAGAATTAAATATAACATAATCGGTATAACCTCTGAAAACAGCGAAGATATTTCTCAACAGATTCGGCTCAAAGGCGAGATATATCTCCAAAAATTTCTCCCTATTAAATGGGTTAGGCATAATGACATCAATCCCCAAATCCTTCCCCTTGTAAATCCTTCCCCCTATCTCAATGTAATCAACCCCGATTTTGAAGGGCAATTCATCCTTAATCATCTGCAATATCTTATTTGAGTTAGAGAGGCTGACCAAAACGATGTTCTGCTTCAATTCCTCGGGATGAACATCCACATCAGCTGCTATGCCGTTAATTCTATGAAAGAAAATCTCCTCTGTTTCGCTGATTTCAGATGTCGCATTTTTACACTCTTCTTTTTCGGAAGAGTTCTTCCCCAGCGTTCCATATATGAAGAGAGGTTCCTCTTCATCCCTCTCGAAGTCAGAAAAGGGACCGTCTATCGGACCAATCACCTTAGCGGAGATATTTTCCTCCCTTTCTGGAGATATAGGCTTTGGTTTTATCGTCTGCCGATAACTAAGGACGAGACGTGAAGCATTGGCTTTCTCCCAGCTGCTCAACGCCTTCTCATACTCTCCCAGCTGAAGATAGCATCTCCCAATCGCTAGCCAAGCATCGGAATTATTCGGGTTCTCCTTTACCATCAATTCGTATCGCTCTATTGCTTTAGGGAAATCAAATTTATGCTCGTAGCATCTTCCGATGAGCCGCATAACATAGAATTTCGTCCCCTGCGTCATCTCTTGCTCATTATCCCTTAAAAACTCCTCCAAGGTTTTGATAGCAGAGTCGTAATCACCCTTATAATATCCCTCTTTTAACTTGGCGTTCAGTATATTTCCCAAAACGCGCTCTCTACAGTCAGCCCCTTCTTTAATCGCTTCTTCAGCGAACGAGCTCCTGGGATATTCCTTCACCACCCTTGAGAAAGCCCCTTCTGCCCTTTCGTAATCCTTCAGCTTTTCGTAGCGATAGCCGATATTCATCCAGCTTCCCGCATTTAGTTCATAGGAAGTAGAATAGCCTATAGCCTCTTTCTCGTAATATATCGCGTCATCAATGTCTCCCCAATCCTCGCATAATTTCGCCAATTCCCTCAATAGCGAAGCACAACCTTCGTTATCTCCCCTTGTCCGAAGAGATTGGATTCGCGCGAGATAGTCCGCTTGTTCTTGAGAGAATTTTTCGTAAAGGGATTGGCATTCCCTTATCTGGTAATCTATAGCCTTTATCAATTCGTCATTGCCTTTCGCCTTTATCTTCGCAATTTTAAAATCGCTTAATGCCCTGCTAAACCATTTCTTTCCTTTATAAGCCAGACCCCTATTGTAATAAGCATAGGAGAGGAGCTTATCGCTTTTGTATTGATTGATAACTTGGGAAAATTTATCAATAGCTAAATCATATATTTCGCCCCTGAGGAAGATGACGCCTATTCCTATGAGTGCTTCCCCCCTCACATCTCCTTTTCCCTTCTTCGCTAAATTCAGGAAGCGCTTCGCCTCCTCCTTCTTGCCAATCGCAAGATAACATTCCCCTAACCGCAGTGCGGATTTAAAGCTCAGTTCGTCCCATTCCTTCTTGTGGAAAATCGCGCTGAAAATGGAAATCGCCTTCTCGTAATCTCTCTTCTGGAATGCCTTCTCCCCCTCCTCAAAGCTCGCTTCTGCGGAATAACAAGCTATAACGGAAAAAGAGAAGATTGCGGCTAAAAAGGATGGAATAAATTTCCTCAACGGGAAATGCTTTTTCTTAGTCATTTGTTTCTAAAATAATTATGAATTGAAGATTTGTCAATGCTATAAAAATGCTCTTTGGATTTGCCTATATGTTTTAGAAAGAGGTTGCCACGCCCGCCTTCGGCGGGCTCGCATCTATGGGTATAGGTTTTTGATATGACATTTTTCTCTTCCACTCTTATAGAACCATCCTATATCCCCAAATTATAAAATTTATTTTTGACCTAAACGATACCTCCTTTTCTTCTCTCTCAATTAGAGAAGAATTAAATGTTATGGACCATCGCTATTTCCACTTTTTATCCCTTCTCCGTTTAAAGAACCTATACCCATGCCAGCAATGACAATCTCTCCACTGTCATTGCGAGGAGCGAAGCGACGAAGCAATCCCCTTTTTTGCCTTTTTAAAAGACAAGATTGCCACAGCTTCCTTTTGGGAAGCCTCGCATCTATGGGTATGGATTTTTAACGCGTTAATTTGCTTCCTTCCTTATTAATCCTCCCCTTTATGATTTTGAAGCAAATAATTGCGTTGTAAATTTTGCTCATTAGAATTGTTTTAAATATGAATGGAGGGATAAAAATGCTCAAAGCAAAACAAATCCTCTTTCCCAGAGCAAATGAAGTGGAGCTTGAGGAAGTGGATTTCGACCCCACCCCCGCCCCAGATGATGTAATCATCAAGGGAATCGTCAGCGTGATAAGCGCTGGAACGGAGCTCTCCTGCCTCGCTGGAACGGCTAAATGGGCTCGTTTCCCTTTCCGCCCAGGCTATGGGATGATAGGGGAGGTCATAGCGGTGGGAGAAAATGTTCAGGGATTAAAGGAGGGCGATATAATCCTCACACATAGCAATCACGCAAGCTATGCGAGGGCGCAGGTGATAACCGTCAAGGTTCCTGAGGGGCTTGACCCATTGAAAGCGGTTTTCGCCAGAATGGCGGATGTCTCCATAACCGCTTTGAGGGTCAGCTCGGCTGAATTGGGGGATAGGGTTGCGGTAATTGGTATGGGATTGGTGGGAAATCTATGTGCCCAGCTATTCAGCTTGGCGGGCTGTGATGTGATTGGGATAGACAAAGTTAGAAAGCGTTTAGAGGTGGCAAGAGCCTGCGGGATTGAGAAGACGATAAATGCGAGCGAGGTAGACGCTGAGGAAGCGGTTAAGGAACTGACGGAGGGGGAGGGCTGCGAAATCGTCGTTGATGCCACTGGCAGTCCTCGGGTATCGGCTACGGCTTGGAAATACGCCGCTCCCTATGGAGAAGTCATTCTTCTGGGCTCCTTCTTCCAAAGACCCTACGAGATGAATGTCACCGAGCTTTTGGAGAGAATCCATTTGTCGGAGTTCGGCTGTATAACTTATAAGGGAGCCCACGAATGGCGCTATCCCGTTAGGGATGAGAGGAAGGACTTTTTCCGCTTGGGCTGGCCTAAATACGAGCGTCCGAAACATAGCGTGGAGCGAAACGCGAGGATTAATCTCTCGTTAATCGCTCAAGGGAAACTGAAAGTTGAGCCTCTCTTGACCCATCTCCTGAAGCCGGAGCAATGCAGGGAGGCATATTTCGGATTGAGGGATAAGCCCGAAGAATACCTCGGCGTCGTCTTTGATTGGCGAGGAGCTTGAGCCCTAAAGCTTCTCCAGCTTCCCCTCATCGCTGAGGAAGAGGTCGTTTCCCTTCTCGTCTTCAAGGCGGAGGAATAACCCCCAATCTCCTCCACCGTTCGCAACCTCCACGAGGAGGAGGTTTCTCCCTTTCCTCAGCTGAGCTATACAGGTATCCTGGTCCCTCCTCGCTCCTCTTAGAGCCAAAACCTCTTTCACGAGCTCTCCGTTCACCCAAATGCGAAGTGCGTCGTCGCTGCCAGCGAAAATCTTCAACTTCATTGGCTCATCGCAATTGATTTCCCTCAAAACATAACCAGCTACATCCGTCGTCTTGCCCAGTTCGCTATAATATTTTGCGAAATCAACGAAAGCATCCTGGGGGTTTATCTCTATTAATGGTTGAGATAAAGCGGATGAGATTATCGCCTCCATATCCTCTTTGCTTATTTCCGGTAAACTGCTTTTATCCTTCCATTCCTTCGTGATTTTAGAGAAACGCCATTTCCTCACCCAAGGACCGATGAGAAGGGAATGAATTACTCTATCCTTTGATTCATCCCAGGGGATAAGCTTCCCATCGTCGTTCAAGAAGAGCTTCTTTCCATTCTCATCCTCAAATCTCAAAATCAACCCCCATCCGCCTTCCCAGTTATCTACCTCAACCAATAAACGATTCTCTCCTTTTTGCAGTTCAACCTCCATTGAATCCTCGTCGGGACGAACTCCTCTGAGAGCCAAAACCTCCTTTACAAGCCTTCCGTTCAGCCAAATCCTCAACGCATCATCGCTCCCCGTGAGGATTCTTACCTTGCGAGGAGAATCGCTAAA
>Ga0207433_10009085_pt1 | contig 15929 bp, 14 predicted proteins | sample YelNatPaOPGAMG01_FD_187559 | JGI IMG/M metagenome (GOLD analysis project Ga0207433, IMG submission 187559) | Hot spring thermophilic microbial communities from Obsidian Pool, Yellowstone National Park, USA - OP-RAMG-01 (SPAdes) (version 3) | ecosystem: Environmental > Aquatic > Thermal springs... | reverse complement strand
CTAAAGGCATTGAGCCATTGTTCCCATTTGGGTTCGGGCTTTCCTATACAGAATTTAAATACTCCAATCTCCGCCTTTCCTCTAAAAGCATCGGCAAAAGCGGAAAAATTCTGGTCTCTGTGGATATAACCAATATCGGCAAGGTTTCAGGCGAGGAGGTTGCACAAATCTATGTGGGATATAAGGGAAGCAAAGTGGAACGCCCGGTTAAGGACTTAAAAGGATTCCAGAGGGTTTATCTTGAACCAGGAGAGACCAAAACTTTGAGCTTTGAGCTGAAGGCTCAAGAGCTTGCGTATTACAATGCCAGCGCATCCCGCTGGGATGTTGAGGAGATTGAATATCTGGTTTATGTGGGACCTAACTCAAAAAAAGAGAACCTATTGAGCGATTCGTTTAAGGTGAAAGGGGTTTAGCTGGCTCTAACAGGTTTAACATTTTGTTTCTGCTTTTCTATTCTGGTGCACGCAACACAATTAGAGTGATCTCTGCTGGACAGTTGAGCCGAAAGGGAAAGCCAACAGTGCCGATTCCGCTTGAAACATAAAGCATTCTTCCGTCTTCCTCAAATAAGCCTGAAACATGCTTAAATCTGAGGTCTGCTAACCCGGGACCTCCAAAAGGAAGTTTCAACTGTCCTCCGTGTGTATGTCCGGAAAGCGTTAAGCCAACAGGCAAACCCTTGACCTGATCAAATCCAGTTGGTCTATGCGTCATAAGCACTACCGGGAAGCCCTGTGGTATTCTCCTGATGATATCAGGTAAATTAACCTCAGCAGGGTCAGAGCCTGTCCAGTGCTCGCCTGAATCTTCAATCCCAGCTAAAAACATATCCGCGCCTTGTTCCGAAAGATTTACAACTTCTCCTCTGAGCATTTTTACCCCCCGGGACCACATCCTTTTTGCAACTGCATCAGCATCAGTATAAACATCATGGTTACCAATAATCGCATATATTCCTAAACGCGGATTGATGTCCTCCAAAGCATCTGCAAGGGTATAGGCATAATCCGGATTATGGTCCACCAGGTCGCCAGTTAGCAAAAGCAAATCCGGCTTCAGTTCCTTCACTTTCTGCGCAATCCGAAAAAGCTCCTGTTTGGAGTTCCACCAGGAAAAATGAATATCGCTTAATTGCACAATCCTGAGACCATCATCTTTTGACTTTAAGCCATGCATTTTTATTTCAACGGTTTTAAGCTCCGGCATTCTTAAAGTGCCAGCAAGACCGATGATGGATACTACTCCCCAGAAAAGCACAATACCAAGAACGGACCAGCGCATAACGCTGATAAGTTGTTCCCACCCGAAAATGCTCGCAATGCCCCTTAGCAAAATAATCAGAGGCGCTATAAAAATCAGAAACACTGCCCAGTTGAAATGCCAGGCAAAAACCGGTCTAACAAGAAACGCCGCGGAAAAAAATGATGGATGTTTGGCATTCTTTACCAGCCACCATAAATAGGGCAGGGGGAGAAGAAACAAAACAAACAGCGCAATCACGAGCCAGAGCCATACACCTCTAAGTTTTAAGCCCAGGGTCAATACCAGCGCCTCAGCAAAAGCAAAACCAGTAATTACCATCAGCATTTTCAATTTTTTAACGCAAAGAAGCTGAGAATGCAAAGACAACGGAGATAAGTTGATAGGCTGATTGAGAAAAAACATTTTGTGCGGCTGGCTTTAGTGGCAATCCCGGAATTCCCAATCCGATTCAGAATTTCGGGTTCAGAGGAAGCCATTTGACAGGGATCCCAGAATTGCGCTAAAATCCAGTTCAACAATCGGGAAGGGAAAACCTGACCCGGGATAAAATTTTTTGAAGGGAGGAACCAATGACCGCACAAGGACCAAATGTTTCAGGTGGAGACCAGAAGGATTGGCTGGTAACTCTATTGCTTTGCATCCTGCCTGCGCTGGTGGGGATCAATGGCATCCATAGATTCTATGTGGGTAAGATCGGAACAGGCATTATTATGCTTCTGACAGGGGGAGGATGTTGGATTTGGACCATTATTGACCTAATTATGATAGTGACTGGCAGTTTCAAGGATTCTGAAGGAAGAGATTTAGTTAAGAAATAAAGCGGTTTTAGAACTTGAACCGCGTCTTTATCTAAGGGATACTGACGCAATTGAAAAGTGTGGGCTGTTTAAAAAGCTTAGAGAAACCGTAGGGTTTCGAAAGGCGGAATAAAAAATGAAGGAGGAAAAATGACTGAACAGAAGCCGGTAGAAGCGGGGAATGTTGGAGACAAGGACTGGTTAACCACTTTGCTTTTGGCTATTTTGTATTCACCAGTTTTATGTCGGCAACTCAAAAAAGGGCGTGTATATGATTCTTGTTACTATTTTTACATGCGGAATAGGAGGAATGATCTGGGCGATTATAGACATCATCTCTATTGTGCAGGGCACTTTCGTTGATGGAAACGGAAAACTACTCCTTAAAAAATAGACTTTTCCATCTTGCGGTTTTTACCAGCGCCACACTTTTGCTGGCGCTTATTGTGTTCCTGCCTGCAAACCAGATTGACCATTATCCGACTATTTGTCTCTGGACTCGCCTGGGATTAGGTCCCTGTCCCGGTTGCGGAATGACAAGGGCTGTCTGGCATCTTTTGCACGGCGAATTTGGAGTTGCCTATCAATTCAATCATCTGGTCGTGATCGTGGCGCCTATTCTTGCCGGGCTTTATATCCAGATGGGCTATCAGGGTTTTACAGGAAAACGGCTGGATGTCAGTGGGTTTTTACGCAGGAAACTGACTGGAGAAAAGCGCAGGGAGCAGGATAAAATTACCGGAAAATTTTAGTTGAATATGCCGCAATCACAGTTATCCACAAGCCAGATAATTAGACGCTCTTTGTTTCTGACCTGGGTTATTATAAGCGCGGGAATTTTAGTTATTTTGTTCATTCCATTTCTAATTTCTTATGACCATCTCGGGAATATTCTTCCGGAGTGCGAGAGCAAGGTTCGCTATGGAAGGGAATGCGCGTTCTGCGGAATGACCGCTAGTTTTTATTTTATATCCCGTGGCGAGTTTCATCAGGCTATTCAGGCAAACCGTGGGAGCATATATTTATATTCTGGTTTCCTTGCCAATGAATTTTTAATCCTATTTGTATTATTGAATATGAGCAGGGGCTATTTTAGAAGAAGACATGCTTTAATAAACCTGAAAGGAGGAGATTGATGCAGATTTTAAGTATGGTCTGGGGTATTCTGGCGTTAGTGGGATTTTTCCTGGGACTGATCCCGTGCGTGGGATGGTTTAACTGGTTGAATATCCCATTTGCTGTGATCGGATTGATCATCAGCATTGTTGCTGTGGTTCAAAAAGATACAGGAAGCAAAGTAGGGGCAATTGTGGGCATTGTTTGCTGTTCTGTGGCTATTATGCTCGGAGCTATTCGGCTTTTACTGGGCGCAGGTATTTTCTAAAAATCAGCTTCTAAAAAGTTTTCCTTTTCTTCATTAAGCCCATGGCAACAAGCCATACCAGGCTAACAAGTGAAAAATTTAGCCCAACCCTGAAGCTCCAGGGTTTATAAAAAATTTCTATCTGATGCGGACCCGGGGTCAGTTCCAGCCCGGTAAGGAAATCCAGTGGCAATAGCCTTTGCTCTTTTCCGTCCACCTTTGCGTTCCATCCCGGGAATAAAATCTGAGACAAAACCAGCCAGCAGTTTTCAGGCGCAAAAAGCTCCAGCTCAAATCTCTGGCTGGAGAACCGTTTAATTTGAATTCCGCCTTGCTCCGGGTCAAGAAGCAATTCCGAGCTGTTCGGTGTGCCTTGAAAAAGAATAATCCGTGCTTCTTTTTTTATGTCGTCTGCTTTTTCTTTCTCCAGTTCCCCTGCGCTTGCAAGGAAGAACCGGGGATAGGAGTCCGGATTCCGATAGAACCAAAATTGATTGTTGCTCAAAAGCTCTAGCTTTTCTGTCTGGCGCGGGACATCCACTCTTAGGTCCAGCCATCCTGCCCAGTCATAATCAGAATTGTTCAGAGGCAGAGTGGCAAGAGAAACCTTTTCAGCATTGCCTAAATTCATCTCTGAAATCGGCAAAGCGCGTTCCTCTGGATGCCTGCCCGGATGAACATACCTGGCGTAATTGAGCTGACCCGCGCTTGAGAGCAAAAACCATACCCCATCTGGCTCTCGCGAAAAAGCTTCTGGCTGAATTGATGGCGCAAAACTCAGGAGCAAGGGCGGAATAAAAACCGATTCAAAATCCCTTTGGGCTTTACAGCAGAACCCGGGCAGACTCTCATATATATCACAGCGCTTAAACCTGATGATAGAAGGCGGATGCTGGAACAATGTTTTAGCAGTGGCATTTCCGAGCGGGAAATAAGCAAGCCCGATATGAGCGCTAGAGTCTGCCTTTTTTTCCGCTTTTTCCAGAATCCGTTCTATGCTCCGATGATATGGAAGGGGACTACGAGTGATAATATACTTCAATCCAGTCAGGTCCAGAATCGGGTCCTCTATCTTCTCAGGCATAACCTCCAGGTAGCCTACCTGATTATACCAATAATTAAATCCTTGCTCCCGTGTGTGTCCATTTATCCGATTGACCAGCTCAACCAAACGATGATGATTTACCCCGTCCATTATTCGCAAATCCGGAACTTCCAGGAGCTGATTCAGATTGGGCGGAAAAATCTCCCGCTCAAAATAAAAGCGAGGTCTCCCGGGGTCCTGTTTGATTTGATTGAAAACCGGGTTTTGTCTCAGGGTGTTTAGATGATAGTCAGGATAAACTGGACTCTGCCAACCGCTTCTGGTTTGCGCGGAAATAAAAAGCACAATTATCGCGAGCGCAAATAATAAATCAATAAATAAATTATTCGGTTCTCTGCGGCAGACTTTAGCCTCAGCAATCCTCTTAAGAAATATGAAGCAAAAAAATAAGACTGAAACGCTGGTCTCAATCAGCAGATAATAATTATGTGCAAGCCGAAAATCACTATAAGGGAAAAACAGCGCCAGAAGAAATACACAAACAGAAAAAGCAAACGTGAGTTTTTTCCAGCCAATCTTCCCTGCCAGAACTTTCTCCAGCATCAAGGCAGAGAGGATTGCTGTTGCTAAAATCATTGCAGGGATAGGGTGCTTGAAATTGCCTGAGAGGCTGAAGGGAAAGACCAATCCCAGGAATTGAAATCCGGGCAAGCCAAAGCTCAAACCCAGAAAAATGATAATCCAGAGCAACCATAAGAGATAAATTCGCGAAAGTTTTTTAAGCTCCAGAAAGCTGAGAATCATCAGAGGCAGAAAGAGCAATCCAAGAGAGGGGATGAGCCATGGCAAAGATGTTTTGCTGTAATCAAAAAACAGGTTAGGTAATTGTCCAGTAAGCTCTGGCTTATGGAAAAAAGCAGAGCCCGGACTGCTCGGACCGAAAAACCAGGGAGAAAACAGCGCAAGGAACTCCCGGATGGAGTAATGATAAAGACCAGTGCCAGGAAGATGAAAATGATAGCCTCTGACCCAGAATTCCAGAAATGTTAAAATTAAAGGGAGAGAGAGAAAAACCGCAATTACATTTGCGCAAATAAATCTGAAGTATGCGCTGAATCTCTCTGGTTTTTCAAGTGTCAAAGAAAATCCTAGAAAGCTCAGCATAAGAAAAAGCCAGTTATAAAAAATAGCCTCAGGATGGCCTGAGTTGAAAAGAGCGAAAAGAGAGAAACAAAGCGCTAATACCCACCACTTGCTTTTGCTTTGCGCGAGATAGAGCGCTAGCAGAATAAAAAGCGGAAGAAGCAGGTCTGCATTGAGATAATTCTCATTGAGAAAAATCTGGAAGTAGCCTGAAAAAGCAAACCCTGCTGAGACAAACGCAGAAGACGCTCTTGCGAGACCAAGTTTTCTCCCGAGTAGATATGCGAAAAATCCGCCAAGCCATACACGGAAAATTACATAAAGCTCATAACTGATAAAACCAGGAAATAGATAAAGAAAAATTTTAACCGGATAAAAAACCGCGGAAAGCATATTGCCGAACAAGGGCGTGCCAAGAGCGTTATTATGATTCCAGAGCGGAAAATAGCCCTCCGCGAATTCTCTCCTGATGAGATGGTCAAAAGAGAATTGTCCAAGCAGAAAATACTGCTCCTGAATAATCCCGAGATATAAACTTTCGCGGTTAAAAATCTGAGCTCCAAAAGTGAGTAGAATTCCAGTAATGGGCAAAAGCCCTGCAAGAAGATAATCATATTTATCTAGCTTGATTTGCTTTTTGCTCATCAATAATTCACCGAGTCCTTAAAAGAAAGAAGCACAACATCCAGAACACTTCGGAGAGTCCTGAAATTTTTGGGCGCAAGCAAAAAATTGCTCCACAGACGAAATGGCGAGAAATAAAATCTCCGATAAGCGCGCTTGCGAATCCTTCTCAGCTTTGCATCCGGAACCGCGCTCAAATTGAGCGTTAATGTTGAATAATCAGAAACTTGAGCCTCATCAACAGCTTGTTGGGATTTATTATATCTTTTTGCAAGCGCGGTTCCTGGAAAAGGCTTCAGATGAAAAAAACTCGCAAGCTGAAGCTTGCTTTTAAGCGCATACTCAATTGTCTGATTCATCTCCTCTTCTGTCTCGCCCGGAAATCCCAGAATAAAATATCCGTCGGAAATGATCCTTCTCTTCCATGTTTGCTCAATCACCCATCTGGTTTTTTCCAGGTCCAGTCGCTTGCCAATTTCTATCTGCCTATCCTTGCTTGCGCTTTCTATGGCATAATCCACCCTGTAAGTTCCTGCTGACTTCATCAAGTCCAGAAACTCCTCGTCAATCAAATCCGCCCGGATACCATTTGGGAAACTTAACCAGAGCCGGTAGTTCCTTTCCGCGATTCCTTTCAAAATTTTTTTCGCACGCCTTAAGTCCAGATTAAACGAGTCGTCAATAATCTCCAACTCCTCAACGCCATAGGTCTTGACCAGATAATCAATTTCCGAAAGCACATTTTCCGCTGAGCGTCCGCGAAATTTTTTACCGAAAATACTATGACAGAAATAACAGGAATATGGACATCCTCGCGAGGTAAATATGGGAAGTAGCCGGGCAGACTTGCGCAAAGTGTTTTCTGAGGTTCTCAAACGAGAGACAAAATACATCTCTGGTTTCAAAACCTGCCAGGCGATCTCCAGAGTGTCTATTTCAGGGATCGGCGCACGGATTCCGACCAGATGTGCCTTACCATTTTTCCGAAAAACCAAGCCAGAGATTCTGTCCAGAGGCTCGTTCTTATCCAGAGCATTTATGAGTTCAAGGAATGTCTGCTCACCCTCACCTACTACTGCAAAATCAATAGCATCTTCATCAAGCGCGCTCTCATAAACACTGCTCGGATAAGGACCCCCAAGCACAATCGTCACAGAAGGCAAAGCCTTCTTGAACTTTCTCGCCAATTCCTCCGCCTCTTTTGCCTCAAAGCTCAGGGCAGAGATCCCGACAAGGTCAGGCTTCATCGCCATCAGTCTTTGAGTTACTGCCTCAGGTTTTAGCCTCAGCCTTCTTGCGTCAATGACCTCAATTTCATCCCTGCGATGTTTGAGCAAGTATCCTGCAAGGTATCCCAATCCAATCGGAGGGGGACAAGCCACTGCCATAGAATTAGGCCTGACTAGCGAGATCTTCATTTTGTTCAATTATCCCTGCCAAAGCCCAATTGGTCAAAAGCGTTATCTTTTTGGTCAAGCGATTCTAAAAATAGTTCCTCTTAAGGTTGCGCAAAAAGTCAATCTCTGCTATAGATTTGGACGGAGGAAGAGGATGAGAAAAGATATTGGAAGAATAATCTGCCTGGGCTTGATGATTTTGCCGGTTGCATTGATGTCCGCGCCGGAGGAGCTCTCGCAATACTGGCAGGATGCGGGCGGGGAATATGCTTTTGCAAAAGCAGTTAATTTCACTGGCAAAAATGTTCAGTCCGCGGAGTCAGCGCTTTTGGAAGATGAGCAATTTGCCAAATTGCCGGACGGCTCTGAGTTGACTCTGGATTTTGGCGTGGTGACCGGAGGATTTTTTGAATTCAAGGTCAATCTTGCAAAGCCGGCTAAAATCCGGATCAGTTATTCCGAAGCCTCGGCTTTTGCAAGAGGACAGAAAGATTGGCTATCTTCTTTATCCAGGTCTTATCGCGAGCTTTTGCAAAGAACCTATGAGGTCAAACAAAGCGGATGGTTTCAAGACCCTGTGCAGATGGGCGGAGCAAGGTATGTTAAAATTGAGGTATTAAGCGGACAGATTGAGATAGACGCTGTTAGATGCAAGAAAACCTTTTTCCAGTGCGACCCCAATACTCAGGGATGGTTTCTTTCAAGCGATGAGCAATTGAATAAAATCTGGTACGCTGGCTATTACACGGTTTGTCTGGACACAATTCCTTCTGAACAGGGCGGTAAGAATAGCAAGACAAAAATCGGCGAGGGACACTGGGTGATTGTTGATGGAGCCAAAAGAGACAGGCTGGTCTGGTCCGGGGATTTGGCAATAGCGAATCGGGTGGTTTATGTTTCAAATGCACGCTACGATTTTGCAAAAGACTCCCTGATGAGCCTGGCAAAGTGGCAATTTGACAATGGCTTGTATCCTGCGGTTTCTCGCGCAGAGCTTGGAGAAAAGGTTGCTGGAGATTTTCTGGAATACTCAATCTGGCAGGTGATCAACATTTATGACTATTATTTGTATTCCGGAGACAGGGAATTCATCAAAGAGCTATACCCCAGCATAATTAAGGCAATGAACTATCATGACCTGAAGACTGACAATAACGGAATTTTTGAGCAACCATTCTTGCGTGGTGGAATGAATTATTCATATAGCATCATCCGTTCCGGTCCGCTCGCTTACACTAATGCGCTTTATTACATTGCCCTTATGGACTCTGCTAAAATTGCTCTTGATTTAGGAGACATAGGTCAGGCGCAGGTGTTCCTCACCCGAGCAGACCGAATAAAAAATTATTTCAACCAATACTTCTGGGACAAAAAAAACAGCGCATATCTGGACCGCAAGCGGGATTTGTCGCACCATCCACTGGACGGAAATTCTTTTGCTATCTTGAGCGGTCTTGCTGACCGGGCAAAGGCTGAGCAGGTTTTAGATTTTTTCAATCAAGCTCTGAAACTCAAATGGGGAGACCAGCAGTTTGATAAGCCCTATCATTTCCCGCGCAAAATCCCTCTGGCAGATGGACATAATGCTAAATATGTTATGCCGTTCATCAACGCCTTTGATGCGCTTGCTCGTTATAATCTTGGACGCGATGATGAGGCGCTGGATTTGATCAAGAGATGCTGGGGAAATATGATTGACCAGGACCCCAATTTTACAGTCTGGGAGTGGATTGGTCCAAAAGGAACGCCAGACCGTCCCACAACCTCACTTGCGCACGCCTGGAGCGCTGGCGCAACATTTATTCTGAGCGAATGGGTCCTGGGAGTAAGACCAATTCAGCCGGGGTTCTCTCAATATGTGATTGAACCGCATCCTTCAGGAATCAAATGGGCAAAAGGCGCAGTGCCTTCCCCAAGAGGATTGATTGAGGTTTCCTGGAAAGACTCTGCGGACAGGTTTGAAATCGCTGTGAATACTCCATCTGGCGATGGTCCCAGCTTAAAACTTCCGACAAAAGGCGAGCAGATAAAAATCTCTCTTAATGACAATTTGGTCTATGATAACCAGACCAAAATCCCCAATCCCACTGTGATGTCTTTGAGTATAAGCGCAAAAGTGGTTGAGATTGAGCTTAAAGATGGAGGAAATTATCAAATTATAATTGAAAAAAATAGTGAGGTTAGACAATGAGCAAAAAAATCCGGGAATTATTTTTTCTATGCTTTTTATTCTTTCAGTTTAATCAATGCGCGGTTCAGTTTTATCCGAGACCGGTTTCTGAAAAGGAAAAGGCGCAGGCGAATATTGCACACGCTATTGACACTTTTGGAGCCGCGTTTTTAAGAAGCACCCAGGCGGCTAAATCGTCCAAACCAGAGCGTCAGAAGCCACAGATACAAAACTATATGTTCTATGCTGATCCAAAGTTTAAGGACCCGAAGAACTTTTATCCAGAGCCAACTCCTCCAGCAGATATTAAGAAGGAGTTGTATCAGGACAAGAAGGACTATCAGATTTTTTTATTAACTTGGAAAAGCCAGTATGAGCCTGTGAATCCGGAATTTAAGAAAATGTATGAGAGCTATCCTGAGGACTGGACGGTTTATGCTCTGTATTTCAAGCATAAGAAACCTTCTCAAGCTGGAATAGTGATGACGCATGGCTGGACAGGTGGCAAGCTAACCGAGCAAATCACATTATCAATCATAGGCGCTGACAGATTGGTTTCAAAAGGATTTGACCTTCTTTATGTCCAGCAACCTTATCACGGATTTCGTATGCCCAAAGATTCTTATTTCTCAGGCGAGTTATTCATCTCTGGCGAGGTCAGCAGATTGAACGAGGCAATGTGCCAGGCAGTGACAGATATGCGCAGTGCGATTCGCTGGCTCAAGCAGGACCATAGTTTAGTTGGTATGTATGGAGGCTCTTTAGGAGGAGTGGTAACCCTTATGACTACTGTGAATGAGCCATTGCTGGATTTTGCTATTGCCTGGGTTCCTCCGAGCAGTTGGGCAGACTTGACCACTAACTCTCAACTCGTGCCTTATGTGGTTCAGGCGATTTATGATTCAGGCATTAGCTTTGATACTGCCAGAGAGATTTTTTATCCCACAAGCCCAGCGAATTTCCAGCCTGCGATTCCAAAAGAGGATATTCTTATCATAGCTGGAATGGGAGACAATTTTGTGCCTGTAAATCAGCCCCTGCTTTTGTGGCAGAGATGGGACAAACCGCAAATCTACTGGTTTCCAGGAGGACATATTGCTAATTTTGGCAAGAAACAGGCGCTTCAGGCTGAGGATGAATTTCTGGAACAGCAGTTCCAAAAGCTGAATAATAAGTAGATGATAGATTGATACGCTGATAGATTGATCAGTTAATAACAAAAACCGCGCTTGATTTCTGAATTCCTTAATTGTTGTAGCGCAATTACGAAATAATGGATATTCCACGATTGTTTCTCAACCCGGTTGATTTCCGTTCAATTTCCCCAGCTCCCGGGAAAAGGTTATGGATGCTTCTTCTTTACAATTGCTCTAAATCCAGATATAATTTTTAGAAAAATTATTGTTAATTCAGGAGGACACTTTGGATAAGGAAGAGTTAAATGACAAGTTGTTGGATTTATGGGAAAGTGTCAAGGAGGTGGCGGAAAAGGTCTGGGAAGAAACTGTTGATAGGGCTTACGACCTATGGGACAGCTTTAAGCGTCTGGATAAACGGATTCAAATCGCGATTATTGCAGGGCTGGGTTTAATTGTCCTGCTCGCGATTTTAATTCCGATTATCTATACGCCAAAGCTGGACATTATTGCGGTTCAAAACACAGCGGGGCTTCTGGGAGAGGGTAATTACATCACAGTCAAGAACAATTCTCGCAAGAACCTGACGGATATAAACCTGATTGTGGACGATAAATACATTTACTATTTGGAGAAACTTGGCGCTGGGGATCAGGTGAAGGTCTTGAATCGGGAGTTTTATTATCGGCAGGAGAATAACCAATTTGGAGATGTTGTAGGAAAGGACTTTGTGGGAGAAAAGCTGAAAGTGATAAGCCCTCAGGGAGAGGCAGAGCTGATGCTGGTGGAAAAAAAGGGATGGTTTAGATAAGCGTATGGCTGGTCTGGTTGCGGACAAATGCAGTCAGTGCGGAGCGGTCAGACAGCCGGGAGCGATTTTTTATCTGGTGCATATTACATTGACCTGCGACTTTGACGGAGAGCTTATGGATATGAATTCTGAGGAAATAAGAGGTAAAATAGAAGAGGAGATGCAAAAAGCCTCTGAAAAGGATGAGGCTGAGTTAATGGATGAGGTTTATCAGGAGTTGTATTTTTACCTCTGCAAATCCTGCAGAGACAGATTTGTCCAGAAATTGAGGGCGCAAGAGAGCTAATGGTTGATGTAGAATTTTACTATAAAAGAATCACTCGCTGGATCACAGCTACCACTGCGATCGGAGTTGCGGTTATTGCTTTTTATGGAATAACTGTTATTCCTTCGCTAAGTGTTAGCTGGATTCTAATCGTATGGGCGGTCGGGATAGGCGTGGGCGGTATTTTGCCTTTTATTTTTTTGCATTACCGGACAATTCATAAGGAGCTTAAGCGCGTAGATAAATTTTTAAAAGGCGAAGATGAGTCTGGTCCAGAGGTGTTGAAAATTTTGCTTCGCTTCAATGTGCGTCATCCTACTCTGGGATTGATTCTATGGGCAATCGGAGGGGTATTTGCAGTGCTGGGAACCCTTTATCCTAGCGGAGGGCGATTTGCCTCGCTGGATATGTTTTTGCTATGGGTGGGGGTTCTGCTTGGCGCCATCGTTATCTGGATTTTTCAATTTTACAAATACCGGGCAATTCTAGCTCCTCTGGCGCAGGAGATAGTTAAAAAGGACCCAGGGGTTTTTGAAATTGTGCTTAAAGAAGCAAAGCCATTTTCTCTTCAGAAAAGCTTGCTCATAACAGTTGCACTTCTGCTTTTGGTGTCCTTTGCTTTTTCTCTGCTGAGCGGATACCGGCAAGCCGCGTCCAATCTTCAGAAATGGCTTGGAAAAAGTTTTATGAAGGAAGTGGATTCCATCTCAGAGAGCCTGACCGGGCTGGATTTAAGCCAGACTGCTGACCTGGAAACCGCTCGCAATGCGCTCAGTCCTTATATCTCAGCTGGTACAAGAGATCTGTTACTGGTTAAGGAGGACAAGCCAGATTTGGATTTACTTTCTGGCAAGAATCCCGGTTTTCCTAAAGTGGTGTTTGACAGCGTCGTCAAGATCTGCAAAAACGACCCGGAAAACCGGCATACTTTTAACAACTACGGCGGAGAGATTTTGGCGTTCAAAAAACTTTCATCTCAGGCTTCTGGCGTTAATCAACCTATTTATTTGATTGGGGTATATCCCTGGAAAAATTACAGCGGCCATCTCAGAGGACTGATTATTACTTTTCTAATTATGTTTATGTTGTTCGCAATTCTAGCCAGTTCCGTTGCAATTAGTATGGCAAGGAATCTTTCTAATCCACTTTTGAGCCTGACCCAGGCTACTCACCGGCTCGCCACTGGCGACTTAAAGGAAGAAATTTATTATATTTCCAATGACGAGATCGGGGAGCTTGCTTTTTCTTTCCGCAAAATGAGCGAGAGCCTGAAGCAGATCATTGTCAGGATCAATGAGGCGATCTTAAGTATGGAGCAAGCGATTGAGAACATCGGTCAGGCAAGCAAAAAGGTCAACCAAGGCGCCCAAGTTCAGGAGAATTCTATTGAAGAGGTCTTTACTGCGATGATGCAGGTAAATACCACTCTCCAGGGCATCAGCGAGAATGTGGACACACTGAGCACAGCCTCGCAGGAGAGCGCTAGCTCGGTGTTTGAGACCGTGGCTTCTATGAAAAAAATTTTAGAAAGTATGGAAGGACTGGATAAGTCTATAAATGACACATCAAGCTCTATCAATGAGATGACCGCGGCAATAGAGCAGGTTGCGGACAATGTGAACAATCTGAGCGCGATTGCAGAGGAAACCGCAAGCAGTATGTCTCAAATGGATAGAGCGATCAGTCAGATTGAGCAGTTTGCGAATGAGACCGCGAAATTAAGTGAGGCAGTGATAAAGGATGCGGAGGACGGCGCTAAGGCGGTTGACCTGACGCGTCAGGGCATTCATCAGATTTCCGCGGTGGTGAATCATGCGGAGGAGGTGATAACTCGTCTTGGCAAGCGCGCGGCTGAGATCGGAAAGATCGTGCGGGTGATTGACGAGGTTGCGAGCCAGACCAATCTGCTGGCGCTGAACGCCGCGATCATTGCGGCGCAGGCGGGAGAGCATGGAAGGGGCTTTGCAGTGGTTGCGGACGAGATCAAGCAGTTAGCGGAGCGCTCATCTGGCTCAGTGCGAGAGATAACGCAGTTGATCCTAGGGGTCCAGAAGGAAGCCAACGAGGCGGTAGCCGCGGTTCAGGAGGGAACGCGCACGGTTGCCCAGGGAGTGGGTTTGAGCGAGCAGGCGAGAGCGGCTCTTGAGAAGATTCTGGAAAGCTCGCAACTTGCGACCAGCAGGGTTAAGGAGATCGCGAGAACAACGGTTGAGCAGGCGAGCAGTAGCAGGCAGATAAGCAAGGCAATGGAGCAGGTTGCGGAGATGGTGAACCAGATTTCCATTGCGACCAAAGAGCAGAGCAAGGGAGGGACTTTGGTGCTCCGCGCGTCGGACCAGATGAAGGACACTTCCAAATTCGTGCGCAGGACAGTTGAAGAGCAGAACAACGCATCCAAGCTGATTAGCAAATCCATAGAGAACATCACTGATATGCTCGCAAATATCAACACTGCTCAAAAGGAGCAGAAGAAAGCCTCGGAGCAGGTGGTGCATCTGATGGACCGGATACGGCAGATCAGCCAGGAGTCTGTGGAGAGCACATCCCAGTTGGACCAGGTGATCAAACGGCTGGAAGAAGAGGCTGAGCGACTGAAAACCCAGGTCAGCCAGTTCCGAATTTAGACCGATGATGGACCAAGAGGCTTTGTTTGCAGAATTGAAGCAGACATTAGAAAAGCTCGGAGTAGAAGTCAGAGAGCAGTCATTAGATTTAGACGCGGGCAGAGCCAAAAGTGGAATGGTGCGGATTCGTGGAAAAAAAATAGCGCTTCTGGATAGCGCACTGGCTCTGGAGGATAAGGTCAAAACCCTGACCAGTATTTTGAGAGAATTTGACCTGGGCGGAGTTTATCTCTCTCCTTTTTTGAGAAAATGGATTGAGGATGAAGATGAGAAAAAGTTTTAGCAAAAACTATCAAAGGCTGGAAAACTTTATTCCGCGCTTTGAAAGAACCCATCTGGTAGTGATCGGAGACCTGATGCGGGATAAATTTATCTGGGGAAAGGTCAGAAGAATAAGCCCCGAGGCGCCAGTGCCAGTGGTGGAGGTTGAGAAGGAAACCTCTATGCTCGGGGGAGCCGCAAATGTGGTTAATAATTTGATTGCGCTGGGAGCGAAGATAGAGCTTGCAGGAGTCGCTGGGGACGATGACACGGGCAAAGCTCTGATTGAAGAGCTGAGCCGTCGTGGAGTAGGCGTTGAGGGAGTAATCGTGGAGCCTGGCAGACCAACTACGGTCAAGACAAGGATCATCGCGCATAGCCAGCAGATGGTCAGAGTGGACCGTGAGGTTCGGGACCCGATCAAGCCGGAAACAGGAGCGAAAATCGTAAAAGCTCTGAGCAAGACCATTCCTCATGCGGACCTGATTTTGATCTCGGATTACGCCAAAGGAGTGATCAGTTCAAAACTTACACGCGAAATTTTCCCAATCGCGCGCAGGCTGAAAAAGAAAATTCTTGTTGACCCAAAGCTCGCCAACTGGCAGAGTTATCGCGGAGCGCAGATAATCACGCCAAATCATCTGGAGGCTGGGCAGATCGCGCGGTTTGAGGTAGAAACCGATGAGGATGCTGAGCGCGCTGGAAGGCTCATCTTGGAAGAGCTTAAGATGGATGCGGTGGTGATCACGAGAGGAGAGCGCGGGATAAGCCTTTTGGAAAAAAACCAGAAGCCCAGGCATATTCCGACCGAGGCAAAGGAAGTGTATGATGTTACTGGAGCAGGGGACACCGTGATAAGCACTCTGGGGGTATGTCTTGCCGCGGGAATGAGCTTGTATGATTCCACGGTGATGGCGAATCTTGCCGCGGGAATCGCTGTGAGCAAACTCGGAACATCTGTGGTGAGCAGGGAGGAGCTTTTAGAGGCGCTCCGCAACGGCGGTCTTTAATGGTGAGTGAGAAGGAG
>Ga0207433_10009077_pt1 | contig 15945 bp, 12 predicted proteins | sample YelNatPaOPGAMG01_FD_187559 | JGI IMG/M metagenome (GOLD analysis project Ga0207433, IMG submission 187559) | Hot spring thermophilic microbial communities from Obsidian Pool, Yellowstone National Park, USA - OP-RAMG-01 (SPAdes) (version 3) | ecosystem: Environmental > Aquatic > Thermal springs... | reverse complement strand
TTAGAAGAGATTGGTTTGCCAATTTATGATAAAGAATGTAAACTTTCTAAAATCTTGATTTTAAACCCAACAAAGCTAAATTTTTGTAGTGTACATAGGGCATCAACCAAGCAAATTTTATCTGCACTTATCAAAGCATTAGTAGTGGGGTTGGGAATCCCACAGCTACGTGAAATAGTGTTTACACGAGCTATGATCGAACCTCAAAATTTTTTCTTAAAAGGAATGAAACGCCTACTTTTAGCATCAAAACTTATGCTTAAAATTGAATGGTATACTGTGTATATGGCAAAAAAAGTTAATGAGACAATAGTTGCCATCAATAATTTTTTAGAGAAGTCCTCTTATCATCCCTAACGGATAAGTTATGCCACAAAATAAACAATCAAAAATTGGATAAAATATTACCTTCATTTTTTTTTCTCTTAAAGCTATTCTTAGATAATGTAATAATAGTGGTAATAAAAATAGTGTCAACATAAGAGAAACCATATTTAAAGAAATTGGCAATAAATAAACTAATATGGTAATATAAGCAAGCCAAAATGCAAGAAGAGAAAGACGTTTAACTGTAAATTGTGAGCTTGGGTATTTTTTACAAAATTCTCCACACCCACGCCCATCCTTAAAATATCTTTTAAATAAAGTGAAAAAATTATGCCCATGATTATGCCATACATTTGCATTTGGAACACATAAAATTTTATATCCTTTTTCCAAGAATCTCCATAAAAATTCAATCTCTTCATATCTATAAATTTTTTCATCCAAATAACCAACCTTATTAAAAATTTCTTTTCTAAATGTAAGATTACATCCTATCGGATATCTAGTTTTATGAAAATTATTTTTGTTTATAATAATTTTTTTGTTATAAACAGGTGATGGTTGAAAAGGTGTTATTGCAAGGTAATCAGAAACTAGTGTGTTTCTCAATTCCAACACACTACCAGCAACACATGTAATTTCATCTGACTTGTAGTTACTCACAATATTTTTAAGCCAGTTTTTATCTGCAATGCCATCACTATCAATAAAAGCTATTATTTCACCCTCACTCTTTCTTATTCCTACATTTCTAGCCATGTTAGCGTTCCAATTAGAAGGTACTTTTATTAATTTTAGTCTTTTGAATTTTTTTACTGAACAATAATCTTTCTTTGAGGAACTCACAATTATTACTTCAAAATTTTTGTATGTTTGATTTTTAAGAGAATTAATTAAATTCTCTATATTTTCCTTGCAGTTTTTTGTTGGAATGATTATAGAAACAATTTTTTCCCCCATAAATAAACATTTATTTATTGGGTTTTTAGATTTTAAACAATTAAATACTAAATCAATTTCCACAGAGTATTTTAAAATATTCATGCTAACTATCTAATAATTATGAAAATTATGAACAAAACAAAAATCAAGATTTTTCTCACCTTTTTCTTAATCTCTTTAATTTTCACTTATTGGACAAGCTGGAATGAAGAGACAAACTTTGTATTGATAAAAGCACTTGTTGATGATAGAAGTTTTTACATAGATTCTTATCATCTTAAAACTGGTGATAGGTTTTACTCAAATGGCCACTATTTTGTTCCATTTAGCCGGTGGGGAATTTCTATTATACCCACCCCTATCTACTTCTTCTTGACAATTTTTACGAATAATGAAAATATTTTAAAATTTCTTATTTCAGTTTTGACGAATGGACTATTTTTTTCCCTCTCTGTTTTAATTCTTTACAATATTTCCACGAGACTTTTAAAAAATAAAAAATTCAGGACAGTGCTTACATTTTCTTACGGATTTTCAACCCTAGCATTTCAGCAAGCACGATTTTTTACTCGTCATTCTGTAGAAGCTTTTCTTAGTTTATTAATCATCTACCTATTTTTCGAAATTCTGAAGAGAAAAACAATTAAAAATACAATTCTTTGTGGAACGTTGATGGGAATTAGCTTACTTCTAACACCCCTTTTTGCAATTCTATTTTTACTTATGTCTTTCATTTTTATAATTAAAGGATATAAAAGAGAAACAATGCTCTTACTTTCAATAACACTTTTAATTTTTATATCCTATTACGTAACTTCCCTGATTGTATACCCCTCCGAAGGTGTTAATTATGAGACTCAGTTACCTTTTTTCCCCAAAGATTTCAAAAATCTTACATTTCCCTTGTCAGCTTTTTTCCAACTGTTAGTTTTCCCATCAAAAGGGTTGCTATTCTATTATCCCATCCTAATTTTTTCGTTCATAGGATTTTTTATTGCTAAAGATAAAAAAATACAAACCTTTTTATTTTTTCTTTTTATCCTTCTTGCATTTTTTGCATTCTCAGTTAGGACATCAATGTGGTGGTTTGGTTGGGTTAGCTACGGACCTTCTAGAGTTTTAACTGCTTTAATGCCATTTTTTGCAATTGGTTTGATGGAATTTGTAAAGAGGTTTGGCTTCAAAATTCTTATCCCATTTGTCTTGATTTCAATTTTTAACAACTTTTTATTACTCCAATATGGTGAGGATAAAATTTCAACTCTTTCTTGGGAGGAATATAAGTATAAGATGGAACACTTTCAAGTTTTATCAAATCCTCTTTTTGATCATTATTTGCCTTTAACATTAATTAATGGACCTAGAAGCATTCTCTTAGAAAATTTGATCATAGACAAAAAAATAAGTATGGATTTTAAACATCCTTATAACCCAGTAACTCCTGAATTTGTTCCACCTGGATCTCCAATAATGAAAAAATTTGAAGTTTATCTTTTCTCTTTACCAAAAATTGGGATAGTTGTTTTAAGACTTCCCTGGCTCTCATTATTCATTGTAACTGTCTTGCTAATTTTAATATGGAAAAATGAAATTTTTAGAAAGATTAAGATAAAGAATTGGGCATTGTTTTTAATTTTGGGCTTGATATTTTTTGTTTCATTTATTAGAGTTAGAGATTTTGTGTATGGAGATAATTGGTGTGCACCACAATGGGATGAAAACGAGAAAAGGTTAGAAGAATGTAGATGGATTGGACAGAATGCAACCTTATTTTTGTTTAGTAAACAAGAAGTAAATAAAACTTTAAGATTAGTAGTTGAAAGTTTTGAAAGAAATCAAACCTTGGAAATTTATTTAAATGGAAAATTTATTGGCAATTATACCATTCAAGAAATGAAAGAAATTTTACAACCAATTAAATTGAAAGAAGGTAGTAATGAAATTCTACTAAAGTCAAGAGGAGATTTTATAAATCCATGGAAGATTGGTGTTAGTTGTGATATAAATTTTATAAGTTTTAAAATTTTGAAAATTTCGATTGTTTAGCTATTCATGAAATTTATTAAAGAAAAATCTATCTATTTTATCTTTAACCATTTCTTAAAAACTTTTTCATAAGTATCTTTATAGAAACTAAAATTATAAATATTGGTTTTATTAAATAAACTAATATGAATGTAAAGATTTAAAGTCTATAAATCCCTGGTGGAAGGGTGAACAAGTAAGCGAAGACTTGGCAAAGCCATACAAACGAAAGGTATTCAGACAAATAATTGAATTGGCAAACTACAGGCAAATTTTGATTTTATCGGGCTTGAGAAGGGTTGGGAAGAGTACACTGATTTTTCAGTACATCGATTTCTTGTTGAAAAAAAGAGAAAACCCTTTAAACGTGCTTTACTTCTCTTTTGACATTTCTGTCGATGAATTGACTGACATATTGAGAGTTTATGAAAGTGCTACAGGAATTAATTGGAGGAAAGAGAGAGTGTTTGTTTTCCTCGATGAAATACAGAAGTTAGAGGATTGGGGAGGTAAAATAAAGTTTCTTTACGACAACTTCCCAAAACTCAAGTTTGTAGTTTCTGGTTCAAGCTCAGTGATGTTAGAAAAGGAAGCTATGACAACTCTGGCAGGAAGATATTTTTTGATTGAGGTAAAGCCATTGAGCTTTCTAGAATTCCTCGACTTGAAGAAAAGTAAGATTGATTTGAAAAGAATTGAGCTTTGGAAAGAAGAAGTTAAAAAAGAGTTTGAAAACTACATCAGAAGACCATACCCAGAGATTGTTGATTGGCAAAGTGAAATCTTGATCAAAAAATACATAAGGGAAAGTATAATCGACAAAGTGTTGCATGTAGACTTAAGACAAAAGTTCAGAGACGTTAACCCAGAACTTTTGAACAGGCTGGTTGAAATTTTCTACTCTAATCCCGGAATCTACTTGAATTACGACACTTTTTCAAAAGATTTAAAAGTTAGTAAAAAAACTTTGATGAGGCATGTGTTTTACTTAGAATTTTCCTATTTGATAAGAAAAGTCAAAAACCTGAGAACAGGAGCTTTAACAAGTTCAAGGAAGATGCAAAAAATCTATCCTTTTCATTGGAGTTTAGTCTTGGGAGTGACAGAGTTTAACAAATTGTACGAAAGCATCGTATCCTCTCTGGTCGATGCAGAGTTTTATTGGAGAAAAAATGGGAAGGAAGTAAACTTCATAGTTAAGAAAAGAAAAACCGAAGCTATAGAAGTTAAAGAAGGGGAAAAGATAACTGTTGAAGAACTTAAGAGTTTGGTCTATTTTTGCCTTAAAAATGGCCTAAAAAAAGCAAAAGTAATTTATTCTGGAGAAGAAAAAGAGTTGAGTGTAAAGGGAATAAAAATAGAGCTTTTGCCCATATGGAAATTCTGTTTAAGTTTATGACTTGATGGGCATGGAAATAGAAATCTCAATAAATATTTCCCTTTATATCGAAATTTAAAGGATTAAAGATTGTCTTGACTCTTCCTTCGAGCTTACCGAAGAAAAATCCTCAATTTTATCTTTCCATTCTTTAGAATTATTTCGTAAGCTTTCATTCATTATTTTACTTTCATCATTCCCAACAAACTTTCCTCCAACTACATCAATTCCAACTTCTCCCAAAATTATGCAGCCGGAATTAAATTTTTTCTTAAGCTTAATTAGTTTATCATATTCTGATTTAACAACTTTCTCATACTCTTCCAAACTTTCAACACTAGTATAAGTAAATTCGTATAAAATAAATGTTCGTGCATGTGCAAGGCGTCTAAACTTCTTAAAAAAGCTAATCTAAGTGATTCTTAAGTGAAACTTCTATATTTTTATATATGGAAAGAAACGAAAGAAAATTATTATCATTGGTCTTTATAGCTTCCCTATTCTTAATGTTTTTAGAGTTCGTGTTAATTAGAGTGTATTCCTTTATAACATTTCCTCCACTAGGATTTTGGGTTGTCGCTACTTCAACTATGGGTATTGGTTTTGGTGCAGCAGTTGCATATATCTTAAAAAAATTCTATGTGGTTGCATTCTCTTTGTTATTTTCAATCTCAATTTACATGATTTTTATAGTGGTTACACAAATTCCTTTAGTTGAGCCTATCTTATCTAAAATTTTTATCCACTCAATTATACTTTCATTTCCATTTTTTTCTTTGAGTTTAATTGCTTCTTATACATTTAAACTCGTACAGGTTAATAAAGTATTATTTTGGAGTTATTTAGGTTCTCTTTTAGGCACATTTTTGTCGTTTATTCTAATACCACTTTTAGGTGCAGAAAATTCCCTTATTTTCATTTCTCTTTCATTTCCATTTATAGTCTCCTTATTAGAAAAAAATAGAAGTATGATAATTGGTGTAATAATTGCATTTATACTAATTTTTTATATTATAGATGAAATGAATATTGCAAAATGGCTTGCAAGGAGTTATCCAGACCAGATTTATCCTAAGAGAATTTTTACTTATCTTAAGAATGGGTGGGAAAATACTTATACAAAATGGGATATGCTTATGAGAGTTGATGTTGTAAGAAAAAATAACACAAATTTTGTTTTGTACGACGGAAGCTATGAAATAGGTGTAAATACTACAAAACTAACTTTAAAGCCTTGTCTATTCCGTAATTATTCAAATGCGTTGATTATAGGAAGTGGTACTGGGGCTGATGTTAACTTAATTAAGAAAACTGTAGGAGAAACTTATGCGGTTGAAATTAGTGGAGTTGTTGTTGATATAGCCAAGAAAATGAGTCGTGCGTATGATGATGTGATAATAGAAGAAATGGATGGTCGGAAGTTTATAAAAAGGACTAATAAAAATTTCGACTTAATAGCGTTCCCATTAGTAGATTTTCCCGCAGCAACTACTAACATAAATGCCGAAAACTATTTGACCACAGTTGAAGGATTTGAAGATTTTTTATCACATCTTAATGAAAATGGTACTTTATGTTTTGCTCACCATAGGAGAGTTCTTGACGATTATCTCCCATCAATCATACCTGCACTAACTAAGCTTGGTCTAAATCCGGAAAAGAGTATTCTTGTTTTAGAAAAAGAACGAGAATCTTGTATTGAGAAGCTATATGGACGTTCTTGTGAAAATATGATCTATTTAATTGCTAAAAAAGGAAAGTTTACCAATAGTGAAATAGCAGAAATTAAAAGACTTACAGAAGAGCTTGATTCGGGTGAGTCAAAATTTTGGAATTGGACTGAATTAGAGAATTACTTAAAAATACATAATCTATCTCCAATGACAGATGATAGGCCATATATTCATAGCTTATCTTATTTTGGTAGGGAAAGTGAAATCTTAGCATTTTCTTTTATTATAAGCACACTATTTTTTATGATTTCTTTTCCTTGGGTAAAAAATCTTCGATTAATGTTCGGATCAGCACTTACAGGTTTTGCCTACATGCTAACAGAAACTGCTATTATCCAGAAAAGCCTTATACTTTTCCCAAACCCGCCATTTGCTTTAGCGGTTGTAATGTTATCATTTCTGCTATTTAATGGAATTGGTGCTATATTAAGTGTGAGGTTGAGGAATAGAAAGAATCTCTTACTGTTTACTCCACTTTCTATAGTATACTTTTACTGTATTTTAAGCGTATTAAATACAGATCTTTTTCATATGAATGACTATTTAATGATTGGAGGTTTTTTACTAGGTATTTTACCAGTTGGTATATTATTAGGCATGCTTTTTCCTTACATTCTTAAAAATTGTATAAGAAAAAAGAGACCATTGCTTTATGCTGTTGATGCCGCTTTTAGTACTCTTGGTGTAAGTATAGCTCTCTTTATTTCACCTTATTTTGGCTTCAAAATAAACTTTTTAATTTCTACTTTCTCATATATCATTCTACTGATTATTCTGAGATGAGATATTTTTACCAGATAGAATAAAGGCACAATTTTTCTATTGGTTATGTGCTTTCAAGAAGAGCTGACATTGAGTGCTGTTGATTCGATAAGAGTATGTGTCGTGGTGGATATGAAGGTATTATTAAATAACCTTATGTTCATCAATAAAGGTATTCCACCTGAATCTATATAAATACCAATTCTAGCCTTTTCTATATAGTTATTATATACCTCCATAAAAAGGGGAGCATTACCTGGAATATCTCCCTTATCTAAACTTATACCAAAAGGAACATTTGCTATAATATTTTTTCTGATAATCGAAAAAGCTACACCTTCAGCACATCTTATTCCTGCAGTGTGACCTAAATATGGGATATCCTTTACTACGTTCTCCTCAATAGTATTGTTTATGATAGAATAAGGTGGTAAATTGCTACTTAGGCTAATACCATGCCCGTTTATATTGTAAATTAAGTTCCTTCTAATAATTGAATGATTAATATGACCCCAAATACCACGACCCATTTTTTTGCCATGCAATAATGGAACTAATGATGTATTAAAAATTGTATTGTTTTCTATTAAGAGAAATTCACCAAAAGCACCTATCCCAGCATGATACTCTTTTGTTGTATTTAGAAAAGAAATAGTGTTGTTTATAATTTTATTATTTCTAGTTCCTAGAGAAGTCCAAATACCACGTTCCCAATTTCTTACATGACAATTTTTTACTGTCACATTAGAACCATTAATATTTATCCCTAAACTCCCTGCAGAATTTGTACCATCTATTAAAAAATTATTACAATCTAAAACGATATTGTTTGCCTGTATATCCATACAAATTTGGAAATTTGAATCAATTATATTGGAAGTTAAAATATATGTTACCCCCTCTTGATTTAAAACGGAACAATTGTTAATAGGAATTTGTAAAGAGGATAAAAAATGCTTTCTGAAAATTTCATTTAATTCTTCGAACTTATTAAAGAAAAATCCATCTATTTTTCCAATTCCATTTCTCAAAACTATATCATAAGCTTCAGTTCTTATTTTCTCACTCTCTTTATCATTCCCAATAAACTTTCCTCCAACTACATCAATTCCAATTTCTCCAAGAATAACACAATTTATATTGAACCTTTCCTTCAATTTTTCAATTCTCTTTAACTCATCTTTTACTACAATTTCATACTCTTCCAAGCTTTCTACTCCTGCATAAGTAAAATTTGTATGAGGATCTTTAGCAAAAGAAGTGGTAAAAGGATAAAAAGTTAAGCCAATGCAATCATAACCAGAAAAATTATAACTTTCATATAACTCCAACTGTACACCTTCTTTTGTTGTTAGCGTTCCTTTGTAGGTTTTTCTCGTCTCTTCTCTAACATCTTGAAGCCATTTGTTCGTTAAATTTATTGAATCTGGCAACTTGTGAATAGCCAATCCTAGCTCATTCCAAACAGCATAAATTTCAACATTATTTTCTTGTGCAAGTTTTGCAAGTTCAATGGAAATATTTTTAGCTCCATTTAAGAAATTTTCTGGTTTTGTGATAGCACCTCCTGTATAATGTCCTCCAACCAAGTTGGCAAATGGTGAAAGAAAAACTTTTAACCCATTTTTATGAGAAAGCTCAATTTTTTCTTTAATTTTCGTCAAGTTGGAAAGAAGAATAAAACTTTCATTTTCCAAACTATACTCATAGTAAACATTTATATTAACAGAATTTCCTCCCAACTCTTTAATTTTTTTTATACTTTCTTCATTTATTTCATCATCAGCTAAATAGCCATACCATCCAAATCCTTTGTAAGTAATTTGCCTTACATTTTTTTGGTAAGCAAGGTAATAATAGGAAAACAAAAAAAGACTTAAAATGCTTATAATTACAATAATTTTTTTCATACAATCTCTTTTAAAATTTTATCAAATTTCTTGTAAATATTTTGCCATGCATACCTTTCAACAAATTTTCTTGGAACTTTTCTTCTTTCTTGCTTCTTCAAAGTTTCAACTATTAAATCAGTAAAATTCTTCCAATCGTCTGCTATTTTTAAAAAAGGCTCAGTCAATTTATTAATTAATCCTTCAGCTCCTTTACTTGTGCTCACAACAATTTTACCGCATGCTATTGCTTCCAAAATTTTAATTCTAGTTCCACTTCCAGCCAACAAAGGAACAATAACAACGTCAGCAGCATTCACATAATCTTGAATATCATCGACCAAGCCTGTAAAGATCATACTTTCATGCTCAATTCCAAAGTCATACTTTTTTCCAACTATCAAGAATTTAGCATTTGGAATTTTTTCTAGAACAAAAGGCAATATATTCCATCTTATCTTATAAACAGCTTCTTTATTTGGAGGATAATCGAGTTTTCCAAAAAACAATATGATAGGGTTATCTTTAAGATTGTTTTTTTCTCTTATCTTTTTTGTGTTTTTTGAGTTTGGATAGAAAATCTCTTTGTCAAACCCATTTTCAACCACAACTATTTTTCTTTCATTGACTCCGAATTCCTTAATAAATATTTTTTTATCTTCTTCAGAAACCGTTACAATTCTTTTAGCAAGTTTACATAAAACAAGCTCAAGAATTTTCATTAGCTTTCCATATTTTGCCCTTATTTCATCTTTAATCCTGTACTCTACATTATGTTCATGAAAAATGAAGGGCTTCCTGAATAAAAAATTTATGGCTAAAAGGTTAATTCCAGACCAAGGGTAATCGCAAATTATGACATCAATTTTTTTTGTCAAGATTATTTCAATACTCTTAAGAATTACTTCAGGGTTTATGTGTTTTGTGAATGGGTGTTCAATTCTTATTAAGGGACTGGGAGTAAAAACCTCAACACCCATTTTTTTTAATTCAATTCTATGCCCATTGATTTTCTTATCTTCAAACTGCCTGTAAAATGGGGAAATCAAATAAACTTTGTGCTTTTTTGCCAAATGTCTCACAAGGTTGTATGTTCTTGTACCCCCTCCCCAGTATGGTGGGAAAAGATAAAAGGGCGTGATAAAGAGTATTTTCATTAATTTAATTTGGTAATAAGATTTAAAATCTTTAGCAAAGTTTTTCGTAAATTTTTACATACTTTTCACATATATTCTTCCAATCATATTTCTGTACAAACTTGAAAGCATTTTCTTCTAACTTTTTTCTCAACTTCCTTGATTTGATTAATTTCGCGATTTCTTTTGGAAATTCTTTTATGCTTGTTATGATCGCTTCTTTTCCATTCTTTGCAGGAATCCCTTCAATTCCCTTTGGCGTAGACACAACAGGCTTCCTTGCAGCAAAATATTCCAAAATTTTCATCCTTATTCCTCCTCCAGCTTCTATCGGCACAATAGCGATATCAGCAGCAGCTAGATAGCTTGGCAAATTTTTAACAGGTCCAGTGAAAATTATTTCCCTAGCTTCAATATTTTTAGGAGGGAAATTTCCAATTGCCAATAATTTAGCTTTAACACCTTTTTTCCTCAGCTTGGGCAATATTTCTTCTGCAATTTTTTTGATGGCATCATAATTTGGTTTGTAAGAAAAAGTGCCATGAAAGACCAAAGTTGGGAATTTCAGCCCATATTTTTTTCTTATTTTCTTCGAGTCTAGATTTTTGTAGAGTTTTAAATCAACACCATGTGGAATTACAGAAATTTTTTCCCTTTTTAAACCAAGCTTACAAAGTTTCTTTCTTTCTTCTTCGCACATCACTATTACCCTATCAGAAAGACTGCAAGCGAGCTTTTCAACAAGCCTCACGATTTTTTTTCCCTTTTGGCTTAAGCTTGTAACTTCAGGTAATTGAAAAGATTCAACATTATGTTCTACAAGTACAACAGGCTTGCAAGTGAATAATTTCACAAAAATGGAAGGAATGCCGAAAGCAGTGAATTCTGCTTGAATCAAATCTATTTTTTCTTTCAACACGATATAGAAAAGTTTAAGCCAAAGTTTGAAGTTTATGATGGGATGGTAAATTACAAAAATATCATTTGGAATTCCAAGCAGAGAAAGAAAAATTTTATGGTATTTTCTAATAGGACTTTTTGCTATTGAGCAAGGAAAATTTTTCTTCATGAATCTTCCTTTCCAAACTTCAAGGTAATACTCGCTTTCAGCACTCACGAAATAAACTTTTATCCCAAGTTCAGAAAGTGTCTTTAAAGTATAGAATAATTTGACTGAAGCACCTTGTGTTGGAGGGAATAAAGGTAAATCCCCTCTACTTACTATGCAAACTTTCATAAGATTAATATTTTGAATAAAAAATTAAAAATATGCAAAAGATTGAAGATTTATGGAAAAAAATGAAGAAGGAATTAGACAATATCTTATTCTTCTCAATAGTTTTTGGTGTTGTCTTACTTTCAGCTGGGGTTTACATCATGGGCTCGAAAATAAACCCAGAAATTGGAAGAGATTTAATTATTTTGGGCAGTGGAATTTTTTACATTTCAATTATAATCTTTACCTTCAGGCTATAGCTTTTTTAAGTTGATCTCTTATTATTTGGTTGAATTGAACTAATGTGGTGCAACATCTTTTACAATAATCTGGTATATTTTTGGATAGAAGTTCTTTTCTTCTTTTCTGGAAATATTCTCCAAACCAAATTTCTCTCAAGCTTTTTTTCCTTATGTTTTCTGTTGTGGATTGATCCAAAAAACCACAGGGGCAAACATAACCATCAACTCTTATTCCCATTCTCCACCATGGTTCAAAACAAGGAATAGAAAGAAAGTCTTTTCTCTTACTTTTCACAAGCTTTTTTATTTCTTCAACCATTTTTCCCGTTTTTTCTATCAATTCAGGAGAAAAAAATTGTTGTAAGTTTGTTTCTAAGCCATTTGCTAACCGATAAGCAACTTTTGCTATTTTCTTGAATTCTTCTGCTTCTTTTTTTGTAAGCTTTAATTCTTCTCCTTTTTTAGTATAAACTGTTATCGGCTCAATGAAAAAAGCTTGTACATTCAATTTTTTTGCCAGCTTAACCATCAAAGGAACTTTTCTAAAATTTATTTTATTCAACACTAACCCAATTTCAAGCTTCGGTTTTTCAGATTTGAGCTTTCTTTTCCATTCAACAAAACTTTTTATATTTTTTACTACCTTTTCAAAACTTTCTCCCTGAGCTAAAAAATCTTGAGTTTTTTTGTCTGGGGCATGAAGACTAATTTTCACATGGTCCCATCCAATTTTCACAAGCTTTTTTATCATCTCTTCTGAAAAAAGTGTACCATTCGTGCAAATATAACCAAACATCCCATATTTTTTCACTTCTTTCATGATTTCAAAAGTGTCTTTTCTCAATAAAGGTTCCCCACCACCAATTATCCTTATTTCTCTTATTTTGAGCTCACTAGCTTCTTTCAAAATTCTTTTGTATTCTTTCAAGCTCAATTCATCTTTGCTTTCAACCTTTCTTCCATATCTCCAGCAAAAAAGACAATTTAAGTTACATTTCAAAGTTGGACTCAATTCTAAGCTGTAAGGAAGACTTTTTCTCCCCTTTGTCCATTCAACAAGCCTTTCTATTTTTTCATCCATGACAATTCGCTCCTTATCCTTCTGTTTTCAAAAACTTGGCCAGCATTACAGATAGAACAATACTTAGAGAATTGCTTTTTTCTCATACTATCTCTTATTTTTTTAAAGAAATCTCCAAACCAAATTTCTCTCAAGTTCTTATTTTTTACATTTTCTTCTTTTTCATCATAAAGACAGCAAGGCTGTGCACTCCCATCAGTTTTTATCACAAGATGCCACCAAGGCTCGTAGCAAACTAGGGAAAAGAAATCTTTTGAATCACTTTCCTTTTTCAACAATTCATTCATCTCATTCGATTTTTCTATAAAATCTTTTGTTAATAGATCGACATCTGTGAAAATCCCAAATTTTTTGGCCAATTCTTTTGCAGCCTTTGCATTTTTTTCAAACTCTTCTTCTTGCTTTTCATTCAGCTTTAATTTTTTTCCTTGGTTAGAATGGATTGTGAGTGAATCAAAATGAATTATAGAACAATTAACTTTTTTTGCCAACTTTACCATTTCTTCAATTTTATTATAATTTTTATTGGTTACAACAACATTGAACTTTATGGTCGGAAGCTTTTTCTTTGTCTCCTTTTTTATTTCATTCAACAACTTTATGACTTTCATCACTCTATCAAAATTTCCCTTTCCACGAACAGCATCATTGGATTCAACGTCAGGTCCATCTAAGCTAAAAGTAATTCTATCCCACCCAATTTTTATAATTTTCTTCAAACTATCAGAATCAAATAAACTACCGTTTGTTGTTATATTGCCAAACTTTCCTTCCTTTTTTATCATTTCCATCATTTTTAATACTACTTTTTTTCTCATCATTGGCTCCCCCCCACCAGTAATTTCAAATTCTTCTACTCCAAGCTCTAAAGCTTCTTTTACTACTTCAATTAATTTTTCATCTGAAAGCTCGTAGCTTGAATCAATTTTTTTGAATGCCCTTTGCCAACAATGTAAGCATTTAAAGTTGCATCTATCGGTTGGATTGATGTCTAAAGTGTAAGGTGGAGCTTTCTTTCCTTCTGCCCATTTAAATAACCTAGCAATTTTTTCATCCATCTAACCACCCAACTTTTGAATTTCTTCCCTTATCTTTCTGTTTTCTTGTACTTGGCTTGGGTTACATTTAAAACAAAAATCAGGTAACTTCCCTTTCAACATACTTTTTCTTATTCCTTCAAAATATTTTCCAAACCAAATTTCTCTTAAGCTCTTATTTTTCACATTTTCTCCAATATTATCAAACATGCAGCATGGTCCTACAATACCCCAAGGTCTTACTATCATTTGATAAAATGGTTGATAGCATGGCAAAGAAGACCATAAGCTTCCCTTTCCCTCTTCTTCGATAATTTTTTTCATTTTCCCTGTGCTTTCTATCAGCTCAAATTCAAGCTTGTCAACATTTGTTTGGAAATTATGCTCATGGGCAATTTTTGTTGCTTTTTTTATACTTTCCATCAAAGCCTTTTTATCTTTTTTCCTGAACAAAAGTTCTTTTCCAGCCTTTGTTTTAGTCGCAAGCAAAACAATCGGTTCAATCAAAAGATTCCTACAATTCAATTCATAAACAAACTCAAACATTTTTGGCAAGAGCATGAAATTTTTATTGCAAAGTACCATGTGAATGTTGACTTCGGGCTTTTCTTTTTTTGCTTCCATTTTTTCCAATTGTAGTCTTTTTATTGTTGTAACTATTTTTTCAAAACTTTTTCCTCTCAAATAGTCATTTATTTCTTTCACAGGAGCATCAAGGCTAAAAACAATTTCATCCCATTCAATTTCGATTAGCTTTTTAATTTTTTTCTCATCAAAAAGAGTTCCATTGGTTATTAACCTGCCATAGATTTTTTTACTTTTTATTCTTTCTAAAATCTTCATTGTGTCTCTTCTCATCATTGGTTCCCCACCACCAGTAATTTCAATTGTGTGAACACCAAGCTTGCTACAATCTTCAATCATTTGCATATACTTGCTTGTACTCAATTCTTCTCGATTTAATCCACCATCATCAAAATCTCTGAGCCAACAAAAACGGCATTTTAAATTACATTTATTTGTAGGATTAAATTGAACCTCAAAAGGTCCAGGCTTTCTGTCTTTCCATTCTAAAATCCTTTTAGCTATTTCTTCTTCAAACATTTTTAAGCGCCTCTGCTAACTCCCTTCTTATTTCCGCTTGTTGTAACATTTCATTCGAGCCACATTTGGAGCAAAAAGGTTGAGGACCTTTAAGCAATGTTTTTCTCGCATTTTCAAAATATTCTCCAAACCAAATTTCCCTCAAGCCCTTGTTAGTAATATTATCACCCTTATCACCGAAAAGTCTGCAAGATCCAACAACCCCATTTGCTCTTATTGTTACCAAATAAAAAGGCTCATAACAAAAAGCTTTTAAAAAAGAATTTTTTGCTCTAATTTTCTTTCTTTCTTTTTTTCCCAATTCAACAATAGAATTCATTTCAGTAGTTTTATCAATAACTTCTTTGCTCAAGTAATTCTTCAAATTATTTTTGATTTCAAATTTTTCACATAACTTTGCAGCTTCTTCCAAAAATTTTATCGATTCCTTTTTTTGTTCCTCATTCAAAGACCAAATTTTTTCTACTGTATCATAAAGGATAATCGTTTGCGTGTTAAGTATTTTTCCTCCCAATTCATTCAAAAGTTCAACAAGCTTTGGAAAAAGAAAATAATTCTTGCTAGTTATTACAGTATTAAATCCTATAACAGGCTTTTCACTCTTTAACTCTTTTTTAATTTTTTGGAGCAACTTTATGTTCTTGATAACTTTCTTGTAAGCTCCTTTACAATCTACCATGAAATCATGAGTTTTTTCATCTGGGGCATTCAAGCTAAAGCGAATAACATCCCATTCAGCTTTAACAATTTTTCTAAGGCTTTTTTCGTTTAACAGAGTACCATTGGTTATTATATCACCATACATTCCATATTTTTTGATTTCAACCATCAGCTTTGTTGTTGTAGCTAGCCTTACAAAAGGTTCTCCTCCCCCAGAAATCAACCAATCTTTAACTCCAAGCTTTGCTGCTTCTTTAACTATTTCTATCAATTTCTTTTCAGGCAATTCATGTTTCCTGTCGAGCCAACCCAATCTTTCATGTGAACGCTGCCAACAGAAGCGACACATCAAATTACACCTATTTGTAGGATCAAGATGAATACTTACAGGTCCTTGAGGGTTTCCTTTTGAC
>Ga0207433_10009075_pt1 | contig 15949 bp, 14 predicted proteins | sample YelNatPaOPGAMG01_FD_187559 | JGI IMG/M metagenome (GOLD analysis project Ga0207433, IMG submission 187559) | Hot spring thermophilic microbial communities from Obsidian Pool, Yellowstone National Park, USA - OP-RAMG-01 (SPAdes) (version 3) | ecosystem: Environmental > Aquatic > Thermal springs... | reverse complement strand
TAGGTTCTGGTGTTGGAACGACAATAAAAGAATTAGCTAACGCTGTTATCCAGTGTGCTAATAAAAAGCTAAAGCCAATTTATGAAGAGGTAAAGGAAGGAGAAGAGTCAAAATACGTGCGTGGAAGAAAAAGGATACCAGGCGAACTTAAAAAAATGCATTTAGATATTTCTAAAACAAAGAAGGAACTTGATTGGAAACCACAAATTACTATAGAAGAAGGTGTTAAAACTGAGATAGAATGGTATATAAAAAATCTACACAGGTGGCAAGTAAAAGAGATAAGGATTTAATACTTTAGATTTGAGAAACAAGAATCGTCTTTATACCAGCTCTTTTCCCAGCCTCTAAATCCTTTTTCTTATCCCCAATATAAATTACTTTTTCTTTACTAACTTTAGAAAGTTTTATTATTTTTTTTAAACCTTCACAAGAAGGTTTATGCTTCTTTACGTCTTCTTTCGAAATAATGATTTCGAAATCTTCAATTATTTTTAATTTTTTCAAAGCTTTTTCCGCAGTTTCTTTTAAGTTGGAAGAAAAAATTGCTAAAGTTTTGTTTTGTTGTTTCAAAATTTTTATTAGTTTTAACACCTTTTTAATAGGTTTTAATTTTTTCACGCCCTTTAATTCATATCTTCTAACTATTTCATAAGCTTCCTTTTTTGCTTTTTCACCCAATTTTTCTACATTTTCAATCCCCACATCCAAATACTCAAAATTTAGATCAGTACCATATTTTTTTCTTAAAAAATTTTTCAATTCATCCCAATCTATATCCAATTTACAAATAGTGCCATCTAAGTCAAAAATAAAGAGTTCTATATTTTTAAACTTCTCCACTCTCCTTCCCTCACCAAAATTGCTGGTGCATCTATATGCCTAATCCAATAAAGCCCTTCTGGTAAAGCGTTATATTTTGGTAAATTAGGTATTTTTTCCTTATAAGCTAGCTTAACATAGTAATAAGGCATGTTTATTCCAGCTTTTGTGAAAAAATAACTTGTAGTGAAAAACCTACCAGCATTTATTTCTGTAGGAATGGGCACACCATTTTTATCTTCTTTTAAGTCGACACAGAATATACCAGTAGCGTTTTTATCTATTGAAAGAATAGCTTCTGTGGCGATGTTATTAACATCCTCTCTATTTATAGTTACTGCAACAACAGGTGTATTTGTCACACCAGATGGTGCAAGATTCGGATATATGTATTCCAACCTTTCTCTAGCTTGTGATACAACTATTTCTCCATCTTTCCATAAACTTTGGAAGGCAATATTTTTTCCTGGAAGATATTCTTGCGCAACAAACTTCCAGCCTACATTTCTAGCTTTCCAATAGTTAAGCCAAGCTTTTGCAACTTCCATATTTTCTACAGGTGTACTACCTCTGCTACTAAAACCGACAGTAGCTCTTAACCAATAGGGATAACTAAAAGTATTTTCAGCTTTTATCAAATCTTCTTCATTTTCAATTAGGATACTTTCGAAAGTGTGCAGGCCAGCTCTTTTCCATGTCCTCCCACATTCAAACTTATCTTGACATATTCTTATAGTTTTTTTATCAGGAAGAAAAGTTATAGCGTTGATTTTTTCTCTATTTTCTGAAATTACTCTTACTTCCCCATCCGGTTGAGGATGAACCATTTCAGCTTTGGTTTTTTCGATCAATTCATTCAACTTTTCAATATAATTTGGCTCATCAAACCTTGGGATTAAATACCTCTCATCAACATTCGGCCACTCCAAATGGAATTTATTAATGTCCGTACCAATTAAGTGCATTTTTTCTGGCGCATCTCTAAGCGAGTTGATAAAATTGATTCCTGCGGGCCCACCACTACCTGTTATAATTATTCTTTTCATTTTCCTACCCCTTTATTATGTTGTAGTTTTATAATTATAACTTATGATACATCTCTTCAAACCGATTGTTTTAGAAGAACATAAAATGGCAATAGAAAAGGTGCTTTCAAGCGGCAGATTCATTTTAGGCGAAGAGGTAGCTAGTTTTGAGAAAGAGTTCGCAAACTATATAGGGGTAAAGTATGGTATAGGTCTGAATTCTGGTACAAGTGCACTTATTTTTTCTTTAAAAGCGTGTGATATTGGAGAAGGTGACGAAGTAATAACTGTACCAAATTCTTTTGTAGCTACTTCGAATGCAATTTTAAGTGTGGGCGCTAAGCCAGTTTTTGTTGATATAGACGAGGAAACTTATCAGATTGATACAAGTCTTATAGAGAAGTCGATTACAAAAAACACACGCGCAATATTACCGGTTCATCTTTATGGTCATCCTTGTGATATGGACCCTATACTTGAGATTGCAGAAAAATACGGGCTTTTAGTGGTCGAAGATGCTTGCCAGGCGCATGGAACTAAATACAAAGGCAAGAGGGTAGGATCTTTTGGTGATGTTGCATGTTTTAGTTTTTACCCTTCTAAAAATCTTGGTTGCTTCGGTGATGGTGGGATGGTAGTTACAAATAGTGATGAAATTGCTGAGAAAGTAAGGATGCTACGAGACTATGGACAAAAAGTCAAGTACCGACATGAAGTACTCGGTTTTAACGATAGGTTGGACGAGCTTCAGGCAGCTGTTTTGATGGTTAGTTTAAGACATCTTGAAGAATGGATTCAGAAAAGAAGAGAAAATGCAAAATACTATAACAAGTTGTTTGAGGAGTTGAATAAAGATATTATAACTCCATCCGAGAAAGAATGGGCATTTCACACTTATTATTTATATGTGATAAGAACAAAAATGAGGGACAAACTTAGAAAATTCCTTTCGAAAAAAGGAGTAGAAACAGGCATTCACTACCCAACACCTATACATTTACAGCCATTTTATGTAAACCAGTTTAACTTTAAGGTTGGAGATTTTCCTGTGACAGAAAGATGCGCAAGAGAAATACTTTCATTACCAATGTACCCAAATTTAGCTAAAGATGAGATAGAATCTGTGGTAGAAACTATAAAAGAATTCCTTAAGAATGCTAAAGAATAAGACTCTCGTACATCTTAATAACACTTTTAGCAGAAATGTTTTTCATAGCATATTTTCTCATATTTTCTCTAATTTTTTTAATTTGGGTTTTCTTTAGATTCATAAAATATTCTATTTTTTTAGCAAAAAACTCTGGTTCGGGTGCTTCGACCAAAATCCCATTTTCACCATCAATTATAATTTCTTCTGCAATACCCTTTGATATTATTACAGGAATACCAACACACATAACCTCGTTGAGTTTTATTCCTATAGCGTCAATCGGATATATAAACAAATCCATAGCTGAGTAAAACTTGTAAATTTCTTCATGAGGAATAAAACCCACATCTTTAACTTTTACATGGAGCCTTTTTGCAAGTTTTTTTAATCTTTCTCTTTCTGGACCTTCACCAACAAGTAAAAAAACTATTTTATTCCTTTTTTTAGAAGGAAGAAGAGCAATAGCTTTTATAACTTTATCAACTCTGTAATATTTTATTAGTTTACCAACATAACCGATAACAAGTCTATCGTTCAACTTAAATATATTTCTTATTTTTTTCCTTTGAGTGGGTTCAAATCTAATACAGGTTGTATCGACAGGATTTCTAATCATGTGAATTTTACTTTCAGGGATGCCAATCAACTTACCAATTTTTATTTCATTAACGCTCGGTATTACAACTTTATCTGTAATTTTAGAAAAAATTTTACCAACAATTAATAATGCTAGAAATTTCAGGCCTTCTTTCTTCACCTTTCTAATAAATTCTGGATATATATCAGTATAAATGACGACACTCTTTTTGTTTTTAATTTTACTTATTACTGTAAGAAATGAAAGGTAGCAGTTAGGGATAAACAATACATCAAAATCTTTGAAAAAGATTTTTCTAAATGCACATATCGCCGAGGTAAAATATCCATTAAAATATCCTAGCGTTCTATTCGGTTTTATATCAACTCTTTCCACAAAAATTTCTGGATTTTTTTCAAAATTCTCTTGAAGTATATCGCTTAGTCTGACTATTTTTTTGCTTGCAACAGACCAAGGTTCAGCATCAACTATTAAAACTTTTTTCATAGTCCTCACTTTGGTATATCATCTTAAATTTTATTTAAGAAAATAATTAATTAAGGTGTTGAAGACGAAGGTATCGTTAGTTTTGGTAAGCAAAAATGAGGAAAAATATGCACGAACATTTTTCAAAAGTCTAGAGAAACAGACGAGAAAGCCAGACGAAGTTATATTGGTTGACTGTTCTACGGATAGAACACCAGAAATAGCAGAACCATACGTTGACAAGTTAATCGTAGTAAAGAAATGTGGTGCAAGTTATCAGAGAGGAATAGGTGTAAAACACGCAAAAGGTGATGTAATTCTCTTTACAGATATGGATACAATACTATATCCAGATTGGATAGAACAATTGGTTAAAATGTTTGAAGACCCTAAAGTTCATGTGGTAAGGGGACAAGTTTTATGGCCTGAAATAAAAAAACAAATCCCACTAATTGGCAAAAGGATTAATCATTGTAACATGGCTTATAGGAGACATGTATTGGAAGAATTTCCTTTTGACCCTAATTTAAATCGTGGGGACGATTTTGACATGGGATATAGAGTTAGTAGAAAGTATGTGATTTATGGGTGTCCAGAGGCAAAGGTCATACATTTTTCTTTTCAAAAACATGGGTGGGAGAATGCCAAATCTTATGGTAATGATTGGATAGCACTTACAAAAAAGTATAAAAATCCTTATTGGATATTGAGAGCAATTTATAATGTTTTCTATCCTATTAAAGAGAAAAAACCAAAATGGGTTTTATATAATCTGTACGGATTTTTATCAGCTTTCATCGAGGAAATTATTAAGTAAAATTCATTCAACAATCTCTTTATATAATTTTACATATTGTTTTGTTATGACATCTATGTCAAATTTTTTCCTGAATAACTTCCAAGCATTTTTAGACATTTTCTTCCTTACAAAGCTGTCCTGAATTTTAGTCATTGCGTTGCTCATCTCATTTACATCTGGCTTAACAAGAAAACCAACATTTTCATTCACCACATTTGGTATTTCTCCTATATTTGTTGTAATTATAGGTACTCCACAAGCTAGGGATTCCAACATGCACATGCTAATACTTGGTTCATAAGAAAAATAGTGAATAGTAGCATCAGAGCTCCTATAGTAATTGATTAATTCTTCAGCACGAACCCAACCAGGAAGCAGTACTTTGTCTTTAACACCAAGCCTTTTTATAAGATTTTCAAGAGCAATGCGACCTTCACCTTCTCCTATGATAAGGTATTTTGACTTTGTGCATCTTTCTAAGCTTTTAGAAAAGGCCTTTATGCTATTTAATAACCCAAGTGTGTTTGATTTTGAAAAAATTTTAATAGACAAAAACAAGAACTCGTCTTCATTTATTCCATATAATGGTCGAATATTCTTAAATTTTCTAAATGGGTTAAACATCCCCCCATCAACACCACCTGGAATAACTTTTATTTTTTCTGGAGGAATGCCCCATGGTATAAAATAATTTTCAGCCATATACTTGCTCCACGAGACAAGCACATCATAATCAAGGTATTTGGTAAGTAATTTTTCTATGTTAAAAAGGAAGAATCTAGAGTATAGACTTGGAAGATACTTAGACACAACTTCTCTCACCAGTATGTAAGGTATGTGGTATCTTTTCTTACAAATGCTTGCAAATATTCCTTCAAAAGAATGTTGAGCATGCAGCGCATCTAAATCCTTAAAATGTTTGATGTATCGAATTGATTTCAAGATAAATTCATATCTATTGAATACTGTAGGCAAGCACTTTATTTTGTATGTTTCGATTTTTGGATTTACATCGATGAATTCTGGAAGTTTGTTATCAATAGTAAGAATTTTTATTTCATCTATTTCTCTATTTTTTGATAAACTTTTAATAAAAGCCCTTGCGTAATTTCCACTGCCAGTTTCACTTAGGTCATATCCCAAAAAACCTATTTTTAGGTTCATAGATAGTTAATTAAATTTAATAAATAAATTATGAACAACATGATGAAAATTGAATTTGTTTTAATAATTCTTTGTACTGTCATGTTTGCTGTTTTAGCTTACAATAAACTACTGCCGGGCATGTTATATGGAATGGATACAGGAGCACACCTTTTCAGAGTAATCTATTTGAATAAGAATCTAGAGCAAAGGGTAGTTCCTTTGTGGAATACAGAATGGTATACAGGAGCACCCTTTTTACTTTTGTATGCGCCATTAGCCTATTACTATTCATCCTTCTGGCCAACAAACGACTACTTATTACTTTATAAATCTTTAGAAATCTTGTTCGAATTTTTTGTTGTTATATCAGTTTATTTTCTTTCTAAAACATTGCTGAAAAAAAGAGACCTTGCACTACTCGCGACATTTCTTTTTATTATCATGCCACAAAACATTTGGAATTTTTCTGTTGTTGATAGGTTCACAACACTTTTAGAGGCATTTTTCTTTATTACTGGCTTAAAGTTTTTTATAACATTTCTTCACCAACAAAAGACAAGAGACAAAATAATTTCTGGAATATTTTTTGGTTTAGCCTTCCTTACGCAAGGGTTTGGATATCTTATAGTATTAATTGTTTTACTTTTTTCAAAAGTTCTTGTCTGGAAAAGATTCAAATTTAAAGACTTGATTGTAATCATTTTAATTTCTATTTTGATAGCTTCGCCTTGGCTACTTCTTAGTGCAGGTAGCTATATCTACTACATTCAGAATCCTTATCAAATGGTCTGGATGGTTAGAAAGTTTATAGATATACCAAGGACAGGAGCAATACTTGTTTCTTTAGGATTACCACTAATAGCATCGTTACTCTTAAAATTCAAAATCTTTAATAAAATAAAACTACCTATAGTAATTCTTTTAATCTTTCTCTCGTTAACAGTCTTTTTCCTACCAATTCCATTAAAATACAATATCACCAAGCCAACTATTTTTGTTGTTTTATTACTAACAGCATTTGCTATGATGGTAGCTAATAAGAATATCTACAAGTTTGATGATAGCCTGAATTATTTGTTCTACTTAACAATCTTTTTAATAATTCTCTCATCATCACTACTCCTATACTCTTATACACCTTTAGGCCTGATAGATCCATACAGAGTAGCCTTCTATTCTTCTATACCACTTGCAATAGTATCAGCTTTTATTCTTCAAAGAAATAAGTCTGCGCTAATTGTTGCCGTATTGGCATCATTAATAATTTCTTTTACATTTCTTTCGACAGACTATACAAAAAATTTTCAAATGGATGAAGAGTTAATTAGCACACTCAAAAGCGCTCCTCAAGGCAGATTACTTATAGTCGAGGCAGAAGGTTGGATGCACATAATACCGGCTCTAACAGATAAGCCATCAATTGATGGCTTTTGCCCCTTTGAAAGGTTCTTACCATACTTTAGAAACTTAGGTTATTCCAACTTCTTAGGTTTATGGTTTGAAGGCACGACACAACAACAAATAGAGGAAGTATATAACCAAGTTTTCCTAAACGTATCAAAATTTGCTATAAGATACATAATAATCAAGGACGATTCACCAATTAAAATTCCAGAGTACTTGTATTATGAAACAATCTACAATAAGAATGGACTTAAGGTTTTAATGCTGAAGCAAGCGGTAAATTTTGCCGAAAACGCTACTATGGAGGTAATAAGTTCGAATGAGCTAGTAATTTATCCTCTGGGTGATAAAATCTTGTTGAAGCAAACATATTTTCCAGGGTGGCAAGCTAGCTGTGGAAAAGTTAAAAAGTCTGCCGATGGTTTAACTATAATAGAAAATAACAATTGTAATAGGATAGTTCTTAAGTATAATCCACTTTCAGCCTTACCACAATTATTGTTTAAATCTTAAAATTCTAAATATGATAAGATGTACAATGGACTAAAAGTTTCAGTTATAATACCAGCATATAACGAAGAAAAAGGCATTTTCAAAACTGTAAAAGATTTTTTTCAGCCTTGTGTAGATGAAGTGGTAGTTGTTGATAACAATTGCACAGATAGAACTCCTGAGCTAGCAAGAAAAGCTGGTGCAAGAGTTGTGAAACAGCCACTTCAAGGTTATGGCTTTGCTATTAGGAAAGGTTTAGAGGAAGCAAAAGGTGATGTGATTATTGTTACAGAGGCAGATCAAACTTTTCTTGGTAAGGACGTCTACAAACTTTTAGCATACATAGAAGATGCTGATATGGTTTTGGGTACAAGAACTTGCTTGCAACTAGTTTCCAAAGATGCAAACATGGGTAAGTTTTTACACTGGGGGAATATTTTCATTGCAAAACTACTTCAACTTTTCTATGGTAATGTTAGGCTGACAGATGTTGGTTGTACAATGAGAGCAATAAGAAAAGAAGCTTTGAAAAAGATTATTAAAAAATTTACTGTCGGTGGAAGCCATTTTTCACCAGAGATGATAATAGAAGCTTTGAAAGCAAACTTAAAAGTTGTAGAAGTACCGCTAAACTATAGGAAAAGAGTAGGAAAAGGTAAGATCACTTCTTCTGGAAAATGGAGGGCGTTTAAAGTTGGGTTAAAAATGATTCTTTTGATTTTACGAAAGAAGCTTGTTTAATTAAATATACGATAAGCCTCATTGTTTTTTATAAACATACACATCTTCAACCACATAGCTTAATCCTTTATAAATTTCTCTCACATTAATTCGTCTCTTTTCAATTATAGAATCCAGCATGTAGTTTTCGTTTATTAATTTTTTTAAGTTTGTTGACGGTAAAATTTTATTGTCAAGAATAATAACGTCAACACTTTTATTTTTTATTACTTCGCTCAAATTTTCTTCTGGAACACATTGGAAGTTATATTGCAAATTTTCTGGAAAAACTATAAAATAATCAGAGCTTGCTAAGACTGTTTTATTTTCAACAATTTTTCTTAATTTTGTTGCTATAGAATTAAAATCAGGATTAGTCTCTGTTGGAAAGTTCGTAATTTGGTAAACAATCGGTGTTATAATGTTAGAAAGAAATATAAGCCAAAATAAAATCAGATAAAAATAACTATGTTTTGTACGTTGAACTAATGTATCAGAAAACATTTTACTCATGAAAATCGAAACAAGAGGAAAAAGAGCTACAAGGTATCGTATGTTTCTATGGGCGCCAACTAGCGTTGCCATAAAGAATAGAAATGACAGAACCAGTATGATAAAAAGTCTATTTCTCTTGTCAGACCTAGTTTTATAACAATACCAAATAACAAGTAAAAATCCTACCATGTAGAAAGGGAGATACTTAAAAGAAACTATATACCTCTCTAATTCCCCGATTATACTAGTAAAGGACAGCATCCTTTCAGTCGTGACATAGTTCCAATATCTGAATTGTGAAATAAAGGACTGTGGAGATAGGCTAATATACCATAAGTAAGGAAGAAAAGGAATAGAAAATACGAGAGAAGCTTTAAATATAAGCTTGATACTTTCGAAGAGTTTATGTGTTTTCCAATATTTCAATAAAATGTAAACTATCATGGAAATAAAACTTAAAAAACCAACAAAATGTGAAAGTGTAGATATACTAGCACATAAACTACTATAATAAACATAACGTTTTTCGTCTGTAAGTTCAAATTTCCATAAAAAGAAAAATGCTAATATTACAAATAATGCAGTTAGTATATCAGGCCTGTTAGTAGTGCTTGTAGCTAAAAAAATTATATTGACTGTTAAAACAAGTGATATTGTTGCAATTCTTTTATTAAATAACACTTTCCCAAAATAATAGGTAATAATTAAAACTCCCGCAGAAATAAGAAAAGGTAAAATGACAATTTGTATTGTTCCAAAACCAAAAGTTTTATAAATAACCATTTGTAGCAAAAAGTAGAGTGGTAATTTCCAATATGTATATTTATCCATTTCTAAAAAACCCTTACAGGATTTCATACCAAATGTGTTATGGAATGCTAAGTTATAGGCAGGCTCAGCAAAAAATCCAGAATCAGGATTAGGCCAGGATGGTAAAAAACTCTCAAGCAGGAAATAAAGTACATAAACAGCTAAAATGATTAAGGCTAGAGTTTTATAATTGTTAAATAAAATTCTTTCGCTCGCCTTCAAAAATGTTCGAATCATATATTTTATATTATTTGTATATTTTATTGATATGTCAACAATCAAAAAAATGGCTTCAAACACTTTTTACATGTTTTTGAATTCTTTATCTCTCACACTTCTAAGCTTAATTTACTTTGTTGTTGCAGGAAAGCTTTTAACACCTTCTGAATATGGTATAGCTAATTCGGTAATCCAGTTTACAGCTTTAATAGCCTCATTTTCCATGCTCGGTTTAACTAATGCAGCACTTAAATTAGTTTCAGAATATCATGCAACAAAGAAAATGAAAAAACTTTATGGTGCTGTAAAATACTCCTTAAAGATTCTACTTTTAGTCAATTTAACAGTAGCAGCAATTGTATTTTCCATTTCACCAACTTTAGCAACATATATTTTCAAAAATCCTAACCTTGCTTCAACTTTTGAAATATCTGCACTTATAATAATAGTGTTTTCTTTAGCATCATATTTTGGTTCAGTAGTTTACGGTTTAGGGAAAGCAAAGATTTATTTTTTAACAGATTTTTTGGCAAATTCTACTAAAGTTGCATTAGCAATAATTTTAATAATATTTCTCAAGCTCGGATTCTGGGGGCCTATTCTTGGCTATTTACTAGGATTAGCCTTTTCAGCTTTTATTCGATTTAAGAAAATTGAATTGAAAGATAAAGGAGAACCAGATGTTCCAACAATATGGCAGTATGCATTTCCCGCTTTGACAAGCACAATAAGCGGAGCAATACTTACAACAACACCAGTTCTTATTCTTTCAACCTTTTCTTCTACAACAGAAGCAGGAATTTTTTCTTTAGCTAACGCTCTTGCTTCATTACTCATGTTCGTACCAAACATACTTTACACAGCAAGCTTCCCTGTATTTTCGGGCATGTACGGCAAAAAAGACCATAAAGGAATAGAAGAACTTTTAAACATGGTTTTCAGATACACAATTTTAATTTCAATACCCTTATGTCTAATTTTTGTTATGTTTCCTAACTTTTTGATAAGAATAATTGCTAAACCCTCTTATCTCCCAGGTGCTAAGGCTTTGTCTCTCCTTGGTATTGTTGGCTTAGTATATGGCATAGGAAATATTTTGCTCAATACACTATATGCGCTGGGCAAACCAAAGCTCAACAGGAACATCATGATAGGAGCTTTAACAATCTATCTACTTCTTTCAGTTCCACTTTCTATGTTTTACGGTTCTTTTGGAATGGCAACAACCTACTTGATAGCATTCTCTTCTTTGTTTTTATCTTCTTTATTTTTCACGAGAAAGCTCTATAACTTACACATAAATCATAGCTACATACTGAAAGTTTTGTTTTCATCTTCAGTTTGGTTGTTAGTCTTGATAACTACTACTTTCTTAAGTAGTTCAGTCTATGTGTTTATAGTTGCTGGTATTGTTGGTTTTTTCTTTTATATATTTTTACTTCTCACTTTGAAGGCGTTTAATGCTAATGATTTGAAAATGTTAAGAGAATTTAAGAAAATATTTCCCAAAAACTTATCATTTATTTTCGAATTCCTAGAAGAAGTGATAAGTAGATTTCTATGATAAGTTTTCATGCTCATAGCAAAACATATGAAAAATTTTTAAGATCGCTACTAATTTCGCCAAGTCTTAACTTAGGTTGCGGAAATTTCAAAATAGGAGATGTTAATGTCGATATAGATAAAAGATGCGATCCAAATGTTATATGGAATTTAAACAAATTTCCCTATCCTTTCAGAGAGAGAGTATAAAAGTATCTTGTTACATCATTCGCTAGAGCATTTAGCCAATCTTAATAAAGTTTTGAAAGAATGTAAAAGAATACTTAAAAAAGGAGGAAGGATAATTATCGTAGTTCCCAGCCAAAGAAACCCGAGATACAAAATGAAGGATCATAAACATTTTTTCACTAAGAAGTCTCTAAAGAATTTAGTTTCGAAATACTTTTCAAATGTAAAGATTTTTGGTTATAGAGGAGATACAAAGAACTATCCTGTATTCTTTTGCAAATTTTTGGGAATTTTTATACCAAATCAATTTATATGCATCGCTACAAAAATTTGATAAAGAGAGTATGAGGATACTATTACTTAACCCACCATTTTTGCCTAGATACACAAGAGCTTCCAGAAGTCCATGCGTGGCAAAAGGTGGGACTTTTTACTATCCTTACTTTTTAGCTTATGCTTGTGGTGCTTTAGAAAAAAATGGGTTTGATGGACAAGTGAAATTGGTAGATGCAGTAGCAAACGGTTGGAACCGTGAAGAAACAATAACTTTTGTCAAATCTTTCAAACCAAACCTAGTGGTTATTGACACGAGCACTCCGAGCATTTACAACGATGTTGAAGTTGCTACGAAAATCAAAGAAGTCTTGCCCGAAGCACATATAAATTTAGTCGGAACGCACCCTACGAGAGTGACAGAGGAAACATTTGAGTTATCTAAAGCTATAGACTCGATTTGTAGAGATGAGTACGACTATACTTTAGTTGATCTGGCTAAAGCTATAGAAAAAGGAAAATCGTTAAAGGGAATAAAAGGACTCTCGTTCAGAGAAGACGGAGAAATAATTCACAATAAGCCAAGGGAAAGAATTAAAAATTTGGACGAACTTCCGTTTGTTTCTGCTGTATACAAGAAGCATTTTGGCACAGAAGGGATAAAAAAATACTTTTATGCTTCTTTGAAACACCCTCAGGTTACGATTTTAACAGCAAGAGGCTGCCCTTATAACTGTAGTTTTTGTAACATTCCTTTTAAGGCTTCTTATCGTGCAAGATCGCCAGAAAATGTTGTCGAAGAATTTGAATACATTCAGAATGAGTTACCTGAAGTAAAAGAAGTGATGATAGAAGATGATACATTTCCTGTTAATAAAGAAAGAACTCTCGAGATTTGCAGGCTGTTAAAAGAGAGAGGCGTTAAATTGAGTTGGTCTTGCAATGCTAGAGTCAACACAGATTTTGAAACTTTGAAAGCAATGAAAGATGCTGGTTGCAGACTGCTTTGCGTAGGTTTTGAGTCACCTGTACAATCAATCTTAGATAATGTGCATAAAAGAACCACAGCTGAAATGCAACTCAAGTTTATGGAAGACTGCAGAAAGATAGGATTACTTGTTAACGGTTGTTTTATACTTGGAATGCCAGGCGAGACAAAAGAAACAATAAGAGAGACTATAGAATTTGCGAAAAAGTTGAATCCAGATACTGCTCAATTTTATTCTCTTTTTGCTTATCCTGGTACAGAGCTTTGGGAATGGGCTAAGAAAAATGGTTACTTGACTTCAGAAAGATATGATGCCTTATTGACAAAAGAGGGTTACCATAAAGGCAACGTCAACCTTCCTGGCTTACCTGCCGAAGAAGCTGATAAGATGTGCAAGCAAGCTCTGAAGGAGTTTTATCTAAGGAGGGAATACATTTTCTACAAATTTAAGCAAGTAATCACAAACTTTGACGAAGCTAAAAGAACTTTGATGGCAGGAAAAGTTTTCTTTAAGCATATATTACCTCAACCACAAGCAGCTTCTCCTTAATTATAATAATTTAATTAGCTTAATTTTCATTAATGATTTCAGTAATTATTCCTGCATACAATGCAGCCAGCACAATAAGGGATACAATTGAAGCATTGTTAAATCAAAACTATCCAAAGAACAAGTACGAGATAATTGTTGTAGACGATGGTTCAAAAGACGATACAGTAAAAATTATTAAAAGTTATAAAAAGGTCAGGCTGATAAAACAAAGGCATAAAGGTCCTGCTGCAGCCAGAAATATAGGCGCAAAAAGAGCAAAAGGTAGTATACTTCTTTTTACAGATTCTGACTGCATTCCTAGTAAAAATTGGATTCGAGATATGGTAGAGCCTTTGAAGAATAAGGAGATTGTTGGTGTTTCAGGAAGATATAGAACCTTGAATAAAGAGAGTGTTGTTGCTAGATTTGTTGGGTACGAAATTGCAAGAAATCACGAAACAATGAAGAAGCAGAAGTATATAGATTTTATCGGTAGCTACTCAGCAGCATACAGGAAAGACATTTTTCTGAAATTTGGTGGGTTTGATGAAAGCTTTCCTATAGCTTCTGGCGAAGACCCAGAGCTATCTTTTAGAATTGCTAAAGCAGGCTACAAAATGGTCTTCCAACCCAAAGCTTATGTTTATCATAGACATCCTGATAGTTTAAGAAAATTTTTAAGACAACAGTTTTGGCGAGGATATTGGCGGGTACTCCTCTACAAGAAACATGCTGATAAAATGTTCAGACATTCTTATACTCCCCTAAGGTTGTATTTTGAGATAGCACTTCTAGGTCTGACATCACTTCTGTTACTTTTAGGGCTTTTTAGGATTATACCAATACAGTACGGACTTTTAGGGTTGTTTTTAGCATTCATTCTAACTTTACCATTTTCTTTTAAGATTTTTAAAAAGGATAAGGAAGTAGGGTTAATTGCACCAATAATTATAATTTTAAGAAATTTTTTCGTAGGTTTGGGAATAATCTATGGTTTAAAATTACTATTTGGAAATAGATAGTATGTTGAAATTTCAGGTTGTAGAAAACTACAGAAAATATTATGAAAATTTTATTTCCAACAAGAGGATATTGGATGTTGGATGTGGGAGAGGCGATTTTCTAAAAGAATATCCATTAGCTTTCGGTTTTGATGTAGATAAGAAATCTTTAAGGCGTGCAAGAAGAAAGGCTAGAAAAAGGATTGTGATAGCAGAATCGACTAACATCCCATTCAAAAATAATACTTTTGATGTAATTCACCTCGAATTTGTAATAGAACATTTGAAAGATGTCAGACACTCTTTTGAAGAGATGGAAAGAGTATCGAAATCAAATTCTAGCTTTATAATTATTACTACAAACCTTTTGAACCCGCTCGTATTCTTAAAGTCTGTTTTCCCTTCAAACATTCGTAAAATTCACAATCCTTTTTACACAAGCTATCATAAAGCAAACACCCTCAACAAGCTAGACAGAACGATGAAGTTTATCGGTTATAAACGAGTTGCAACATACATGTGGACAAATAGAGAGTCAATATTAAAAGACGACCCTATAACTAGAAAATTCATAGTTTTTTTCTTTGATTGCGCACGATTAATTTTTAAAAGGATTCTGCCTACAACATTTTTGGCAATATACTCCAGAACTAATAGAGAATAAATGGTATAAAAGCAAAAATACATTGGATAGCAACCAGTAGCATAACAATTTGTGGTTCTGTTAAATTCAACTTCATAGCGATATGAGTCCAGGAGTATATCCCATCATATTTTGATTTGATTGTGCCATCCCTTTTCAGAATTCCAAGGTCTGATGCAAAATGACCAAGTTTAAATTTCGAGTAAAACTTTAGTACACCTTGTACAAGAAACGGTGTCATTGTAATTAACGTAGCTTTTTCCATATTGCCAATTATAGCGCCACATGCTACGATAGCACCAAGTGTATAGGTAAGGCTATCCCCAGCAAGAATCTTGGCTGGATAAAAATTATACTTTAATATAGCTGTTAATGCTGCCGCAGTCACAAAGAAAATGGCAGCTGCTACAGTACTACCATGAGTATAAGCAAAAATGCCAAGTCCTGTAGTGTATACAAGACCCATCCCAGCTTCTAAACCATTAAAACCGCCCAGCATGTTTACCATATTGCTTGCTCCTACAACTCCAATTGGCACTATGAGTAGTGGGTATAGAACACCAAAATCTACATAACCTATTAATGGTACATTCATTGTAGTAGTACCAGCCATTATCGCTATTAGTGGCACTGCGG
>Ga0207433_10009069_pt1 | contig 15957 bp, 15 predicted proteins | sample YelNatPaOPGAMG01_FD_187559 | JGI IMG/M metagenome (GOLD analysis project Ga0207433, IMG submission 187559) | Hot spring thermophilic microbial communities from Obsidian Pool, Yellowstone National Park, USA - OP-RAMG-01 (SPAdes) (version 3) | ecosystem: Environmental > Aquatic > Thermal springs... | reverse complement strand
CAGGCTGACCAGCGCGAAAGGGGTATAGGTGCCGGCGATCAGCAGATAGATCGCATTGTGGTCGAGCATGCGCAACCCATGCTTGAGCCGGCCCTGCCGCGCGTTGTGGTACAGCGTGGACGAGCTGTACAGCAGCAGCAGGGTGGCCGCATAAATCGAAAAACTGACCACCTTCCACGCATCGTGGGCGAGCACGCCCTGCACGATCAGCACCGCACCGCCGGCCAGCGCCAGCAGCGCGCCGAGCAGATGGGTATAGGTGTTGAATTTTTCGCCGCGCTCCATCGGATTAATCTATATGCCGATGATTGCAACCTGATGTCAGTGGCGCGTTGTGCTGCCCGCGGCGGGCATCGTCTCGGCAAACAGCTGCGCCGCGTCCACGCTGTCGAATTCATAGCGCTGGTTGCAGAATTCGCAGTGGATTTCGATGTGGCCCTGCTCCTGCAGGATGCTGTCGATCTCGGCGCGCCCCAGCATCTGCAGCATGTTGCCCACTTTCTGGCGCGAACAGCCGCAGTGGAAAGCCACCGGCTGCGCCTCAAACAGGCGCAGATCCTCCTCATGGTACAGACGGCGGATCAGCCGTGCGGCAGGCAGCTGCAGCAGCTCCTCGCGCTTCAGCGTATCGGCCAGTTGAATCGCGCGCGGCCAGGCATCGGTATCCGGGTGTGCGGCCTGCCCGGACTGCGGCGGCAGCACCTGCAGCAGCATGCCGGCCGCACACTTGCCGTCGGCGGCCAGCCACAGCCGCGTATCCAGCTGTTCCGAACGCAACATGTAGTCCTGCAGGATTTCCGCCACGCTGTCGCCTTCCAGGCCGACGATCCCCTGGTAGCTCTGGCTGCCGTCCCTGGGATCGAGCGTGATCACGAAGTGGCCGTCGCCCACCAGTTCGCGCAGCGTGCCGGCGCGCAGCTCGCCATCCCATTTCGCAGTGGCACGGAGCTGCAGGTCGCCCGAACATTCCACCACCAGCAGGCGCAGCGCGCCCTTGCCCTGTATCTGCAGCACCAGCGCCCCCTGCAGCTTGAGCGTGGCGGCCAGCAGCACGGCGGCCGCGGCCAGCTCGCCGAGCAGGTCGCACAACAGCGGCGGGTAATCATGGCGCTCGAGTATGGTCTGCCAACTGGTTTCCAGCTGTACCAGTTCGCCGCGGATCGGCGCATGCTCGAACAAAAAGCGCCGCAGTGTGTCAGAAGTGTGTTCCATGGCGCGCGATAATACCACGCGGCGGCGGCGCCTCCCGCGGCAGCGCTTACCATTGCAACGGCAAACAGGTAACATCCACCACATTATGAGCAAGGCATTCACCCGCGAAACCGATGACGAAGACGACGATGCGCCGGCCGGCGTACCGGAGCTGCCGCCCGGCCTGAAGAACTACATCACCCCCGCCGGCTACCGGCGCCTTAAGGACGAACTCGACTGGCTGTGGAAGGAAGAGCGGCCGGCGCTGGTGCAGACCATTGCCTGGGCCGCCTCCAACGGTGACCGCTCGGAGAATGGCGACTACATCTACGGCAAGAAGCGCCTGCGCGAAATCGACCGGCGCATCCGCTTCCTGTCCAAGCGCCTGGAAAATTCCGAGGTGGTGGACCCGGCGCAGCGCGGCGCCTGCGACCAGGTGTTCTTCGGCGCCACAGTCACGGTGTGCGCAGAAGACGGCAGCGAGCGCACCTACAGCATCGTCGGCGTGGACGAGGCCGATGCCGGGCGCGGCCTGATCAGCTGGGTGTCGCCGCTGGCACGGGCGCTGCTCAAGGCGCGCGCAGCCGACGTGGTGCGGGTGCAGCTGCCGGGCGGGATGCAGGAACTGGAAATCGTGGAAATCAGCTATCGCGCCATTCTGTTCGAGTGAGCGGGCGCCTGATTATTCGGATATTTTGCGCTCGATCTCGCTGAGCGGGATGTGGCGCACATCCTTGCCCTTGACCAGGTACACCACGTGCTCCGAGATGTTGATGGCATGTTCCGCGATACGCTCGATCGCCTTGGAAATGAACATGCTGTCCAGACCCAGCGCAATCGAGGCCGGGGCCTCCATCATCGCCATCACCAGCGGGCGCACGATCATGCCGTAATCGCTGTCCGACATGCGGCTGGCGCGGATGACCTGCATCGCCGATTCGAGGTCCTGGCGTGAGAAATTGTCCAGCGACTGGTGCAGCATGGCCAGCGCCTTCTCCGCACCGCGCCTGATCTCGTAGGGCTGCATCGCCTCGGCCGGCAGCCGATGGCGATGCACGATATGTGCAATGTTCTTGGCTTCGTCGCCGATGCGCTCGAGGTCGGTGACGATCTTCACGATCGCCATCACCGTGCGCATATCGACCGCGGCCGGCTGGCGCAGCACCACGATGCGGTCGCACTCCTCGTCGATTCTGACCTCCAGCGCATTGACCCGATGGTCATTGGCAATCACGCTTTCCACCAGTTCGGTATTGGCTGCGTCGAGAATGCGGATAACATCGCGCACCTGGTTTTCCACCAGTGCGCCCATCTGCATGACAAGGCCGTGGAGCTCGCCGAGTTCCTTGTCGAACTGCGTGGAAATATGCTCTTGCTGGGTCATCTAGGCTAACCGGCGCAGGCCATCGCCCTCCGCGTTCTGCGGCAACGCCCCCGTCCTGAAACGCCCCGGCGCCGCCGGACGCACGATCAGCCGGATCGTGGATCTTTCCCCGTGCTGCAGATGAACGAAATGCAGCTCGCTGTAAAAATTATGGCCTGCCTTGTCCTGCGCCACAAAGCAATGTCCGCAATGACAGAGAAAGTCGAGGCGCGGGTTGAAGATGCCGTCCTGCAGCAACCGGACGCCGGCCAGCTGCGGCAGCAGGATGGAGACATGCTGTTTCAGTAGCTCGCTGCAGCGATAGCCGAACAGCTGTTCGCCCCCCTGGCAGCAATCGCGAATGATCCCGTGCTCGTTCAGCACCAGCGCGACCGGTGGGAATTTTTCCGCAGGGTGGATGGTAAAAAAGCGATATGGAGTACGCATGGAAGCATCCCGTGGATTCTGAGTGGCACGGCTGCCCGGCCCTGCGTATCATTAATACTCCCCAACCGTTACAGAATTATTATCCGGCGGACGCCGGACAAAAAAATGGGCGCTTGCGGCGCCCATGGAGTTCGAGGAGGAGTTACATTACTTCGGAGAAATAATGAAGACTCGCATTGTAATGTTCGATTGTTACAGGTTTGTTAAGGAGACGGCTCAGATCGCGGCTTCGCCGCTTTCGCCGGTGCGGATGCGCACTACCTGCTCCACCGCGCTGACGAAAATCTTGCCGTCGCCGATCTTGCCGGTATGCGCAGCCTTGACGATGGCCTCCACCGCGGCGTCCACCAGCGAAGAGGCCACCACCACCTCGATCTTGGCCTTGGGCAGGAAATCCACCACGTATTCCGCACCGCGGTACAGTTCGGTATGCCCCTTCTGCCGGCCGAAGCCCTTCACCTCGGTCACGGTCAGTCCGCTGACGCCGAGCGCGGACAGCGCCTCGCGTACTTCCTCGAGCTTGAACGGTTTGATGATGGCTTCGATCTTTTTCATGGTCTGTCCCTTGAAGAATTTGCGCAAAGTATACCGTAACTAGAATCCGTCCTGATAGCGCACAGTGATCGGATAGCGCCAGTCCTTGCCGAAGCCGCGGTCGGTGATGCGCACGCCGACCGGCGCCTGGCGCCGCTTGTATTCGGCGATGCGGATCAGCCGCACCACGCGCCGCACGTCCGCCTCGGCATAGCCGTGCGCCGCGATCTCGGGGATGGCCATGTTGTGTTCCACGTAGCATTCCATGATGCCGTCCAGTACGTCGTACGGCGGCAGGCTGTCCTGGTCGGTCTGGTCGGGGCGCAGTTCGGCGCTCGGCGCACGCGTGATGATGCGCTCCGGGATGACCGGCCCCAGCGTGTTGCGGTAATGCGCCAGGCGGTAGACACAGGTCTTGCTGACGTCCTTGATCACCGCAAAGCCGCCCGCCATGTCGCCGTACAGGGTGCAATAGCCGACGGTCATCTCCGACTTGTTGCCGGTGGTCAGCACCAGCGCGCCGCTCTTGTTGGACAGCGCCATCAGCAGGTTGCCGCGGATGCGCGCCTGGATATTCTCCTCGGTGGTGTCCGCAGGCAGGCCGGCGAACTGGTGCTTGAGTGTTGCCAGATAGGCCTCGAACGTAGGCTGGATATCCAGCACGTCGTAGCGCACGCCGAGAATGCTGGCCATTTCCTGCGCGTCGTCCAGGCTGATCTGGGCGGTATAGGGCGACGGCATCATCACCGCATGCACCTTATCCGCACCCAGGGCGTCCACCGCCACCGCCAGCGTCAGCGCGGAATCAATGCCGCCGGACAGGCCGAGCAACACCCCCGGAAAACCGTTCTTGGCTATGTAGTCCTTGACCCCCAGGCACAACGCGCCGTAGATGCTGGCCTCGCGCGTCAGCGGCGGCACGATTTCGCCCGGCACCAGTTTGCCGTCGACGATTTCGATGATGCCGAGCTTTTCCTCGAACGGCGCGAACTGGTGGGTCAGTTCGCCGTGGCTGTTCATGGCGAACGAGGCGCCGTCGAACACCAGCTCGTCCTGCCCGCCCAGCAGGTTGGCGTAGATCACCGCCATGCCGGTCTCGCCGATGCGGTCGCGGATCGCCTCGTAGCGTGTCAGGTATTTGTCCACATGATAGGGGGAGGCGTTGAGCACCAGCAGCACCTCCGCACCGGCCTGGTGTGCACGCTTTGCCGCATGCTCCTCCCACACGTCGGCGCAGATGTTGAGCGCGAACTTGATGCCGTCCATTTCGAAAATGCAGGGGGCGACGCCGTGCTCGAAATAACGCTCCTCGTCGAACACGCTGTAGTTGGGCAAGGCGTGCTTGTGGTAGGTGGCGATGATCTGGCCGTCGCGGATCACCGAGGCCGCATTGTAGCGGTAGTCGCCGACCGCATGCGGATGCCCGACCACCACGGTGATGCCGTGCACCTGCTGCGCCAGATCGTGCAGCGCCTGTTCGCAGGCATGGTAGAAACCGTCGCGCAGCAACAGGTCTTCCGGCGGATAGCCGCACAGCCCGAGTTCCGGCGTCAGCAGCAGCGCCGCACCCTGTTCGCGCGCCTGGACGGCCGCCGCCAGCATTTTTGCGGCATTCCCCGCAAGATCGCCGACCGTGCAATTGATTTGTGCAATCGCGAGTTTCATGCTGCCTATGATTGAAATCGAGGAACGGTCATCATACCAACGTTTGCAGGGGGCAACAAAAAAGGCGGGCATGCCCGCCTTTCTGTGTGCATCAGGCCATTTACTGGACGCGTACCTTCTTTTCCTCGCGCACGGTGTAGTGCACTTCCACGCGGCGGTTCTGGGCACGGCCGGCCACTGTCTTGTTGTCGGCAACCGGATTATCCATGCCGTAACCCTGGGTGCTGATGCGATCGGCAGCGATGCCCTTCTTCACCAGATAAGCCTTTACCGCATCGGCGCGGCGCTGCGACAGCTTCAGGTTATACGCCTTGCTGCCGCGGCTGTCGGTATAGCCGTCGACCCGCAGGTTGGCATCGGGGTACTGTCTGGCGAAATCAACCACCTGCTGCAGCTTGGCATCGGCGGTCGGCTTCAGCTTGGCCGAATTGGTGTCGAAGCTGGCGCCCTCGATGCGCACCGGCTTCTCTTCCATGATGACCTTCCACGCCTCCTTGGGCTGTGGCGCGGGTTCGGCCGCAGCCGGCGCGGACGCCGGCTCAGCCGCTGCTGCTGCCGGCGGCGGGGCAAAGTAGTAGTTCACGCCGATGCTGAAATTGTCGTTGTTGAGCTTGGTGCCGTTGCTGCTCGGGGACAGGGTGGTCCATTCACCGGCCACGCTCCAGTTTGGCGCAAATTTGTATTCCAGCCCGAGGCCGCCATTCATGCTGTTGGCGCTGCCGAAGGTGTTGCCGCTCAACGCACCGGTGCCGCTGGTATGGGCGTAGCCCAGCTTGGCGTAAGGCATCAGGCTGTTGATCGGCAGGCCGAGCTTGAGGCCGAGGCCATAGACATGGCTGCCGAGCTGGCCGAGCGCCGCATGGTAGGTCTGGTCGTTGGAATCATAGAAACCATCCACCCCCAGCATGGTTTTGCCCAGATTCCAGCCATAGCCGCCTTCGAGGCCATAGGTGGTGGCGCTGGCGCGGGAGCTCGGCTGCGCACCGCTGGTATCCGAACGGCTGGAGCCGATCTTGGCGCCGACATAAGCTCCGCTGAAGTCGTCCGCCCGGGCGCCGCTCACTACCAGCAGCGCGGCGGTCACGGCCAGTGCTATCGATGTATGCTTCATGGTCAGTCCTTAAAGGCTGCCGGCGGGCAGCTCGCTAGCTCAGATGGGGCAAATTTTACCCTTGCCCTCCTGCACCGCCAACCCGCCTGTGGCATTTTTACAAATGCCCATATAAATCAATAACTATTCCCCGTCCGCATCCTCCAGCAGCCGCGGGTGCTCCAGTCCGTATGTTCAAGATTGACCAAATGCAGAATGCTACTAACTACAAAGGATCAGAAGGAGGCAGCCTCAATGGTTCCTCCATAGCCGCGTCAAGCGCCTTTTGTGACAACTGCTTGCTCGGTTTTACGCCAAGCTCTTTGAGCATTTCTGCTTGACGTATAACATTACCTCGCCCACTGGAAAGCTTGTTATGCGCGCCATCGTATGCTTTCTGCGCTTGCTGCAACTTCTCTCCCAAACTCTCCAAATCCGCTACAAAACCAACCAACTTGTCATAAAGTTCAGCACCCCGGCTCGCAATGTCTTGCGCATTCCGGTTCTGTTGTTCTTGCCTCCACAAATGCGCGACGGTACGCACCACGAACAGTAGTGTGCTCGGGCTGACCAGCAACACGTTTTTCTTCCACGCATCCTGCCAGAGATCACTGTCGTGTGAAATCGCCAGCATGAACGCCGGCTCGACCGGAATGAACATCAGCACAAAGTCGAGCGAGTTCAGCCCGTACAGTTGCTGGTAGTTCTTGCCCGACAGCTCCCGAATATGGGAACGCACCGAATCGAGATGGCGCTTAAGCGCAACTTCACGCCTGGCCTCGGATTCTGCGTTGGCATGCTCCTCGTAGGCGGTCAGCGAAACCTTGGCATCGATGATCAGGTGACGTTCCTCGGGTAGGTGCACCACCACATCGGGCTGAGCACGCGATCCGTCGGCGCGTGTATGGCTTTCCTGCACGTCGTACTCGTGCCCCTTACGCAACCCGGAAGCCTCAAGCACGCGCTCGAGGATCAGCTCGCCCCAGTTGCCCTGGGCCTTGGCCTGTCCCTTGAGCGCACTGGTGAGATTGTGCGCATCCTTCGACAACTGATTGTTGAGCTCCATCAGCTGCTTGACCTGCTGGGCTAGCGCCGCGCGATCCTTGCCTTCCTGCACATAGACTTTCTGGACTTCCCCCTGGAACTCGACAATCTTGACCTTCAGCGGTTCGAGCAACTGGTTCAGGTTGGTCTGATTCTGTTGGGTGAAGCGCTTGGTCTTGTCTTCAAGTATCTCATCGGCCAATGTCTTGAAGCGGTGGGTCAGATGCTCCTCGGCCTGCTTCAGCACGTCGAGCTTCTCCTTGCTCGATGTACGCTCTGCTTCGAGCGAAGTATTGAGGCGGGCGACTTCTGCCCCGAGACGCCGTTGTTCCGCGCTCAACTGGTCACGCACGGTAATCAGTTCATCCTTCTCGCGCTGCAGCACCGCCAACCGTTCCACTTGGCCGCTGGCGGTGGATTCCATCGCAGCAAGCCGCTGGCGCAATTCACCGAGCTGTGCAGCCTGCGCCTGCAGCTCCGCCAGCTCGCTGTGCAGGCGCGCCTGTTCGCGTCGAGAAGCATCGAAACGCTCGTTGAGGCGCGCAACCTCGATCTGCGCGGCGCCTTGCACCTGCGCTTCCGCCGCCGCGATGCGCGAGCGCAATATCAGCCAGACCGCCCCCGCACCAACAAATAAGCCAACGACTAGTGCAATAAGCTCCATCAACGTTACCTCTCTGCTATGAATCATTACCCGGACGAGGAATCACAAAGCTTTTCAAACGGATTGCAACACCTGCAACGGTGGCAATTGTGCCACACGTCGCGTCACCAGCCAGCCGCTCAGCATCACCAGCAGCACGCCGCCGCCGATTCCCGCCAGCCACAGCACGCCGCCCGGCGCGTACGGGATGTCGAGCACGCGCTGGGCGAGCACCCAGCCCAGCAGCCCGGCGCCGGCTGCGGCGAACATGCCGCTCAGCGCACCGAGCACCGCGAATTCGGTCAGGTGCAGCCGCCGGAGATAGGCCCCGTCGGCGCCCAGCGTGCGCAGGATCGCCGCATGCTGCCGGCGCTCATCCTGCGTGGCGAGCAGCACCGCATACAGCACCGCCAGCCCCGCCAGCAATGTGAACAGGAACACCGCGCTCAGCGTCTGCGCGATCTCATCCATGACGTGGCGCACCTGGCCGATGATCGCCTCGGTGTCGATCAGCAGCAGGTTGGGGAATTGCCGGATCAGCGCATCGCCGCTCGCACGCCTGGCCGCCGGCAGGTGGAAACTCGTGATGTAGCTCGCCGGAAAATCCTCGAGCATGCCCGGCGCGGCGATCACGAAAAAGTTCACGCGCATCGAATCCCACTCCAGCTTGCGCAGGTTGCTGACTTTCGCGGTGAACTGGCTGCCCGCCACGTCGTAGGTCAGCATGTCGCCAAGGTGAATGCCCAGCGTATCGGCGATGCCCTGCTCCACCGAGAGCTGCGGCTCCACAGCCTGTCCCCGCAAGGGGGACGCCGGCGGGTGCCCGGCGGCTTCGCCGCCACCCTTCCGCAGCCACCATGCTCCGGCAACCACCTGGTTGCCGACCGGCAGCGCAGCCGACCACGACAGATTGAATTCGCGCTCCGCCAGCTGGCGCGCGCGCGGTTCGGCATAGCTGTCGCCGGTCACCGTGCGGCCGCTGATCGCAATCAGCCGGCCGCGCACCATCGGAAACAGTTGCGGTTGCGCCAGTCCCTGTTGTGCAAAGAATTGCTGCAGCGCGGCGCGCTGGTCGGGCTGGATGTTGACGAGGAAGCGGTTCGGCACGTCGGGCGGCATCTGCTGGCGCCAGTTCTGCAGCAGGTCGGCGCGCACCACGGTCAGCAGCAGCAGTGCCATGCCGCCCAGGCTCAGCGCCACCACCTGCAGCGCATTGCTGCGGGCATGGCGCGCCATGTCGGCGAACACATGGCGGTTGCGCAGCGGCAGCCGCGCCAGCGCATGCAGCAGCAGCCAGGCCAGCAGCCCGAACAGCAGCAGCCCGCCGGCCAGGCCGCCGAGCACGGTCAGCCCGAGCTTGAGCGAACCGGCCTGCCACAGGAACAGCACACACAACACCGCCACGCCTGCCGCATACAGCAGGTCGGTGCTCATCGGCGGCAGGCCGAGTTCGCGCCGGATCACGCGCAGCGGCGACACGCGCTTCAACTGCCACAGCGGCAGGAAGGCGAACCCGAGCAGCAGCGCGATGCCGCTGGCCGCGGCCTGCCACAGCGGCAGCATTGACGGCAGCGGCAGGTTCGCATCGCGCATCGCGGGTATCATTTGCGCCAGCAGCGCCTGTGCGGCATAACCGAACGCGCCGCCGAGCAGCACCGCCGCCAGCCCCAGCAGCAGGAACTGGTACAGGAACAGCGCCAGCACCTGCGGCTGGCTCGCGCCCAGGCAGCGCATCACCGCACAGGCATCGAGATGGCGCAGGATGAAGCGGCGCGCGGCGAGTGCGAGCGCCACGCCGGCCAGCGTCACCGCGGTCAGTGCGGCAAGGCCGAGGAAATGTTCGGCGCGTTCGAGCGCGGTGCGGATCTCGGGTCGCGCATCGCGCACGTCCTCCAGCCGCTCGCCCAGCCCCAGTCGCGGCTTGAGCCAGGCGCGCAGTGCATCCACCTGCTGCTGCCCGCCGGCGATCAGCAGGCGGTAGTTGATGCGGCTGCCGTTCTGCACCAGCCCGCTCGCCGCGAGGTCGGCCGCATTGATGGTCACGCGCGGCGCGAAGCTCGCAAACCCCAGCGACTGGTCCACGTCGCGCACCACCTCGGCCGCCACGCGCAGATGCAGGCGGCCCAGCGTCACCATGTCGCCGCGCTGCAGCCCCAGGCGCAGCATCAGCCGCCGATCCACCCACAGCGTGCCGCGCGCCGGAATCATCTGCGCGACATGGGTCGCACCGTCGTCGATGCTGATCCTGCCGCGCAGCGGATAGCCGGGCTGCACCGCCAGCACTTCGCAGAGCACGCTCTGCTTGCCGTCACCCACCATGCTCGGGAAATTGTACGTCTCCAGCACCTGCAAGCCACGTCGCAGGGCCTCGCTGCGATAGGCTGCAGGCAACGGCCGCGTCGACGAGATGCGCAGGTCGGCGCCGAGCAGGGCATGCGACTCCTGCTGCAGCGCCATGCGCACGCGGTCGGCAAACAGCCCGACCGTGGCGATGCTGCCCACCGCCAGCAGCAATGCCACGAACAGCACGCGCCATTCGCCCGCGCGCCAGTCGCGCCGCAACATCGCCAGCGCCAGCCGCCAGCCGTTCATGACGACAACTGCCCCGCCGCCAGATGCAGCTGCCGCCCGCAGCGTTGCGCCAGCGCCTCGTCATGGGTGACCAGGATCAGCGTGGTGCCCTGCGCGCGGTTGAGTTCGAGCAGCAGTTCGATCACCTGCGCGCCGGTGGCGGCATCGAGGTTGCCTGTGGGTTCGTCGGCGAACAATATCCTGGGGCGGGTGACGAAGGCACGCGCGATGGCGACGCGCTGCTGCTCGCCGCCCGACAGGTGCTTGGGCAGGTGCTCCAGGCGGTGTGCCATGCCCACCTGTTGCAGCGCGGCACTGGCGCGCTCGCGCGCATCGCCGGCCCCCTGCAGTTCCAATGGCAGCATCACGTTTTCGAGTGCGGACAGTGCGGGCAGCAGCTGGAACGACTGGAACACGAAGCCGGCCAGCTTGCCGCGCAGGCGCGCCCGTCCATCCTCGTCGAAGGCGAACAAATCGCTGCCGGCCAGCCGCACGGTGCCGCTGCTCGGCACGTCGAGCCCGGCCAGCAGCCCGAGCAGCGTAGACTTGCCGGAACCCGAGGCGCCGAGGATGGCCACGCTCTCGCCGGGCGCCACCGCGAAGCTCACCTCGTGCAGGATCACCAGCGGCTCGCTGCCGCTATGCACTTGCTTGGTCAGATTGATTGCCTGCACAATCGAATTCATGAAACGCTCCACGTTCAAAACCTGCTGCGCGACTCGATTGCTGCGTTACGCAGTGCTCGCTTCCGCGCCTATCCATCCGATATGTCTTGGTCGCTCCGCGCTGCGCGCCTTGCATTCGAGCCGCTCGCTACGGTTTTTTTTGCTGCTGTTTTCCTTGTTTTTCCTCACCCCGCATCCTGCGCACGCTGCCGCGCAAACCATTCTGGTATTCGGTGACAGCCTGTCCGCCGGCTACGGCGTGCCACGCGAGGCGGCCTGGGCCAGCCTGCTGCAGCAAGAGCTGCGGCGCAGCCATCCGCAATACCGGGTGGTCAACGCCAGCATCAGCGGCGAGACCACCAGCGGCGGCCGCCAGCGCATCCGGCGCGCACTGCAGCAGCACCGGCCCGCCATCCTGATCCTCGAGCTGGGCGCCAACGACGGCCTGCGCGGCGCAGCCATCGCCAGCATCCGCAGCAATCTGGCCTACATGCTGCAGCAGGCGCATGCCGCGCATGCCAGGGTGCTGCTGCTCGGCATGCAGTTGCCGCCCAACTACGGCATCGACTACACCGCAAAGTTCAAGGCGCTCTATCCCGGCCTCGCACAACAATATCACACGGCGCTGGTGCCCTTCCTGCTCGACGGCGTGGCCCCCGAACAGTTCCAGGCCGACAACCTGCACCCCAATGCCGAGGCGCAGCCGCAACTGCTGCACAACGTGCTGCAACGGCTCGCACCGCTGCTGCAAAAATAAACGGGCAGCCCTGGGGCTGCCCGCCGGCCTGCCGCAGAAGATTCGTTCAGCGCAGCGTCACGCCGCCCTGGGTCGCGAATCCCAATGAGCTCATCACGCCCGCGCCGAACTTCTTGGCGAGGCGGTCGGCAAAGCCCTCATGGGTGGTGTAGTCGACGATCTTGTCCGCCTTGATCACGTCGCGCGCCACGCTTTCCGTGCTGCCGTAGCCATCGGCCAGGCCGAGTGCAATGCTCTTGTCGCCGGTCCACACCAGGCCGCTGAACAGCTCCGGATCGTCCTTGAGGCGCTTGCCGCGGCCCTGCTTCACCACGTTGATGAACTGCTGGTGGATGTCTTCCAGCATCTGCTGCGCGTAGGCCTTCTGCTTGTCGTTCATCGGCGAAAACGGATCGAGGAAGCCCTTGTTCTCGCCGGCGGTCAGCAGCCGGCGCTCCACGCCGAGCTTGTCCATGGTGCCGGTGAAACCGAAGCCGTCCATCAGCACGCCGATGGAGCCAACCAGGCTCGCCTTGTCCACGAAAATCTTGTCGGCCGCCGCCGCCACGTAATAGCCGCCGGAAGCGCAGATATCCTCCACCACCACGTACAGCGGGATGTTCGGGTACTTGGTGCGCAGGCGGCGGATTTCATCGTTGATGTAGCCGGCCTGCACCGGGCTGCCGCCGGGACTGTTGATCTGCAGGATCACGCCCTGCGTATCCTTGTCCTGGAAGGCGTCCTGCAGGCTGCCGATGATGTTGTCGGCGCTGGCCGCACTGTCCGCGGCGATCACCCCGTTGAGCTCCACCAGCGCGGTGTGCTTGCCGCCGAGCGCCGTCTCCGGCTTGTTGCCCATCCAGCCCATGAACAGGAACAGCAGCAGGAACAGGTAGGCGAAAGTCAGCGCCTTGAAGAAAATGCCCCAGTGGCGCGCGCGGCGCTGTTCCTGCACTGCCTGCAGCGCAAGCTTTTCCAGCACTGCGCGTTCCCAATTCTGATTGTCAGCCATGTCGGTCCTTGTCGGTTGTATGAGTTGATGCCGCCATCAGCCCGGCATACAGCGGCAGCCAGCCGCCGATGGCGAAAAACTGCGGGTTGCGCCATTGCGGCTTATTGTAGCGCAAGCTGGCGTCAGCGGCCTGCAGCACGCGGCCGCCAGCCGCCTCCAGCACGCACTGCGCCGCGGCAGTATCCCACTCCATGGTAGGGCCAAGCCGCGGATAGAAATCCGCGCTGCCTTCCGCCACCAGGCAGAACTTGAGCGAACTGCCGGACGACACCAGGCGGTACGGCGGCAACCGTCGCAACAGCGCGGCGGTCTGCTCGTCACTGTGCGAACGGCTGGCCACCACGCGCAGCTCGCCTTGCGGCTGCACCACCGCGATCCGCTGCGGTGCGCCGTCCTCGACGATGCGCCAGGCACCGAGGCCGCGTTGGCCGAGATAGCTGCGCCCCAAGGCCGGAGCGCATACCGCCGCCAATTGCGGCACCCCGTCGCGCAGCAGCGCGATGTTGACGGTGAATTCGCCGTTGCGGTTGAGGAATTCCCTGGTGCCGTCGAGCGGGTCGACCAGCCAGAACGGGCTGCCGGCGGCGACCGGCGGATTGTGCTTATTCTCTTCCGAGATGATGGTGATGTCGGGTGCCAAGCGCTGCAGTCCGGCGCAGATCGCCTCGTGTGCGGCGAGATCGGCCGCAGTCAGCGGCGAACCGTCGGCCTTGTCCTGCAGCCGCGCGGCAGCCGCGTCGCGGTAATGCCGCATGACGGCCGCCCCGGCCTGCTGCGCCAGTTCTGCCAGCGCCGGCAGCCACGCGTGCGCGCCCGGCCCGAAGTCCGGCTGCCGCATCCCGTCTTCAGGCATGCGCCGCCAGCCACCCGCGCAGCTCGGCAAAGTCGTTGAGTAGCGCCACGGTACGCAACATGCTCAGGTGCTCCTCGGGATGCGCGCCATGCTTCATGCCGATCGCATCCACCCCGGCATTGGCCGCCATCTGCAGGTCATGCGTGGTGTCGCCGATCATCAGCACCTGTTCCGGGCGCTTGCCGAATTCGTCCATCAGTTCCAGCAGCATGGCCGGATGGGGCTTGGAAAAGGTCTCGTCCGCCGTGCGCGAAGCATGGAAATAGCGGCCCATGTCGCTGTTGTGCAATGCGCGGTCCAGGCCGGCGCGGCTCTTGCCGGTGGCCACCGCCAGCGTGTGCCCTGCTTCGTGCAGGCCGGCAATGGTCTCGCGCGCGCCCTGGAACAGCGGGATGCTGGCGTCCTGCGCCAGAAAATGGTGACGGTAGCGGTTCGCCAGCGGCTCGTACATATCTTCGGGTGCTGCTGGCACCGCATGGCGCAGCGCCTGCACCAGCCCCATGCCGATCACGTGGCGCGCCGCCTCGTCGCTGGGCACCGGCAGCTCGAGGTCGCGGCAGGCAGCCTGGATCGAACCGGCAATTACCGCGGTGGAATCCATCACCGTGCCGTCCCAGTCGAACACGATCAAATCATACTTTCTAGCCATACTTCCCATCCTTCAATCCAAGCGCAAATTCTAACATCATTGCCAAGCCGTCCCCTACCGCCTACCATGCCGCGCCATGCACACCACTCCCCCCGACTGGCTGATCTATTGCCGCCCCGGCTTCGAACGCGACTGCGTCGAGGAAACCCAGGCCCGCGCCGTGGAAGCCGAAGCCAGCAGCGGCTTCGTCCTGCTGCAGGGCAAGCCGCGCCTGCAATTCGAGCAACTGGTGTTTGCCCGCCAGTTGCTGCGGCTGCACGCCGTAGTGGCAGAACTGCCGGAACGCGACCGCCTGACGCCCATACTGGCTGCGATACCCGAAACGCCACAAAAGTTCAGTGCGCTGTGGCTGGAAGTGCCGGATACCAATGAAGGCAAGACTTTGTCCGGTTTCACCCGGCGCTTCCAGCCGCTGCTCGAAGAGAAGCTGCGCGATCATCTCGCCGACGATGCGGACTTGCCGCGCCTGCACATTTTCTTCCCGGACAAAGACCGGGCGCTGATCGCCAGCAGCAACCCGCATCACAGCGCGGCCGCGCCGATGGGCATCCTGCGCCTGAAAATGCCGTTTGACGCACCGAGCCGCTCCTATCTCAAGCTGGCCGAGGCGTTCGAGACCTTCCTCACACCGGAGCAGCAGCAGAAATGGCTGCGCGAGGGCATGCATGCGGTCGACCTCGGTGCCGCGCCCGGCGGCTGGACCTGGCAGCTGGTACAGCGCGGGCTGAGGGTAATTGCCGTCGACAACGGCCCGCTCAAGGGCGTGGCCGCGGAACACCCCTATATCACCCACTTGCGCCAGGACGGCTTCCGCTACCGACCGAAAAAGCCGGTGGACTGGCTGGTGTGCGACATGGTGGAACAGCCGCAGCGCGTCGCCGCGCTCATCGCCGCCTGGGTCGCTGCCGGATCAACCCCGCGCGCGATCTTCAATCTCAAGCTGCCGATGAAGAAGCGCGTCGCCGCCCTGGCCGATGCGCTGGACATCGTGCGCGAGACGCTGGATGCAAAAGGCCTGCGTTATGAGTTGCGCGCCAAACAGCTCTACCACGATCGCGAGGAAGTGACGGTATTCCTGGCCCGGACCAGGCGCTAGCCGGCTACTGCTGCGTCCAGTCGCCGCGCAGCTTGCTGGCCACCTCGAATATTTCCTCGAGCCTGGCGGCATCGCCGGCTTCCAGCGCCTGGTACAGCACGTACAGCTCGTCGGCGTAGCTCTTCACTTCCTGCAGCAAGGCTGCGCGGTTGGCGAGGCAGATGTCGCGCCACATTTCGGAAGAGCTCGCGGCGATGCGCGTGAAGTCGCGGAAACCGCTGGCCGCGAACGACAGCAGCAGCTCGCTGTCGTCGCGCTGCGCCAGATCGTGCACCAGTGCGAACGACAGCAGGTGCGGCAAATGGCTGACCGCGGCGAATACCTGGTCGTGCTGTTGCGGGGTCAGTTCGCTCACGTTGGCGCCGCACAACTGCCAGGCCTGGCGCACGCGCTCGACG
>Ga0207433_10009067_pt1 | contig 15961 bp, 13 predicted proteins | sample YelNatPaOPGAMG01_FD_187559 | JGI IMG/M metagenome (GOLD analysis project Ga0207433, IMG submission 187559) | Hot spring thermophilic microbial communities from Obsidian Pool, Yellowstone National Park, USA - OP-RAMG-01 (SPAdes) (version 3) | ecosystem: Environmental > Aquatic > Thermal springs... | reverse complement strand
GCATTTTTATCAAATTATAAATTTATTATTGGTATAGAGAAACTTAATGTAGTTAAGTTAAGTTTTTTGCTACCTTTTGTATTTATTATACCGTTACTTTACAGTTCACAGGAAATAAAAGAAGTATTAAATAAACCTGTTACATTGAAGAAAACTTTTATATTTCTATTTTTTGTTTTTATTTTTTTAGTTGTAGTTCTAAGAAGTGATTACAGGACATTGCAAGTATCAGAATTGGAATTAAAATTGAGAGCATTACTTGAAAGTATTTTTATATATCGACCACGATTTAAAGAATTCTTATTGGGCTATCCATTATTAATATTAGGATTATATTACAGAAATAGGTTACTGATACTTTTAGGGCTATTAGGTCCAGTCTCTATTATCAATACTTTTGTTCATGTTCATACTCCTATATTTGTTTCAATTTTAAGGACATTATATGGAATATTACTCGGAACAATAATAGGAACGGTTTTAATATATATCAGTAGGAGAACTATTCAGTTATTATTGAAAATAAAAAAAATACCAATATTTGAATGCTGAACAATTACAGAAATATTGTTATATGTGGTTATTTTGGATTCAATAATGCTGGTGACGAACTTATTTTAAAGACACTTAGTGAATTATTAAAAACAAAGTTTAATAATTTCAATGAAAAAAATATAACTGTTCTTTCAAATAATCCTGAACAAACATCACGAGAATATAAAGTGAATTCTATTAAAAGATGGAATCTGTTCGTTATTATTTTTACTATTTTGAATACCGATATTGTCATTTTTACAGCGGGTCTGTTCCAAGATATAACAAGTATCATTAGTCTATATTATTATCTCGGACTAATAATTTTATCAAAACTATTAAATAAAAAAGTTATATTATTAGGTGTAGATTTTGGTCCGATAAAATATAAATTTGATAAACTTGTTCTTAAATCAATATTAAAATTTGTTGATAGAATTTATGTTCGGACAGAAGGTTCGTATAATTTTTTGAAAACAAACAGATTTTTAAATAATACAAATTTAAAATATAATATTAGATTAGGTTCAGATATTCTATTTAGTAAAAATATTGAGTATAAACCAGAATTAAAAACGGAATTAGCCAATATCTATTTAATACTACGTAGACCTGATAAAAAAAATTATATCAGTAACTATTTTAATATTATAGAATTATGCGAACAATTAATAAAAGAGTCAAATATTAAACTTGTTTTTGTTCCATTTCATATTGAAGAAGATATGTATTTTATATTAGAAATAGTAGAAAAGTTACCAAATTCTGTTACAATAATGAGATGGAACAAAGCAGACAATTTATTCAATATTATTTCAAATGCTGATTTATTAATCAGTCAGAGATTACATGGATTGATAATTGGGACACTGCTGTTTAAACCAATATTAGGTATATCTTATGATCCAAAACTAAAATATTTTATGGATGAAATAGGATTAGGTAATTATGTTTTACCATCTTTTAGTTCTAATAAAATTGTTTTTGATATGATAAAAGAAATATGGGCTGAAAGAGAACATATTATTTACAAAATAAAACAGAATTTACCAAAATTACAATCTCGTTTTAATTTAGAGTTATGAAACAAAAAGATTTATATCAAGAATCAACAACAACTTTTATTATTTGTCTTATTTCAGGTATAATTTCAGGATATATATTATGGGGTATATTCAATTTGAATAACTATATAAATAATCTTAAATCAAAATTTGAAATAGTTGTATTTATAAATAAAAATGAGAAAGCGCCGGAGATTTGTCAGGAAAAGATAAATAATATTCCTAATATTGAAACAGTAAAATTTATATCTAAGAATGAAATTAAAAATAAGATGGATAAACTTGTTAAGGAATTAGGAATTACTGAGACCGAAAATCCGTTTCCTGATACATTTTCAATAAAACCGAAGTTATTTAATAAAAATATTATCAATGATATCACTAACGAACTGAAAAAAATTAACAGTATTGAAGAAGTGAGATACGATATGAATTTAGTTAATATTGTATCCGGATTAATAATTATCTATAATACTACTTGTTATATTATAATCTTTACTATTTCTTTATTACTGGTTTTAGTTGTTTTAGTAACTATTTTCAATTTTTCTGTTATTAATAAGAATTTATTTAAAAATAAAATTGTATATATAAATCTAATCTCAGGAATAATTGCATTTGTAATTAGTAACATTATTTTTGTTCTAACAAAGAAATACATTATAAATGATATTGAACAAATTAAAAACATGGATTTGAAATATATTTTTATTTCAGGAGTAATAATAATATCAATTATATTTATAAGAACATTATTTGCATATAGCAGATATGAAAAATGAGATATTGTCTACTAATAATAAGAATATTAATATTAATTTTTTCTGTTTTTGATTTGAGTTATAATGATGTTTATGATAAAATAATAAAAGATTATAAAAAACAGATTGAAGAAAAAAATAAAAATTTAAGAGAATTAAAAATAGAAATTGATAAAAAAAAGTATGAACAGAAAGAGTATGAGAAACAAGAAAAACAAATAAGACAGGAATTGAATAAAGTTGAACAGAAACTAAATAACATAAAGAAAGATATAGAAGAGTCATTATCAAAAATAAAAAAAACGGAAAACAAATTGATTGAATTAGAACACAATTTGAAATTAATAAAAACTGAAATAGATACAAATAGACAAAAATTATATACTGAATTAGATCGTTTATACCGTATAAATTATTCTTATCAAAATATTTTTATTGACCCTTATGATGAACCGTTACGAATATGTAGTATAAAAGATAGAGAGCAGAAAATTTCTTTTGGTAAAACTCAAAAAATTTTGACGGAACAGGACCAAGTAAAATATAATAAACTTAAAAATGAATTAATCCAATTAAAAGAACAATTAAATAAACAGGAAATAGAACAGAAAAACATAATTGAAGAAAAACGAAAAATATTGAAAAACATTTGTGATATGAAATATGCAACAGAAAAAGAGATAAAAGCACTAAATAAAACATCAAAAGAATTACAAGTATTTTTACAGGAACTTGAAGATAAGAAAAATAAAACTATAGAATTAAAAAGACAACAGGAATTAGCAAAATTAGAATTTTGTAAAAAGAAAGGATATTTACCATGGCCTGTTCAAGGTAAAGTTTTAACTAATTTTGGTAAAATTAAACATCCTGAACTTGATACAGTAATAATCTGTAATGGTATAAAAATTGCCTCAACTCCAGGAAGCACTGTATATTCTATTGACCAAGGTGAAGTTGTATATGCAGATGAATTTCGCTCATACGGTAAGACAGTAATAATCAGTCATCAAGGTGGCGTATATACTGTTTATGGACTACTTTCAGAGATAATAGTTAAAAAAGATATGGATATAAAAAGTATGGATCCAATCGGCTTAACTTCAAAAGAAGATGGTATACTTTATTTTGAAATACGTGTTAATGGTATAGCAGAAGACCCATTATTATGGCTAAAAAAACAATAAAGCAAAGAAAGGGGATAAAAAAATGGTTAAAAAAATGAAAATTATTATTTTTGTATCATTGTTTTCACTGACTTTATTCATTCCAAATTATTCTGAACAGAAATCGGATAAAACTTATGACCAACTTAAATTGTTAGTAGATATACTTACTTATGTTCAGGATAATTATGTTGAAGAAACCAATGTTCAGGAATTGATATATGGGGCAGCAAGCGGAATGTTAAAACCGTTAGATCCGTATACTCAGTTTATGGAGCCCGACTCATATAAAGAAATGAAGATAGAAACAGAAGGTAAATATGGTGGATTAGGAATAAGAATAACAATACAGGATAACTGGTTGACTGTTGTTACTCCACTATTAGGAACACCTGCGTATAGATTAGGGATACTACCTGGTGATAAAATTATTAAAATTGATGGCGAATCTACCAGTGGTATAACAATAACAGAAGCAGTAAAAAAATTGCGTGGACAACCCGGAACAAAAGTAACAATAACAATAGCACGTGAAGGATTAAAAGACCCTGTTGATTACACAATAGTTCGTGAAATAATAAAAATAGAGACATCAAGATGGAAACTTATAGATAATATAGGATATGTAAGATTATATGAATTTAACAGTAATTCTTTAGATGATATGAAAAAAGCACTTAATGAACTTACTTCAAAGAATATTAAAGGACTTATTCTTGATTTACGGAATAATCCTGGTGGTTTACTTGATTCAGCAGTAGATATAGTCAGATTATTTTTGGGTGATAATAAACTGATTGTATCTACTAAAGGTAGAATACCACAAAGTAATAGAGAATATTATGCTATGAAAGAAGCACCATACGAAAAAATACCATTAGTAGTATTAACAAATAAAGGTTCTGCTTCAGGATCAGAAATAGTTGCAGGTGCATTACAAGACCATAAACGAGCAATCATTATCGGGTCACGCACTTTCGGTAAAGCGAGCGTGCAATCTGTTTTACCTTTAGATAACGGCTGCGGTTTGAGATTAACAACAGCAAAGTATTATACTCCATCAGGTAAATGTATACACAAAGACAAAACACATGAAGGTGGAATTGAACCTGATATTAAAATAGAACTGTCCCCAGAGATAGAAGCAAAATTATATCAGCAACAAGAACTTATTTATCCTGAAGGGAAAGAACCCAAAAAAGATGAAAAAAAAGAGGTAGTTAGTGATATTGTTTTAGAACGAGCAGTTGAGATACTTAAAGCACGAGATATTTTATTACAAACGCAGCAATAACAATTAGTTTAATAAATGAATAGTATTAAAAAATGAAAATTTTAGGTATAGAAACATCATGTGATGAAACTTCAATTTCTATAGTTGATAACGGAGTAAAAATATTATCAAATATAGTCGCTTCCCAAGTGAAAACGCATAGCCAATATTTTGGTGTAGTTCCTGAACTCGCTAGTAGATTACATTTAGAAAACATAAATTTTCTATTAGAAAAATCAATAAATTGTATTGATAAAAAACATACAAAAAATAATTTAAGAGAATATATAGAAAGTAATATCAGTGCTATTGCATATACTTATGGTCCGGGTTTAATGGGTTCTTTACTTATAGGACAGATAGTAGCACAAACTTTATCGTATATATTCAATAAACCTATTATTCCAGTAAATCATCTTGAAGGACATATTTTCAGTGCGATTCTTGAATATCCGTCATTAAAACCACCATTTTTAGCATTAATTATTTCCGGTGGACATACTGAACTCGTGATTGTAGAAAAATTTTTTGTTTATAAAAAATTGGGCCAGACAAGAGACGATGCATGTGGTGAAGCATTTGATAAAGTAGCGAAGTTGTTAAATTTATCATATCCTGGTGGACCAGTAATAGAAAAAAATGCTTCAAAAATAAAGAAGCCAACAATAAATTTTCCGAGACCGTATATGTGGGGAACATGGGACTTCAGTTTCAGTGGATTGAAAACAGCTGTTGTTTATTATGTTAAATCACTCAAGAACAAATCAGTTGAACTTAATTCAAATTTAATAAATGATATTTGTGCTTCATTTCAACAATCTGTTATTGATACTGTTGTATCAAAAACAATCACAGCAGCAAAAAAATTTTCGTTAAAAAATGTTGTTGTAGTAGGTGGTGTAGCAGCTAATTCTTCTTTAAAAAAAGCATTTATTAAAGAATGTAATAAAAATAAACTGAAATTATTTTCACCAAGACCAGTATTGTGCACTGATAATGCTGCTATGATAGCATCTGCTGGTTATTTTAGATACAAATTTAATTGTTATAATAGAAATATTTCCGTTGATTGTAATGCTAAATTATTATATTAAACTAAAATACATTAAAAAAAATTCATGGATAAGAAATATAATTTTGCTGTTCCTGATATAATGAGATATAAAAGACAAAATTTTCCTGAAGCAATATTTTGTAGTGGTAAAACTCCTGAGCAGGTTATACATATAATTGATAAATTACTTAAATCAGGTTCACCTGTGATTGCAACCCGAGCTGATTATTCATTATATCGTAAAGTAAAGAATAAGTTTAAAAACGCAAAATATCATAAGATAGCACATATGATTACAATAATCTCTAATAAAAACGAGATAAACAAAAAAGAACAAATAAGTAAATCATATATATGTGTTGTTACAGCAGGAACATCAGATATACCTGTTGCAGAAGAAGCAGCAATAACCTGTGAAATATTAGGTAACAGAGTTGAACGAATATATGATATTGGTATAGCGGGCTTACATAGAGTTGAACAGAATAAAGAAAAATTGCAGAATGCTTCTTGTATAATAGTTTGTGCTGGGATGGAAGGAGCATTACCAGGAGTAATTGGTGGGTTAGTCAGTGTTCCTGTAATAGGTGTTCCTACATCTGTTGGATATGGTGCTTCTTTTAATGGATTGGCTCCATTACTTACTATGCTTAATAGTTGTATCGCTAACCTTTGTTGTGTCAATATAGATGATGGTTATGGTGCAGGGATAATAGCACATTTAATTAATAATAAGAGAAATTTATAGGAAATACTGTCAAAATAGATAAAAAGGTAAGACACAGAAATGAAAATAGCATATTTTGATTGTTCAAGTGGTATTTCTGGTGATATGATATTATCAGCATTAGTAAACTCAGGAATAGACCCACAGATATTCAAATCCGAGTTAAAAACGAAATTATTATTAAAGAAAGGAATTAACTGGGATATACAAATAAAAGAGGTAACATTAGACCATTTCCAGGCAACAAAAACAGAAGTAACAGATGTAAGATATTTTTCTTCTTTTGACGATATCAGAAACACAATTATAAAAAGCAGATTTAAAGATACAATAAAACAGAATAGTTTAAAAATATTATCCTTATTATGTGATGCCGAATCATTTGTTCATAAACAGAAACATGTTAAAGTCCACGAATTAGGTTCAATTGATACTGTTGTTGATATAGTTGGTGCATGTCTGGGATTAGAATTATTGGGAATAAAAAAAGTGTATTCTTCAGAGTTAAATGTTGGGACATTAGCACCAGCGACATTATGGATATTAAAAAAAAGAAAAGTTCCTGTGTATTGCACTGATATCAAATCTGAATTAGTTACACCTACTGGAGCGGCCATAATTTCTGCACTGAGTGAAGGATTTGGGAATTTACCAACATTAGAGATAGAGAGATACGGGTTCGGTGCAGGTAATTACAAGTTATATTCAGGACAGAATGATGTTTTGAAAATTATAATTGGTGAACAAAAAAATAGTTATAAAGAAGAGAATTTAATAATCCTTGAGACAAATATAGATGATATGGATACAAGAGTATATCCTTATATAATTGATAAACTGTTTTCATCCGGTGCATTGGATGTCTGGCTAACAAATGTTATTATGAAAAAAGGGCGTCCAGGATTTGTTTTGAATGTATTGACAGAGTCAGAAAACGAACAGAAGTTAATTGATATAATTTTCAAGGAGACGACAACATTAGGAATAAGGAAACAGATAGTGACAAGATACAAACTTGATAGATATAAAAAGGGCAGATATAAAATAGGTTTATTACCTGATGGAACAAAAAAATATCAGACAGAATTTGATACAGTTGTAAATAAACTAAAACAAAAAAACAATATTTCATTATATAAAGAACTAAGAAAAATTCAGTAAACTAAATTTATGGATAAGAAAAAACTATTACGTATATCTGAAATTGCTGACAAAGTTGGTGTTTTACCGTCAACAATAAGGTATTATACTGATTTAGGACTTATCTCACCATCCTCTACTACAGAAGGTGGTCATCGACTGTATTCAGAAGAAGAAGTTGTTCCTATAATAAGACAGATACAGTTCCTTGTTCGTAAAGGGTATACAATTGAACAGATAAAAAAGGAGATAGAAAATATTAAGAATAAGAAGAAGATTTTAGTTATTGATGATGAAATAGAAATATGCGAATTAATTACTGATTTACTTAAAGACAAATTTCCTTGTGAGATAAAAGTTGCTCGTGATGGGTTTACAGCAGGAAGATTAATGAACGATTTTTTACCTGACCTTATTATACTTGATTTACTTTTACCGGGAATAAATGGATTTGAAATTTGTAGAAATATCAGACAGGACGAATATTTGAAACATACAAAAATACTTGCTATTACTGGTTATGACACTCCTGAACATAAAAAAGAGATATTTACTGCAGGCACTGATGATTATTTATCAAAACCTATGGATTTATCTGTCCTGTATACAAAAATATGTCAGTTATTAAATATTGAACTAAAAACAAATAAGAAATAAAAATATTCCTTATAATGACGAAAAAAAAATTTATTTTTATTGGCTTATTAGTTCTAATTTACTCTGTTTATTTTAATTCATTAAAATCACCTCTATGTTTTGATGCATGGACAATTATTCTTAATAACCCTTACATTCGTGATTGGACATATTTCAGTAAACTTTTTACAAAAGATTATTTTTATTATTTCAGTGATATTTCTTATAGACCTGTTACATCATTTTCATATTTTATTGATTATACATTTTCAGAATATAATCCTGTTGGCTGGCACATTTTTACTTTATTTACTCATTATTTGGTTGTTATTTTAATTTATCTTGTTATCTCTAAAATAACAGAAAATAATTTTATTGCATTGTTCACATCTGTAATTTTTGCAATACATCCTGTTAATAATGAAGTAATAAATGAGCCGAGTTCTCGTGAAGATATTCAGGTATTGGCATTAATGCTGTTTTCTTTTTACTGTTATATAAAATACAGAGAAAAAACTGTTTCATATTCTGCTATAGATAAAAATACTTTATCAAACAGATGGTTATATTTAAGTTTATTATCATACTTTTTCGCATTATTTACCAAAGAATCAGCACTAATGCTACCATTTATTTTATTTCTTTGTGAGCACACATTTAATAAATTCGGTGAACTTAATGGACTGAAAAAAGGTCTGTCAAATAGTATACCAAGAAATATTTATAATTACATAAAAACATATATCCCATTTTTTTTATTAATTATTTTTTATTTCTATATAACAACATTTGTTATCTATTCACCTGCTGCATTGGTAAGCGGTAAAATAGGACGAGGCGCATTTTATCCAGGTGGAAATATTTTTGTTGCATTATCAACAACAATAGAAACAATTGTGTTTTATTATTTTCCTAAATTAGTGTATCCAGTATCTCTTTCTCCGGGTGCAGGTTATGATATAACAGATTTTGGAGTTAGATTTTATATCTCTGTTATTGTATTAATATTTATTTTTGTGTTAATAATATTTATTAAAAATAAGCAGAAAATAATTTTTTTTGGACTCATTTATTTTTTCTTAAACCTTATTCCTGTAGCAAATATTATCCCGATAGGTGCAACTTCCTCAGAACGATATTTATATATACCTTCAGTTGGTTTTTTTCTTATTTTTGGAACAATTATGAACAATATATTTTTTGTTAAACGAGAGAAATTAGAAAATAAATTTAGAATAACAGGTGTTTTTCTATGTGCTATTCTATTTATAGTTTATGTTCACAGAACATTAATACGGAACAGTTACTGGAATAATCCAGAAAAACTTTGTCTTCAGGTTTTAAAAGTTACTCCTGATGACTATATTGGTTATAAAAATGCAGGTGATTATTATTTTTATTCAAAAGAATATGATAAAGCATTAATATATTATAAAAAATCACAGGATATGCTTAAGATAAAAATAAAATCACTTGATTATTATGATGCTAATTATCATGACTGGTATCCATCATTAATATACAGAACAGGGCTTGTCTACTGGTCAAAAAGAGAAGAAGAAACAGCAATAAAATATTTTGGATATTTTACAAGATATGCTACTAAGAGATTAAAAGTAAAAAATTATCGTGTATACTTTTATTTAGGTGATTATTATTTCAGAAAAGGTGATTTAGATAAATCAATGTCATATTTTCAGGAAGCATTAAAAATAGTTCCGGGATGTTCATATTCACTCCAGAATTTAGGGTTAATAGAAATGATGAAAAAAAATTTTGATTTATCATTGTATCATTTAAATAAAGCAATCACTTTGAATAAAAAAATATTTGAAGCATATAACAATATTGCGATAATATATTTAGCCAGAGGTGACTATGCACGTGCAATGTATATGTTAAATACTGCTATTAAATTCAACTCTAAAGCAGCGGATGTGTATTATAATTTAGCATTACTTAATAAGATATTAGGAAACAAAAACAGAGCAGAAGATATTATGGAAACATATTTCAAATTAACTGGATTTAAGTCACCAGAAATTTTTTCAGGTGACAGTATAATTAACAGAAGCGAATACAGTAAATTAGTTGATAAAATATTAACGAGACCGAAAGGTATCTTTGCATCTGTTTCCGGTTAAATTTGAAACAATATATTTTAAGACGGAAAAATCAAAAAATAAAAATTTTAAAAAAACTATTGACAAATTAGAATTCTTATGTTATAATATAACAGAAACTTAAAGTATACTTCTTAATTATAGATTTTAAGTCCTTTTTTATTTTGTTTAACCTGAAAAGATCAGGTTTATTTTTTCTTTTGAAAGGAGTTTTGTTATGAAGAAAATAAAATTATTATTATCAAAAAATAGTAAAAAGAAAGGAGGTGAAATTGTATTTATGCTAAAAAGAGTCCTAACAATTTTATTGGTTATAGAAACAATCGGGTTAATAACAGAATTGGGTTATTCAGGTGTTACAACAGATAGTTTTGAAATCTATGTTACTCCATCAGTTTATTATACAGTTGTGATTGATACACACGGTGCTGCTATGGATTTCGGTAACATGACCCCAAGTGAAGTTAAATGGTCAACATCACCTACTCCCGGTTCAGGAGAACCGTCATCTGCTACAGTAAAAAATGTTAGTAATGTTACTGCTGATTTACAGATAATGGCTGAAAAACAATCAGGAACTGTCTGGGAAGCTTCAGGAACAACTAAAAATTCAGTTGGACTAAACCAATGTACAATTGTATTAGTATTAACTACAGCAACCGTTTCTATTTCAAATATTAATGATACTGTTTTTCCTGACTCGGCTCTACTTTACACAGATAGTACATGGCGTAATTTAACTAACTCATTTTCAGCATCAGGTGGTTATGGTGCAACTGGGGATAATGTTCCTGTGAATGATTTGCGCGGAATCTATGTTAGAATGAAGGCAGCGAGTGATACATCAACAACAGCACAACAGAAATTCAGAGTTAATATTAGAGCTGTATCTGCAAGTACTTTCTAAATGTCGATATTCTACTGTATCTTGTTGTTTGTGATTTTTATAAATTTTTAGACAGAGAAAAACTTAAAGAATTGTTCTGTTATAAAGAGAGAGAGGTTGCGGTGTAATTAATGGGAAGACATTTATTAGTTTTATGTCTTCTGGCTGCTGAACTGAGTTATGCAATTATTGGGGTTGGAACACAATTTGCTACTATTGTTCTTGAAAAAGTTACACCTGGGCATGTATATAATATAAGGAAACTGCGAAATATACCTTATGTTGTGATGAATAAAGGGACGGAAGAGACAGAGATAATAATAGAGGTTGTTAAACCACCCCAACATGCAGTAAAAAAAGGTTATGAACCGATATTTGACCCAACTTGGTTACGAGTTGTTCCTGATAAAGTCAAACTTAAGCCGGGCGAAAAGTTTGACTGTGATGTTATACTTACGATACCTGATGACTCGAAACTTATAGGTAAACATTATGAAGCGGGAATATATGCACACAATATAGAAGGATATTGGGGAACAGGCACAGCAGACAGGTTCTTCTTCTCAATAGGTGTAGAAGGTCCGGAAGCAGTTCAGAGGGCAAAAAAGAAAAAGTTATTGATGGCTTTGAATTTTGAAGTTGACCCGGTTACGATGTATTTGGTTGTTCCAGCAGGAGAGAAGATAGATGTTATGAAAAAACTGAATAAGACAATCAAATTAGTTAACAAAGGTGGAACGAAACTCGTAGTCAGAATGGAAAGTGTCTCTAATGAACAGGGCTTTGAGATACCCAATGATTATGAGTTTACACCTAGTACCGGTTTTATTAGTTTTAATCCTTTAGAATATAAAGTAGGAAAGAATACTATTAAAGATACGAAGATGTTTATTGAGATACCAGGTGAGGAGCAGTATCGTGGGAAACAATATATGTTTGTTATAAAGACAGTACCAGTTAAGCCACAATTACCTGTTGAACTGTATACTCGTGTTTATGTAACAGTTCAGCAATAGAGCTGACCGATGGTAGTCCCTGAACATCGGGGACCTCCATAGGTTAGTTAAAAAAAATTAAAAAAATACCCCCGTAGATTATGAAGAGTATTACCATACCAGCCTATTTTATTTATGGTAGGCTGAGAATTAGTTTTGGTTATTTAGGAAAATCAAACCCTATTTATCTGTTGATTAGACAGGTAATAGGGTTTTTTTATTATATAGTTATATTAAATCCAATTATTTTTAACATTCCTAAGTTATTATTAACAACTCCGAAAACACATTTCATTTTACAGGGCTGGTATGGTAATACTTACAAATCTACGGGGGTAGATATTGTTGAGTTACTCAGCCAGCCCGCCGAAAACATAAATAATTTATCATATAAAAAATTATCTGAATCACAGAATTTAGATAAATTATTCAGAAAAGAGAACGAATTTAAGATTAAGGGTTGGTATGGTAATACTTATGAATCTACGGGGGTAGATAACAAAGTTCCATACCAACCCGAGGACAAAAATTTAACATTAACATATAACAGAGTAAGGGGAATATGGTTAGAGGGCTGGTATGGTGATACTTTTAAATCTACGGGGGTAGATAATGAAGTAGCCGACCAGCCCTTATGCAGATACATAATTTTAGATATAAGAAACTATGAATAAAAAACTGAAAGGGTCCATTATCAGATTAGTTCGTGTTATTACCAGTATAAGTATACTGGTCCAGTTAATTTTTGCTCCTATTGTTTCTATACCGAATAGAGTTTATGCTGATGTATATGTACCGGACTCATTTGAAATCAGTGTTACTCCTTATGATAATTCCAGACCAGAACCAGTAACAAATCTCACAGCATTATCTGTTTCAACGCGGCTAAATGAAGGTCTTATAAGATTATCCTGGACTGCTCCGAGAGAAGATTCGTTCCCGATAACGAGTAGAAACCCTGTTGGTGGCTATTATATCAGGTTTGCTACATATAGTATATTATCACTTAACGGTGACACAACAGCGTGGTGGGATTCAGCGTATGAGTTTGAATGGGCTGATGGTGGAAAACCGGGAGACACGATTATACCGTATCCAGACAGAGACCTTATTCCTGGTGTAACATACTATTTTGCGATAAAGTCGTATGATAATGATAAAGATGCTAAACACACGGCTCCTGATGCTGTTACATCACTTATAGATACACGAGCACAAAGTATAATTGACCAGGTAAAAGTTCTCGGTATAGAAACAGATTTTGCACCTGAGACACCAAAAGGACTAACTGTTTTAGAAACAACCACATATTATGCAAAACTGCAGTGGATTGAGTTAACACCTGAAGAGCGGACAGAAGATTTTGATTTCTATCGTATATATCGGTCAACCACAGGATTAGAAACAGAATTTACACCTTTAACAGATAAGATAACAACCACATATTATATTGATAGCACTGTTCTTATCAATACAACATATTATTATAGAATCAGTGCTGTTGATAAACCGCCTTTAATATTAGAAAGTCCGTTATCATATACAGTAACATGCTATATTTCTGTTCCAATCATATCTGATACAATACCACCTGAACCTATAACAGATCTTACTGCAGTAAGCACAGGTAAAGAAGCAGAGATAAAAGTATCATGGACTGCACCTGCTGATACAGGTGGAAGTGGTCTAAAAGAATATCATATCAAAGCGGACCCGACCAGTGTGTTATTATCAGGTAATACCACATACTGGTGGAATAATGCAGAATTATCATTTACTGTTTTAGCGTCAACATCATCAGGTAATAAACAAGAATACACATTCAAATATCTTGATGGTATTGTTCCAGGTGTAACTTATTATTTCGGTATAACAGCAGTTGATAATGCTGGTAACGAATCATTAATTGATATAAAGACGGTCTCATTGATAAGCCAGGCATCAGCATATGCTTATGATGCTAGACCGGGAGCACCGTCTGCTGTAACAGCACTTGAAATAAAGGTGAGTAGTGTTACATTAACATGGACACATACACAAGCACAGCAGACATTAGATTTTGACTATTATATCATATACAGGTCAAGTTCAGAATTATCAGGCTATTATCAGGTCGGTATTTCCAAGACACTTATTTATATTGATACGACTGTTGTTGCAAATAAGACATACTATTACCGAGTATCAGCTATAGATAAACCGCCACTCATATTAGAAAGTCCGTTATCATATCCACCATTAAGAGTAGATACGCCACGAACAGAAACGATACCGCCAAGAGAGCCATACGGAATAGATGTAACAGTTAATAATAACAAAGTAACGATAAAATGGATTGAAGTGAGATACAATGCAGACGGAACAGTTTGTGATGACTTAAGTTATTACAAAATATATCGTTCAACAAGCATAACTGATGGTTATGTATGTATATCAACCACAACAACAAATACATTTACTGATACATTAACACAACTGGAAACAGGAAAAGTGTATTACTATTACATAACAGCAGTTGATATGAGTGAAAACGAGAGTTATCATTCAGCAATTGCTGATACATTAGAGAATGTCACATTTACTGGATTTGATAATACAATATATACCTCTATTCCTAAAAATATAAATGATTTATCAACTCGTGGTTTAATTATGGAATTTATAAGGAAATACGACGAAGAGCAAGGTAGAATTATACAATCGTATGAATTCAAAGTATATAAAGCAACATCAGTAATCCGTAATGAAAATGGTGAGTTTATAAGTGGTGAAGAATTCACACCGTATCAATTCTCAAAGGTCAAGACAGAACTTATGATTAGATACAAAGTAGTTAATAACGAAATAGTAACATTCGGTGTATCAGGAATAAATAATTCGATAACTAATATACCTGCTGACCAGGCAGATAAGATGCTAAGTATTTTCTATTACAACGGTATTAGATGGATTAATCTTGGTGGAGAAGTTGATATAAAATCAAGAACAGTTAAAACAAAAATAAATAATGTAGGAAAATATCAACTCAGACAGGTGTTAAAATCATCTGAATTCAGTCAAGAAGCTAATTCACCGTATCCAAAAATAATAACACCAAATAATGATGGTAAAAATGATAAAGTATTTTTCTTCTTTAATAACACGACAAACGAATTACCGTTCGGGAGAATTTATGATATTACAGGTGGTTATGTAAATGATATTAGAGTATTGAGTATAAACCAGGCAGAATGGGATGGAACAGATTATTCAGGTAGAGTTGTGCCAGCAGGAGTGTATATCTATCAGGTAGAATGCGCTGGTAAAGTTATAAATGGCACAATAGTGGTTGCTAAATAATGGAGTAGAATTAATGAATATAAAAAATGAAATTACAGTTCTGAAAATAATTTGGTTAATTAGAAATATAATCTCTAATTTCATAGTTTTTAGTTTTGTCATAAATAAGGGCTGGTATGGTGACACTTTTGAATCTACGGGGGTAGATAATGAAGTAGCCGACCAGCCCGTAGGAGAGATAAGTAAATTGAGATATAAGGTAAGTAAGAAGGAGTTATATTCAGAAGGAGTAGTAAAAGTAAGATATGTAGTGATAGGAAAGG
>Ga0207433_10009064_pt1 | contig 15963 bp, 10 predicted proteins | sample YelNatPaOPGAMG01_FD_187559 | JGI IMG/M metagenome (GOLD analysis project Ga0207433, IMG submission 187559) | Hot spring thermophilic microbial communities from Obsidian Pool, Yellowstone National Park, USA - OP-RAMG-01 (SPAdes) (version 3) | ecosystem: Environmental > Aquatic > Thermal springs... | reverse complement strand
ATTTTCAAAAGATTCATGCGCCATGACGTGGCACCAATGACAGGCAGCGTAGCCAATTGACAAAAGCACGGGTTTTTCTTCCCGTCTCGCCTTTTCAAACGCTTCCGGACACCAGGGATACCAGTCCACCGGATTGTCCGAATGTTGTCTCAAATAGGGGCTCGTCTCCCCGGATAGCCGATTTGCCACGAGAACCCCTTTCCCTATCGTTTGCTCCTGAAGGCCATATGAACAAGGGAAAAATTCAGGAACCGGTTTGATCTTCTTCGGACAGAATAGGACATGCATCCTTTTTCAATGTAAGCCAAACGAATCGGATAGGTCAAAAAGGATTCACGTCGTTGGCATCCTTTTTCAGAACAAGGGACAGGCGGAAAAGCGAAATGGGATTCTTTCGGAAAAACAGGCGAAAACGGCCTGTAAAGGATAAACTCCGTCTATCTGTCTTTCAGCAAGGGAAATGAACCAATGAAAGGGAAAAGAGCTGAGCAGTTAGTGGGAAACCTCCTGATGGTACTCCTTGTGGTATAGGGTTTCCTTCCTGGTAAAGGCGATCGTACTGTAACACGCCTGAGGCAATTTGGAGCCCCTGCCCAGGCAGCGGGGGGAAGCCAGGCGAAAACGGACGATCTGGTCGGAATTCCTGAGGGCCATCCAGTATTCCCCCTTTCGTCCTTTCATCAGTCCCGAAGGACGTCCACCATTGATTTCCAAAACACGCATGTCGACGCAATCGGACAAATGTGCCACCGAATCCTGCATGCAATCTTCCGACAAACGGATTTTCCCCACATGAAGACGCATACCTTTGGCCAGCAAAATTAGCCCTCCCCCAGAATCTGCCATAATCGAGTCCCCTCGTCCGGTCCCCTTTTCCATCGGCATGAAAGCAAAGGACAATCCATTTTTTCCCGTCTTCATCACCGAAACCATCTTGCCGTTTTTCACAAGAAACGCCACTTTCCCTTCGCCCAATATGACCGGCGAAAAAGGGCGAAGTCTCGCATTCGACCGGAACGGAATGGAAAACTCCCGGATACATTTTGTTTGGGAACACCCTTGAGGAATAAAAGCCAGACGATCGATATTTTTTTCCGTGACCCAGAAGCCTTTCCCCTGTTCCCAGGCAATACCCGAAGGTGCCGAACCCTTTGTCGGCATATTGATCGAAATCATGCAGTCTTTTCTATAGCATCCGGCAGGTATCTTGGAAATCTGGTCTGCCAGCTGTTCTGTTATCCAGACATCGTGCGTCCCGGGATCAACCGCACCGGATGAAGGGTAGGAAGGGCTTCTGGGAAGGACGATTGTTTTCAGACAAACCGTTGAATAACATCCGGAAGGAATATAGACCAACCGGTCCGCAAGTCGCAGGAGAACGAAGGCCCCTCCGCGAGGTAATCCCACAACCTGTCCCGGATCTGACAACGGAACACCCATCCTGAGGAATGTTGCACACTCCTGGCTGACGCAAGAAGGAGGAAGAAGATAAACGCCATTTTTCAAAAGGGAGGTCAGGTAGATCTGCCCCCGGCCATCCTTCCCCAATCCTCTGAATCCAAACTCTGTCAAGGGAATCTGCAGGGTCTGGTAATTGTCCCGGGCTGTCAGGGGATCGGCCCGAAGGCCCTTTGATGCAGGTGCGACAAGCATTATCGCAACAAGAAAAACGCGAAGAAGTCGAAAAGGGAACGTCACATCCAGTTCCTTTCAATTAGGCAGGTGGATGGATGGCGATCTGGTTGTCTATCGCATGAAAAAGGCGAAGGATTGTGTTTCGGTTGGCTCCAAAATCCGCATAGTGGGAATCTGAATCCGATCTGGCCCGGACGGTGACCCCGTATTTGTCCGGAATCAGTGTGAGGGTCAGCCTTTCGGAGGCCCGCCAGAAATTGCCAGGAACCCGGACAAGCAACTTTTCAGGTTTTATTTCCGAAGGGCCACTGTCCGATTCGATGCGCCAGGAAGGAAAATGGGCAATTCCTCCGAGGATATCTTCCCTGACACGGGAAGGTTCTCCCATATATTTACGGGGACTGACTTCCGGCAAGGGGTAGTCCGGAGATGTCCAGGCCGCATGCAGGGAGACATACACGGACATTCTCTTCCATGCGCCGGGCCGGTTAAAGAAACTGGCGTTATTGGCCACCAGATCTCCCAGAAAATAGACGATTGCCCCCAAAAGGATGATTCCTGCCAGAGCTCCCACAAACTTGGTTTTCATACGGGTTCAGACAGACTTTCAAGATATCTTTCGGCATCCATGGCCGCCATGCATCCGCTTCCGGCCGCCGTGATCGCCTGTCTGTATACAGGATCCTGTACGTCCCCCGCGGCAAACAGTCCGGGAACGGACGTCCGGCTTCCACCAAATGTCTTGATATACCCGTTGGGATCGCGCTCCACGACTCCTTCCAGAAATGAACTGTTCGGGGTATGACCGATCCCCAAAAAGAAACCCTGGCAAGGATATTCACTCATGGAACCGTCAACCGTATCCCGCAACCGGACTCCGGTGACCCTTCCGGCAGCGACATCCCTGACTTCAACGACCTCCTTGTTCCAGAGAAAAGAGATTTTCTTGTTGGTCTTGGCGCGCTCCTGCATGATCTTGGAAGCGCGGAGGGTATCCCGCCGATGGATGATGGTCACCTTGCTTCCAAAACGTGTGAGAAAAAGCGCTTCTTCGATCGCGGTATCCCCGCCCCCGACGACAACGATCTCCTTGTCCTTGAAGAAAAAACCGTCACAGGTTGCGCAAGCGGAAACACCCTGTCCCATCAGGGCTTTTTCCGATGGCAACCCCAGGTATTTGGCCGAAGCCCCGCTGGCCACGATCAGCGTCCGGGTATCAATCGGATTCCCGTCGTCACAGGACACCCGTATCACGCCTTTGTCCATCGTGACTTTCTCCACAACCCTTGTCTCAAAACGGGTACCAAAACGCAAAACCTGCTCCCGCATGAACTCAATCAACTCGGGACCCGTGATACCCTTGGGAAAACCCGGGAAATTGTCCACATCCGTTGTCGTTGTCAATTGTCCTCCGGACTGGGGGCCTTCGATCACCAAAGGAGAAAGAAACGCCCGCGCAGTATAAAGAGCTGCTGTCAGGCCGGCGGGACCTGATCCCAATATCACAACCTTTTCCACTTAACCTCCCGTCATACTGACGATTTTTTAGACTTGCCACGACCTGCCTGTTGATAAAATTTGACGCTACCACCCAGTTGTCGGTGCGTCAAGCATCCGTTCCAGAATCAAGGGTTTTCCGATTTTTCCGGAATCTGGTTATCGATGGAAGAACGTAACGGGGTAGACCGGACATGACCTTCCATCGTCACAAATTCGGGATAGTCGATGCCTGAGGAAAACCTGAGCGCCGCCTGATCGACACCCATATGATACTGGGAGATAGCCAGGCTGGCCTCTGCGTCCAGGAGATAGACTTCAGCAAGTGTCAGCGCCACGATCGAAATCAGGTTCGCTTCATACTTCTTGTTTGCAAGCAAAAGGGCCAGCCTGGCTTCCTTAACCGCCTTTGTATACGCAACAATATCCGCGGCGTCCGCCCTGACCCGGTCATAAGCATGAATCACCTGGAGCCGGATTCGAATCCGCCAGTCCTGTTCATGATATTGTGAAGTGAGAGATGCTTCCCGGGCCCGTGCCACCATTCCCCGAATCATACCACCGGTGTAAATCGGCACATTGACCATTGCACCACCTGTCCAGAGACCTGGAGAATAACTGAGACCGTTTACCATATTCCCCAGATAACCATAATTTCCGAAAGCAGAAATATAAGGATAATGTTTTGCCTGTTCGGCGGCTGTCTGCTCGACTCCCGCATGATAACGGTGTGTTGTTGAAAGGAGTTCAGGCCTTTTTTGAATGCCGGTTTGGACCAGCTGTTCCAGAGGAACGGGAACAAGTGTTTCCGGGGCCGAATCTGTCAGAGCGAAATCAGAACGACTTTTCTTTCCCAGTCCCATGGTTTCATTCAAGCGCGCAATCTGAGTCTTGAGGTCATTTTGCTCATTCACAAGCAGAGCTCGCGCTTTTTCAAGATCGACGACAGCCAGATCATAATCCAGACGGGATTTATAGTTGGCACGATAAAGGGAACGGGTGAGGTCGCGAACCATCTGGCGCTGTTCAAGGTTCTTCTGATAAACCTCGACAAGCTTCCGGTCCAGATTGACGTGATAATAAGCTTCCTTGACCTGCAAGATGACCCATGCATCCCTTGTCAGGAGATTGTCGGTCGCGGCCTCAGTCAATTCTTTCCGGGATTTCGTCAGGTGTTCATATTTTCCGAAATCGTAAAGAAGCTGGGTTACGCCCAGAGATGCCATGGCTGTTTGCGCCATTCCCAGGTTCGCGTTATGTCCATAAGGACCGACCGAATCATAAGTGATCGGCATAAAAGCCGAATAGGCATAAGCGTTGTTAAACGGCCTGTTGGAAACACCCGGCTCACCAACTCCGAAAAGAGCTCCTGCTCCGATGTTGGGCAAAAAATGGGAGTTGGCAATCTGGACAGCCGCCTTGGCCTTTTCAACCTGATGCCGGAACATGAAAATGCGGGGATGGTGGGTCAGTCCGAACAGGATGGCCTGATCAAGGTTCAATACCTTTGGAGGACGCTCATTGACTTGTTCCTCATTTTGCTCGGACCCGATGCCGGCAACAGGAAGCCCCAAAATCATCAGGACTAAAACCAGCCCAGTTCCGGATAAAAGTAGGGTACGATGCATCCTTTTTTCTCCCGCTTTCGTTGGAAATTTTTCTTCTGAGATCACAGCTGTCTGGCCGGCCTGAACGGAACACCCCTGTAAGGAATAGAGCGAACCTTCTGACCGTCATGCACATGCCATTTTCCCATCATCACCACCTGGTCCCCGGCTTTGACTCCGGATTCAATCTGGGCCCAAATAGCGTTGTCGATTCCAATTTTTATTTTCCGGATATGAACGACGCCATTCTCAACGATTGCCAATGACAAACCTTTCCCTTTTTCAGACCGGATTGCCCCACCGGGAACAAGTATGGCGCGATGCAGCTTTTTCAGATAAAATGTAAACTGGCCGTACATTCCCGGATGGACAACAAGATCCTTGTTGTCAAAGTCGACTTCCGTGCGCATGGTTCGAGTCCGTTTGTTCTCCTCCGCATCGAACCGGGTCACGCGTCCTTCAAACGACTGACCGGGTAGACCCGCAAAACGCGCTATCACACGTTGGCCTCGACGGATATGAGGGGCCACGTCCGCCGGAACCCACACATAGGCCCGCAATGTTTTGACTTGCTCAAGCGTTATGATCGGCTGGATCGAAGCAGTTTGTTCGGTTCCCCGTGAGATCAGTTTCCCCTGATCGACAAACCGGTGGGTGATCATTCCGTCGAACGGAGCCCGAACAGTTTTATAATCCACAAGGGCTTCGTCATGACGCATGGCCGAAACGGCCGCAAGATAAGCGGCCAGCTTTTCCTGAACACGTTGTTCGGAAATTAACGCTGGATGGGATAACCAGACTTTCTTGATCCGCCTGTACGTCAAATAGCTGATACGGACCCTGGCCTTTTTTTCCTCCAATGCCTGCCGGAGTTCGGGGTCCTGAATATACGCAAGGATCTGCCCCTTGTGAACATAATCTCCCTTGTCGACATTCAGTGTCTTGAGATATCCGGGGACATGGGCATAAATGATCGTCTGGCGAAATGAACGTATACCGGCCGGGATCGTCACCTTGTGATACATGGTACGGGATCTGAGGCGAAGGACCTGGACGACCTGAAGCGGCTTTTTGGGTTGCTTCATCGGAAAGATCTTGTTCAGGACAAAAACAACAATGGGCCCCACAATCAGAAAAATCAGAATTCCGGCAGCCCATTTTTGAATCCGCGGATTATGAGAAACCTTGTCGAGATCCACTTCTTCCCGAAAATGCTCTGGCAGAACCTCCCCTTCCGCATCCCCGCCCGAAGGCGCTTTCTTCTCATCAGCCAAGACGATTACTCCTCTGTGGTATCGGTATTCAAAAACGCCATCTTTTTGAGCCTATACTGAAAAGTCGTTCTTTTCATACCCAATATTCGTGCTGCCGTCGTATGATTGCCTCCAGCCTTTTCCAGTGCCTTCTGAATCATTTTTTGTTCATTCCATCTCATCTCCTGCTGAAAATTCCAGCCATTAACCTGTTCAGGAGCGGATGGCAAGTTTCCGGTACCCTGATTTGGCTCCCATGCGTTCAGGACTAAATCCTGTCCACAGATTATTCCGTCTTCCGAAAGAACCGCCATCCGCTCAAGTACGTTTTTCAGTTCCCTTATGTTGCCCGGCCATGATTTTCTTTTAAGGACGGGAATAAGGGAAGGATCTTTTTCAAGACGCCTGTGGAGGTCCCGGGCCAGATTTTCCAGAATATTGTCAACAAGTTCTGGCAAGTCATCGATCCGTTCCCTCAAAGAAGGCATTTCAAGTCCCAAAACGTTCAGCCGATAAAAAAGGTCCGAACGAAATTCCCCATTTTGGATCATTTTTTCCAGATTCCTATTTGTCGCTGAAATAATCCTGACATTCACCCTGATGCTGCGATCTCCTCCCACTCGCTCGAACTCTCCGCTTTCAATCACCCGCAAGAGTTTGACTTGCAACATCAATGGCAATTCTCCAATCTCGTCAAGGAAAATCGTCCCACCTTCCGCCAGTTCAAACTTCCCTTTCTGCTGGGCATACGCTCCGGTAAAAGCCCCTTTCTCATGGCCGAACAAAATGGATTCCATCAGATTTTCAGGGACGGCCCCACAATTGATAACAACAAAAGGCTGTTCCGAACGGTTTGATTCATTGACGATCATCCTGGCTGCAACCTCTTTTCCGGTTCCTGACTCTCCGGTAATCAGAACCGGTAATTCCACTTTTGCAAATCGCGAAATCTGGTCCTTTACCTGCAAGATCAGCGGATGGGAACCGGCAAGAACATTTTTTGTCCTGCCCAGTTCCTCCCGCAACATCCCGTTGAGTGTCCTCAAGTTCAGGTGTGCATGAACCTTGTCTATACGTATTCTGAGGTAAGACAGAGAAAAGGGTTTTTCCAGAAAATCAAAAGCACCGGCCCGCATGGCCTCCACCGCTTGTTCGATCCGCCCGAACGCCGTCATGATCAGGACAATGAGGAAAGGCCACCTGGAAAGAATTCGCTGAAGGATGGCGACTCCGTCCTCACCTCCCAGTTTCAAATCCAGAAGGACAATTTCCCAGTCTCCTTTTTCCAGCTGACAGAATGCCTCTTCTCCGTTCTTTGCCGTGGCAACTTCGTGACCGTCCCTCTCCAGGGAAGGGGCCAGAACCTCGAGCAGAGCCTCTTCATCGTCAATCACCAGAATTTTCAACCCGGTACCTCATCCTAAAGTCATCCTAAAGATTGACAGCATGAAAAACGGATTCCTATCATTAAACGTTGTCATGAACAGAATTACAGAACTTCATTGCCCGAAGGAGACTCCATGCCTGCAGTACCCGATACAACAAAAGCTCATCAGAAAGTCGGCATCCATGTTCCTTCTGTTTCCCGGCCAACTTTTTTCGTGGAGGGCGAGGACCGAAAGAGCTTCCTGCAAGGAATCATGAGTCAGGACATAGAAAAACAGGAAGAAGGAACGTTCGCTTATGCACTTTTCCTGAACCCCAAGGCTCGCATCCTCTTCGATGCATGGTGTTCCGTTTTTCCGGATCGTATAGGCCTCCATCCACCTGCCGGAACCCGCGAAACCTTTCTCGCGCATCTCAAGAAATACCTGTTCTTCAGAACAAAAGCCCGAATATCAGACGATACGGACAACTTTCGTGACATCAGAATCGTCGGACCCGAAACATTCACTCTTCTGCTTCCTCTGCTGGAACCTGATCCTTCCGGCTCCTCTCTCCGGTTCCTAAAAGGCGGAGGATGGGCATTGCTCCACCCTTCTTCATTCCAGCTCGATCTACCCGTTGGTCCCCAGGCAGATCTTTTGGTGCCGGCAAACGCATATTCAGGGTTTATCCACCGCCTTGAAACCGCGGCAAGCGAACTCGGCGGTGTTTTCCTGGACGATGCAGGATATATAAACTATCTCACTGAAAAAGGGATTCCCCTCTTTCCGACCGAACTCAATGAGGGTCATTTTCCTGCCGAAGCCGGACTGGATTCTGTTGGTGTTTCCTATAACAAGGGTTGTTATGTCGGACAGGAACCCGTCACCCGACTCAAATTCCAGGGACACCTGAACCGCCAGCTCTGCGGCTTTTTATTGGCTGACCCCACAGGAGAGTCGGTTCCCCCGCTGACAATCACCAGCCCGGAGGATGGAAGCGAAGCCGGCGTCCTGACCCGGATAGCCTATTCCCCCGTATTGAAAAAAACGATCGGACTCGGTTACCTCAAAAAAGCTTACTGGGAGGCGGGTACTGAACTCCTGCTTCCGAACGCCCAAAAACTGACCGTTCATTCCATCCCTTTTGTATAAATTTTCGGGGGGAGGGGAAATCATTCCCGCCCTCCTTTCCTTGCATTCCACCGATCTTCCAGTTGGTGAAAAAGAACATAAAGAATCGGAACCTGGAAAAGGGTCAAAATCGTCATGACCAGCAATCCGCCGATCACTGCGCGCGCCAAAGGTTCTTCCGGGCCGGAACCTTCTCCCATACCAACGGCGGTTGGAATCATAGCCAGAACTGTGCCGATAGCCGTCATAAGAATGGGCCTCAGACGTGTGGCTCCCGCTTCTATAACAGCCCTCACGAGCGGAGCCCCTCTCTCCCTGAGACGAATCGCAAACTCGACCAGCAACACAGAATTCGAAACCCCGATTCCGATATCCATGATAATGCCGATCAACGACTCCACATTGAATCCGGAGCCGGTAATATAGAGCATGATAACTACACCGATAAGACCAAACGGAACAGATAACATGATGATGAACGGGTCCAGAAAAGACTGGAACTGGGCAACAAGAGCCAGGTAGACAAGCGCCATCGCCAGTGCGACGGCGATTCCCATCGATCCGAACGATCGATGCATGCTGGCCAACATCCCCGTTTCATGCCACGAATACCCGTCAGGCATCGGGTAATGTTTCAGGATCCCTTCAATCTTGTCCCCAACTGCTCCCATTGAGGCTCCGCGTTCATGGCGGACATTGACGAGCACATCCACAACCCTTTCAACGTTGTAGTGAAAAATGGCCGGTGGTATGGTGATCCTCTTGATAGAAGCGATATCCCTGAGATAGACGGGTGGCGCTTCGGACCCTGGTGCGGTCACATCCGAACTGCCCAGTGGACGTATCAAGATATTATTCAGTGCATCCATGTTATTGATCCGGTCCTCAGGGTATTGGGCAGTCAGGAAATACGGATTCCCCGATCTGGGATCCACCCAGAAATTTTCCCCGATGGCATTGTCTGTCACAAGGCTGGTAATGGCCTGACGTTCTACATCAAGCTCGGATACCCCAAGAAAAGCAGCCTTGTCCCGGTCAACCCTGACATACATGGATGGGTAATGAAAATTCTGTTTTACCCTCACGTCCACTGTTCCGGGGATTTTTGAAAGGCGGTCAGAAATGTCCTTTGAGATTTCACCCAATTTAGAATAACTGGGGCCCAGGACCTGGATATCAATGGGAGCCTCACCGGACCCGGACAACACTTGTGTGATGATGGATGAGGATTCGAAATCAAACTCGACATTGGGAAATTTCTTCTCCAGATAGGGTCTGAGCCTGGATTCATATTCCCATATCGAATGCTTGCGATCGGATGAAGGAACCATCTGGACCAGGATAAATGCCATATGGGCCCAGAGATTGGTTGAATACATTGAAGCCCATCCGGGCCTCACTCCCTCGTTTGCCACAATATGAATGATTTCCTTCCGGGGGATAACCTGACGGATGGCACCATCTATCCGGGCCATATAGGCATCCGTCAACTCAATTCTGGAGCCGTCCGGAAGACGGACAGAAATGATGAATGCCCCAGTGTCATCCGAAGGAAAATATTCCGATCCAATCTGCGATGCCAGAAAGAAGGAGGACAAAAAAGCGGCCCCCAGCATCACCGAAAAAACCTTTCTGCGCGCAAGAGCCTGCATGAGAACCGTTCGATATCCCTCACGGAATTTGTCAAACGCTTTGTCGAAGCGTTTGACACTCCTGCGAAACAAGCTGTCCCGACCCTCATAATAAGCTTCAGGCTTCATGAACCAACGGGACAGAACCGGAACCAGAGTCATGGAGACAAAGTAGGATGCCACCATCGAAAAAGCCACAGCCGCGGCCAGCGGAGTAAAAAGGAACTTTCCCTTCCCCACCAAAAAAAGGACCGGAGAAAAAACGATCATGGTAGCGATTGTGGACGCCAGGACGGGCATGGCAACCTCACCCGCCCCTTCCAATGAGGCCGTATACGGGTCACTACCCATTTCCAGGTGGCGATTGGTGTTCTCAAGAACAACAATCGAATCATCCACCAGTCGACCGATAGCGAGAGCCAACCCTCCCAGGGTCATGATATTGATCGTCTGCCCTGTGGCATCCAGCAGAAAAACTCCCGTCAACAAGGACAGGGGGATCGACGTGAAGATGATCAGTGTCGCCCTGATATTTCCCAGGAATACCAGAATCATAAGTGCGGTCAGGACGATTCCGATAATTCCTTCCCGTTCAAGGCTGGCCACAGAATCCTTGATATAGACAGATTGGTCAAAAATTACCGACAGACGCAAACTTTTTGGCAAACCGTAAAATGTTTTAAGGGCCTTTCGGGTAGCCTCCACCACTTTGACGGTATTGGCCCCGGTTTGTTTGAGGAGAGGTATATAGACCGATTTTCTTCCATCCACACGGACAGGGTTTGTCTGAATACGGTAGGAATCCTTTGCAACCCCGATGTCCTTGATATAAACAGGTTGCCCGTGATCCACCTTGATAGGAACATTATTAATGGATGTTTTGGGATCTCCCAGGAGGGCGTTAACAAATACGTTGTAGCTCTGGGTTCCGATCTTCGCAAAACCAGCGGGCCAGATAATATTCTGACGGTTCAGCGTCTGGACGATATCCCAGATGGAAAGCCCCCGGCTCAACATTGCCGTGTTGTTTGTGTAAACCTGGATTTGGCGGGACAATCCTCCAAAGACGGGAGGGGCCGCGGCTCCCGGAATTGTCCCCATCTGGGAACGAATATTGTAATAGCCGATATCATAGAGCTGCATCTGGGTCAGTTCCCGGCTTTCCTCAATGATATCGGCGATAGGGATGGCGGATACTCCAAACGGTATGATAATCGGGGGAAATATTCCCGGAGGAAGATATTTCATGGAGGAATAAACCATCGATACCACCATGGCTACCCCTGCAGAAAGAGAGTATACCGAGCGGAAGCGGACGTTGATCATGCTGATTCCGACCAGACTTTCCGATTTGATACTCCGAATATAAGGCGCTTGCAGGATAAAACGCTCCATCTGCTCGGTAATGTCCATCTCCACGTCATAAATGTTCATTCCCGGAAAAACCGTGAGGACCTCTACATCCGGATCGGGGATCTTCGGAAAGATCGAAACATTCATGGACGAGATGCTCTGGACACCTAACAAAACGATAGCCAAAGCGAGGGCAACGATGGTATAGGGACTTTTCAGGGAAAATCTGACTAGAAACACTCTGGAGTTCTCCCTTGTGCATGGATTGTCAATCCGGATGAATGCAAGAATATCCGGTTCCGAAAAAGGATGTGGCCAAATTCGGGATAGTAACTAATAGACAGTCTCGTAAAGCTTGACAAGAACCGGTTCGTTTTCCTTCAGTCCCTGCAGGATCTGGACATAACCATCATTTGCATCTCCGACGACAATGGGAACTTTCACTTTTTTTCCGTTCCTGATGACATAGGCGAAGTCTCCATGGCGTTCTTCGATGACAGCCATCTGAGGCACAGAAAGGGTATTGTGGTAGACCTTCAGCAGAATATGGGCCCAGACGAACATTCCTGGCATCAATACATGATCAGGGTTCAGGACATCGACTTCGGTCCGCATCGTTCGGGTCTCATGATCCATTGCATAGTCATACCGGGTCACCCTGCCTTCAAACTTTCGTCCTTCCAGTCCCTGAACTTCGAGCCAGACAGGAAGACCTCTCTTGATATAACGAACCTCGGACTCCGGAACCCCAACATAAAGACGCATCATGTCTACGTAAGATTCTTTTAAAAGGGGCAAGGCATGTTCCGTTGTTCCAGTTCCCATGGAAATCAGGTTCCACGGATCGATATAACGGCGAGTGATGACTCCGTCAAAAGGGGCCACAATCGTCTTGTACCTGACCAGGGCATGATCAAATTCGGCATTGGCTTCTTTCTCACGATACAAAGCTTCCGCCCGCTGGACATTTTCCAGCGAAATGACCCGATGGTCAGCTTTCCAGACTTCCTTCTTCCGTTCGAAGGTGATACGGGCGATTTCGGCCTCCGCCAATTCTTTCTGATATTTCTGGTAAAGTTCCGGATCAAAGATATAGGCGAGAACCTGTCCGCGATGGACCGGGTCCCCCTTGTCGACATTCAGGAACTTCAGATAACCAGGAACGTGCGCATAAATCTTGGCTTTTCTAAAGGCGTGGATAACACCGGGAATCACTCCCCATCGCTTGAGATCCCGTCTCTGGACATGATCCAGCCGGAACCTTTTGTCATCAAAGAGCGGAGGTGTAGTCACTGTTTTCTTTGCCACTGCAGCATGGAGGTGGTAGTAACTGATCATCAAGGATATGACCAAAGCGCCAGCAGAGATCCATCCAAGCCACCCTTTTCGGACCATGATCCAGTTCTGCATCAAACCCCCAATGAAACAATTTGAAACGGCATAACATTGAAAAGCGATTTGTGCAAAAAATATTCCACAAGAAAAATTCAAGGATGAAAGGTTACGGGGATGCTGAAGCTGGCAAAAAATTGCCATATCGTCAATAAAATGACGGATTAAGACAATTTTTTGTCACATCAATAGCTTTTTCTTCCCCGATTTTATCTCGCTTGAAAAACCCGGTAATCGATATCCGGAAAAATCGGACTTTTTCCTCGTATTTCCTTCAGGATATCCGGGTTCATCGGCCCTTTCAGCAACATTTCCCGCAGGACCCGAAAATGGAACAGGTGATCCTTGACCCGTCGCACCGCGTAGGAAACGGCCGTACCCGTCTTCATCAGGAAGGGCCAGTCAGAGCTCTGTGCCAGCAACAGTTCCCGGGCCATCTGATCCAGCACTTCTTTTTGCAAACCCTCCGCCCGATTGACCCGGGCCGCAATCCGGACCATCTCGCGTCCGGCATCGGTCAGCAATGGCCAGATCCATTCATTGGAGCCGTTCAGCCAAACTTCATAATAACCATTAACGCCCCAGGAAGAAGGTTCGGGAGATCCTTCGGATTCCCAGTGGTCCTCTCCCAGCAAGGAGGAAGGATTACTGAAGCCGACGACAGAGGAGACAGCCCCCTCACGAAAAAGACCTTCCAGAAAATCGATCCCCTCAAACCACCAGTGACCAAAAAGCTCCGCATCGAATGGACAGACTACCGTCGGAATCCAGTCCCCGGAAGGAGAAAGCATCTTCGCCTGTTCTTCCTTGCGCCGGATAAAGTCTTTTGCATGGAGACCGGACTTCGCTTTTGCCACCTCCGGAACATATCGATCCTTGTTATCCGTCTTTCCGGTAATCCGGTGGTATTTCAGCCCGGTCATTCCGCGGGGTCCATCCGTATGCAGATAAGGCTTCACATAGTCATACGGCAGGTCGTAGCCGATATCGCGATAGAAATCCCTGTAATCGACATCTCCCGGGTAGCCTTCCTCCTGACTCCAGATCTGTTTTGAAGAGTCCGGATCGCGACCAAACGCCAAAATCCCTGCTGGCGTCTTCATCGGTGCATAGACACCCGATGGTGGCGTCGGATCGGCATATAACAGACCATGGGATTCAAGAAAGAAAAAGGAGAGACCGTTTTTTGCCAGGACAGCATCCAGACCATCGAAGTAGGCGCATTCCGGAAGCCAGATACCCCGGGGAGGCTGATCCATTATCCTCCGGAAGGTCTGGACGCCGACGGCAACCTGGGCTTCAACGGCTTCTGGGACAACCGATAAAAGGGGGAGATATCCGTGGGTCGCCCCGCAGGTCAATCCATCCAGGGCGCCCGATCGCATATGTTGACCCAGGCGCGCCGGCAGGTTTTTCCGGAGATCGGATTCCCAATAATGTTTCAGGGATTCCAGACGGTTTTGATAGAATCTGGCGACATCTTCCCATTCGGTGTGACGGGTTCTCCCGGTTTCTTTCTCCGCCAGTTCGCACAGAAGGCGCAACCTTTCCGAAAACCGGGCGACCAGCATTTCGTCTGTCATCATGGAAAGAAGCGATGGTGACAGTGTCATCGTCAGTTTCCAGGGAACGTTTTCGGCGGTCAGACGATCGAACACCATTGCCAGAGGAAGGTAGGTTTCGATCATCGCTTCAAAAAACCAGTTTTCTTCAAGAAAAATGGGATGCTCCGGATGACGGACATAGGGAAGATGGGCATGAAGAACCCATATGAGGCGGGAAGAAAGTTGTCCCATCATGCACCTCCCGGAAAATGTCGGTCAATCACGGATCGCGTTCCCGTTAAGCCCAGTTTCTTGAATATCAGGACAAAACGTTCTTCCATCGATTGCATGATACCCTTGACGGCGTTTTCGGGAAGAAGAGAAAGATCTTTTTTGAACGGACCAAAAATCCGCTTTCTGTTCTTGTAAACGAACTGCTCTTCCGTCTCGCCGTCTTTCCATTCATTTTTGTGGGCTTCCTTCAGGTAGTTGACAGCCCTTTGGTAAAGGTCCCGCGGGAACATGGGATGATCCAGAACCAGATTCTGGAAACCGGTTGCGAGGTGGATTTCCAATGTTCCTACCCGGGGAAAACGGTCGAACAACTCTTCCGGCAACGTGGATGCTCCATGCTGGACAGCTCCCCCCATCCGGTATTTGTCCCGTGCGATCCGCGACAGTTCCTCCAGGACTTCAAAATCGAGGGCAACTTTCTTGATCGACCCGTCCGCCAGTGGAACACCTCCATGGGAGGTTCCTGTCTGGACGCTGATCTTCGAAATACCCGTTTCCCGCGCTCCAAGCCGGGATAAATGGTTCTGGAAGACTTCCATGAAGGCCTCCAGTTCTGCGGGAGTCGAATTGTCCTTTCCCACTTCCCCGATCTCCCCCCCCACGGAAACCGTACAATTTTTATCCTTGTCGATCCCCGTCGAAATCTGGCGCACAAAGTGGGTCAACTGGGCGGTGATCCGGCCATTCTCCTTTTGCTGTTCCCGAAGATCCCGGGGTTCGAGACGAACCAAGGTCGACGCGTCGATATCAATATTTCGGTATCCCGCGTCCAATGATTCCTGGATCAGGAATTTCAGCTCCTCGATTTCCTTTTCCGGAGCCTCACGAAATCGGGAGGCGTTGACCTGATAGTGGTCTCCCTGAATAAACACCGGCCCCTGAATATTCTCCCCCACCGCCGCCGCCATGACCAAACCGGCATATTCCATCGGTCGCTGTCCGGTGTATCCGATCTCCGATTTCGCAAGTTCAAAGATCACCGGCCCTCCGTCAATAGCCCGGATCGCCCGGAAAACCGCACGCGCGGTTTCATAGGTCAACCCCCGTATATTGATCGCCGGAACGGTGAATCCTTTTTCCTCACCCCGACCGATCGCACGGTATAATGGTTCGATGGATGCCGACCAGGCACCGGAGGCCTCAAAAGCAGCCTTTATCAGGGAAAAAGAAGCTTTCCGGACATGGGGATCCTCATGGAAAAGAAGATCCTGAAGGGCTTTCGACAGATATTTTGAACGGAATCGATCCAGATCCGTCAC
>Ga0207433_10009062_pt1 | contig 15964 bp, 18 predicted proteins | sample YelNatPaOPGAMG01_FD_187559 | JGI IMG/M metagenome (GOLD analysis project Ga0207433, IMG submission 187559) | Hot spring thermophilic microbial communities from Obsidian Pool, Yellowstone National Park, USA - OP-RAMG-01 (SPAdes) (version 3) | ecosystem: Environmental > Aquatic > Thermal springs... | reverse complement strand
TATAAGCGTTGAAATGACCATTGTTAGTGGGAAAATCGTTTATGCCCGCAGCTAGCCTTTTCCCATTTTAGTTTGGTTTATTTGCCCCTTCACCATTATTTTTAATGGTCGCGTCGGACTTGAATGAAGAAAACGAAAACGCTCTAAGAGAAATAGTTGCAAGTTTGATGCAGATTCCTTCGCCTAGCCCAGAAGATGTTAACCGCACTAAAATGAGGGTCGCAGCCAAATACCGTCTCAGAAAGATTCCATCAAATCCTGAAATTATCGTTTTTCTACAAGGGGAAGAGGAGAGGCGTAAGCTTCTGCCTGTTCTGCGTCGTAAAGCCACAAGAACTGTTTCGGGGGTTACTGTTGTGGCTGTTATGACCCAGCCTTATCCTTGTCCTCAGCCTGAGCCTTGCGCCTACTGTCCTGGCGGTCCGCCTTTCGGGGTGCCTCAGAGCTATACTGGTTTTGAGCCTGCCGCCATGAGGGGTTTGCAGAACGCTTTTGACCCCTATTTGCAGGTTAAAAGTCGCATTGGGCAGTTGGAGGCCATTGGGCATGAGGTTGATAAGGTTGAGCTCATAATTATGGGTGGGACTTTTCCAGCCACTCCGGACACGTATCAAACATGGTTTGTTAAGCGTTGTTTAGACGCCATAACTGGTGTAAATTCCAAGAGTCTTGAAGAGGCTAAAAGGGCGGCGGAGACGAATAGAATCCGTAATGTGGGCATTACTGTGGAAACGCGTCCTGACTGGGCTAAGGAAGTGCATGTGGACAAAATGTTGGATATAGGCGTAACCCGGGTTGAGTTGGGCGTCCAAAACCCAGATGACGCCATTTACCGGCTTGTTGGTAGAAGGCACACAGTTCAGGATGTGGTTAAGGCAACGCGTGTACTGAAGGATTCTGGTTTGAAGGTTGTTTATCATATGATGCCCGGCTTGCCCGGTTCAAGCATGGAGAAGGATTTGGCTGTTTTCCGTGAAATTTTCTCTAATTCAGCCTATAAGCCCGACATGATTAAAATTTATCCTTGCCTAGTTTTGAAGGGCACAAAAACTTATGAGTGGTTTGTGCGGGGCGAGTATAAGCCCTACACAACCGAGGAAGCAGCCAAACTTATAGTTGAGGTTAAGAAGATGATTCCGCCATGGGTTCGGATAATGCGGGTTCAGAGGGATATTCCAGCCCCGCTCATAGTGGCTGGCGTTAAAATGAGCAATCTCCGCCAGTTGGTTCAGCAGAAGCTGAAAGAGCAAGGGTTAAGGTGCCGCTGCATAAGGTGCCGCGAGGTTGGACACCGATTGATGGCGGACGGCGTAAAGCCAGACCCTGAGAAAGTGGAAATCTTAACAACACGTTATGAGGCTTCCGAAGGCGAGGAAATCTTCATTTCAGCAGAAGACACAGAAAATGATGTTTTGATAGGTTATTTACGCTTACGTATTCCATCTGAGAGGGCGCACAGACCAGAGATAAGGGCAGAGCCTTGCAGCATAATCCGCGAATTACACGTCTATGGACCAGTCGTGCCAGTTGGCAAACGCTTGCCGAAGGCTTGGCAGCACAAGGGTTATGGCGCTATTTTGCTAAGTGAGTCGGAACGCATAACCCGTGAAGAATACGGTTTCCGAAAGATACTTGTTATAAGTGCGTTGGGCACAAAACAATACTATAAAAGGTTTGGATACAAATACGAAGGACCATACATGGCAAAAATATTGGAGAATTAAATATGAGCGAAGAAAGTGCAACCCTCTTGGGTTATAAGGGCTTGGCTCTAAAAACCCTTAAAAACATTGGAGCCAAAGTTGGTGATTTAATTCGTATAATAAAGGGCAACCAAGTCTATGAGGGTGTTTTGATTCCTCGTTCTGAGTATGGCGATGACAAGCATATTGTGATTAAGCTGCGAAGCGGTTACAACATTGGTGTTCGCCTAACCCCAGACGTCAAAGTGGAAAAGGTTGGAAGGGGCGAGAAGCCAGCTTTTGTTGCTCCTCCCCTGCCTGAGCAGAATCCAGCCTTGCCAAAGGCCGCCATTATAAGTACTGGCGGCACCATTGCCAGTCGTGTGGATTATCGCACTGGGGCTGTTCGTCCAGCCTTGTCAGCAAGCGACCTATACAGCGTTGTTCCAGAATTAGCCGAAATAGCCCGCATAGACGCCCAAATATTGTTCAGCCTTTACAGCGAGAACATTACTCCAGCCCACTGGACGGAGATGGCGAAAACTGTGGCTGAAAAAATAGCGGATGGTGTGGACGGTGTAGTAATAGCCCACGGAACAGACACCATGGGTTATTCGGCTGCAGCCCTAAGCTTCGCTTTGCAAAATCTCCCAGTTCCAGTCATCTTTGTCGGCTCGCAGCGTTCGGCAGACCGTCCAAGCTCAGACGCAGCCACAAACTTGACGGGTGCTGTTCTAGCCGCTGCCAAAGCCCCCTTCGCAGAAGTGGCAGTAGCCATGCACCAAACAATTTCGGACACAGCCATAGTGCTCCACCGCGGAACAAAAGTGCGAAAGTGCCACACAAGCAGACGCGACGCCTTCAAAACAGTAAACGCCCAACCCCTCGCCAAAATAGAAGAAAACTGTGTGGTTATGCTTACGGAAAACTATCAGAGGCGAGACCCAACACGGAAGCCCATTGTCAAGGCAAACTTCAGCGAAAAAGTAGCCTTAATCAAATTTTACCCGGGCATGAACCCGGCAGTAATAGACTGGTATGTGGATAACGGCTACAAAGCCATAGTCCTAGAAGGCACTGGCCTAGGACACGTTTCAAACAGCCTCTTCCAACCAATAAAGCGCGCAGCGGACAAGGGCGTTTTGGTGGTTATGGCTTCCCAGTGCATATGGGGAAGGGTAAACATGAACGTCTATGACACTGGAAGGGACTTGCTAGCATTGGGCGTGATTCCGCTGGAGGATATGCTGGCGGAAACAGCCACCGTCAAACTCATGTGGATATTCGGACAAACCAGCAACCCAGAGAAAGCTAAACAACTTCTTAAGGCGAATATTGCTGGCGAGTTTTCCCAACGAACAGTATACGAGGAGGAAACCAAACGGTGACAAATCAGATAGACTATACACGAATAGGCTTAAAAGTGGGCTTAGAAGTCCACCAGCAACTAGAAACTCAGACAAAACTCTTCTGCGCATGCAAACCAGAACTCTTCAAAGAAGAGCCAGAAATCACTTTCCTAAGGCGTTTGAGACCAACCCAAAGCGAGCTCGGCCAAATAGACCCAGCAGCCTACTTCGAATTCCAAAAGGGCGTAAAAATCTTGTATGAGGCGGATAGGCAAACCGCTTGTCTAGTTGAAATGGATGAAGAGCCACCCCATCCGCTGAACATGGAGGCCGTGGAAATAGCCCTAACAGTGGCTTTGATGATGAACGCCACCCCAGTAGACGAAATCCACGTAATGCGAAAAACCGTCATAGACGGCTCCAACACAACAGGCTTCCAGCGCACATGTATAATAGCCCTAAACGGAATGATAAAAGTTGGCGAAAAAACAGTCCCAATACAGCACGTAAGCCTAGAAGAAGACGCAGCCCGAAAAACAGGCGAAGAAGGAACAATAATACGCTACCGCATAGACCGACTGGGCATACCACTAATCGAAATAGCCACTGCGCCAGTTATAAACACGCCAAAGGAAGCTGGAGAAGTAGCCCTAGCCATAGGAAAAATTCTACGAGCCACAGGACGCGTAAAACGGGGACTTGGCACAATACGCCAAGACCTAAACGTTTCCATAAATGGCGGAGCCCTGACAGAGATAAAAGGCGTCCAAGAACTCGAACTCATCCCACTGGTTGTAGAATACGAAGTGCAGAGGCAACTAAACCTAATGAAGATAAGCGAAGAACTAAGACAATCCGGAGCCACATCGGGAAATCTGAAAGAAGAATTTTTCGATGTTACAGAAGTTTTCCGTCAAACAGCATGCAAAGTCATACGCAAAGCCCTAGAAAAGGGACACGTGGTTTTAGCTGTTAAACTGCCAAATTTTGGAGGCTTTTTGAAACGTGAACTCATGCCGGGCATACGCCTAGGAACAGAAATGGCTGACCGCGCCCGGTTCTGGGGACGAGTAGGCGGAATATTCCACACAGACGAGCTTCCAGCTTATGGCATAACAGCCCAAGAAGTTGAAGCTTTGAGAAATGCTGTGGGCGCCAAAGAAAAAGACGCGGTGGTTTTTGTGGCAGATGCGAGGGAAAATGCAGAAGATGCTTTGAGGGCTGTTATTGAAAGAGCCCTGGAAGCCATAAAAGGCGTTCCAGAAGAGACAAGAGCCGCAAACCCAGACGGAACAACCCGCTATATGCGTCCAAGACCTGGAGCAGCCCGCATGTACCCTGAAACAGACATACCGCCAATACATGTGACAGAAGAGCTCATAAACAGCATCCGCCAACGACTACCAGAACTCCCAGAACAGCGACTGGAGAGGCTGATGCGCGAATACTCCTTAAACCAGAAGCTTGCCAAACAAATCATGGAATTGGAGTACACGGAACTCTTCGAAACCATAGCCAAAGAAAGCAAGGTTACACCAACAACAATAGCCGTGTTTCTAACAGAAACCATGAAGGCCTTAAAACGAGACGGCATACCAGTCGAAAAAGTTTCAGAAACAAAAATAAGGGAGGTTTTCAAGGCTTTGGGAGCCGAAGAAATCACGAAAGAGGCCCTTCCAGACATTGTGGCTTGGCTATCAAAGAATGAGGAAAAAACTGTTATGGAGGCTGTTGAAAGCCTAGGACTGAAGACGCTGACAAAAGAGGAGCTTGGAAAAATTATAGATGGCATAATAGCCAAAAACAAGGATTTAATCGAGAAAATTGGAGCAAAAGCCTTCGGCACAGTCATGGGAATGGTTATGAAAGAGGTTAGGGGGAGAGCAAACGCCGAAACAGTGAGCGAACTAATAAGGCAAAGGTTGGCGAAAAAGGCCTAGCCCAAAACGTCTATCTGTATTTCTCCAGTGAAACTATCTTTTCCTGCACTGGTTTTAGGCTTTCACCACAGTATGGGCAGATGTTAAATTCTGGAAGCACTGGCTTGCCACATGCAATGCAAACTTTTGGATATTTGAGCTTCTCCTCAAAGCTCTTAATCTCCCTCTTCAGGTGGCTGAGCTCAGCCTTAATCTTTTCTAAACCTTCCTTGAGGGGTTGAATCTCCTTAACTTCGGCTCTTATGTTGTAGATTACGTCTTTAACGTGGGATAAGATTTCATTGTTCATTTCAACAGTTTCGTTCATAGCATCCAACAATTCGCTTTTCCGCTCCAGAAGCTGCGACTCAACCATGCTCTGCTTTTTTGCGTCTGAAAGCACCTTGTTTAAGAAGGCTTCTACAGGGTTTTGGAAGGCTATGGCGCATGTTATGCCCCAAAGGATGAAGGTTGTCGTGGCGCTTATTAGGAAGTAGATGGGCGGTGTTATTGCCTCAAGCTTTTCCTTAACCAGCGGGTAAAGTTGCAAAAGTGTGATGGGCTTATTAAGGAGTAGGGCGTTTGCGGCGTCGATTAGGTGGGCTGCTGCTATGACGGTTAGTGTGCTGAAAATCCATACGCCTATTCCCTTTTTTGTCAAGGCGTTTGCCTCTTTTCAGTATATTGCATCTTAATATTTAATATGATATTTCGCATCCGAAATATATCAAAACACGTAAATCCTAAAAGGAGAACAAAACCAATCATATGGGTGTGGTTAATTTGAGCGGGAGAGCGGCTAAACCATCAGAGGGGGAGTTTTCATTTCGCGTTAAGGTCGGCGACTATGAGGTTGAAGTTAGGGGTTCAAGGGATGACGTTCTAAAGACTGTTCGCGACTTGCCAAATCTCATGCCAGATGTCAGCAGAGCCTTCGAAAACCTAAAGCCAAAAACCGCGGCAACAGTTATCGTTAAGACTCCAGTTTCAACGGTTAAGGAGGAGTCTCCCGTAGAGAAGTATCCAAAAATTCCAAAGGTTGAAAGCTGCAGTGAGGCTGTTCTGAAGATTCTTGAAAGCGACTGGGGGAAGTGGCGTCCAAGAACCTTGGCGGAGCTCAAGGCGGCTTTAGCGGCAAACAACTTGGACTTTCCGGGGCGGACTTTGGCTGGGGACTTGCTTGGGCTTGTGCGTAAAGGCGTGGTAAGGCGTTGGAAGACTGATAAGGGTTATGTCTACATCCTCGCTGAAAAAGAGGTGTTAGCCCAAAAGGAGGAAACAGCATGAAAAGGGTTGAGGTCCACATTAAAACGTCCTTTGGCGAGATAGTTGTTGAGGGCGAAAACCCTCAAGAGGTTTTAAGTCTCTTAGAGGCTTTTCCAATGGATTTTGTGGAAAACATTTCAAGCATGGTTTCCAGCAAGCTTGTCCCATCGGCGGCAGTCCAGCTTAAGGGCATTATAGAATTCACAACTGAGGGACCGGTGCTGATAACCCGTGAGAAGCTGACGCATTATGAGGCTATTGGGCTTATTTTGTATGCTTCTGATGGGAGGCAGAACACGGCCACACAAGTTCAGAAGCTTCTAGAGTCCAGCGGCATAAAATGTATGGTTCCAGCCCGCCTAAACGAGATGGTCAAGCGTGGCCAAGTCTTTAAGCCAGACCCGAAGAGGCCTGAGTTTAAGTTGACGGTTCAGGGCGAGAGATGGATTGAGGATGAGGTTTTGGCTAGGCTGAGAGGGAAATTAGGTTGACAAGCGAAGAAAACCAGATAACAGTTAGCGTCAAATATGGTGGTGTAGAGCAGATTTTTTCCGGCAGCCTTGAAGAGGTTTGGGCTGCCCTTAACAAGTTTTTCAGCGAACTTATTCCAGCCTTCCAAATCGCTAAAGCTTTAGTCTTAAGCGTGGACTTGCAAAAGCTTGTTGAAGATTGTAAGAGCTTAATTGGCTTCGCGGACAATGCGCCACACTTGCTTGTTCCAAAAGAGAAGCTGACGGATAATGAAACTTTGGCGTTGAACCTTTTAGCCGCCTATATAGGCTTTAGGCTTGGAATGCTGAAAACAGATGTGTTAACCCGCGAGGAGCTTCAGGCAAGGCTGGGCAAGAACCCGAAAATAACGAGCACGCGGCTCGGCGAGCTGGTGAAAAGCGAAATGGCTGAAAAAATGGGTGAGGGTGGATATCGTATAACAAGTTTTGGCGTGTTCCAAATGCAGAGGGAGTGGTTCCCAAAGATTAAGGCTAAGCTGGGCTTGTAGGCTGCGCGCCTCTAACCATGCTTCTTTAGGATTTTCTCTTCATCCTTGACTATTTGGTCTGAGCATAGGTAGGCGACTAGTTTTTGGCTTATGACTGGTTTTCTATCCTTTAGCGGGTAGGCGTATGGAAGGTAAACCTCCGCATGCTTGTTCAGTCTCAGAGACAAGCCCTTCTTGACGGGAATTTTTTCCAGTGGTGTTCCCTCGCTTACGAGTTTTGCCACGTAAACGGCTCCGTCGATGGAAAATTGGCTTTTGCCGATGTTGCGCACTGTGGCTTTTGGAAAACGTCTTGTCAAAAGTTTTCTTGTTCTGCCTTTCGGCGGGTAGTCGCCCAAAATTCCGCCAATTATGACTGCGTCTTTGCCAGCGAAGTCTTCTGGCTTTAGTGGCTCTTCAGCTTTAGGGTCTAAGATTATGACCTTTTCTGGGCTGAAAATTTCTGCGGCGCCTTTCTCTTCGACTTTTCCAAGCTTTGAAAGTTTTATGGCTTCGCTTTTATTTTTTACGTTTGTGAATATTAGGCGGTTTTTACCAACAATTTCCGAAGCATGCTCATACTCGTATAGGAGCCACTTGCCAGTTTCAGATTCCAAGTGTTCGATTATGAAGAGGGATTTCATGGCATGTCACAGGACAAAGGGCATTTTGACTTTGGAGGCGTTTAGTTTTTATGCCTTTGCCATTGTATATTGGTGTTAAAAGAGGCGTTTAGTTTGAAGGTTCCGCAGAGATTCTACTATTTCGTTTTGGCGGTTGCCGTATTAACAGTGCTATGGATTTTAACCCTTCCAGCCATCTTGCCAGAGGACATCCGCGAGGCTTACATGAACTATTTTAGAATTGTCCGCGCCCTGACAGTCATAATTGTCGGAGTTTTGGCGCTGGAAGTTGTGGCTTCCGTCATTACCAGAAGGTTTAGGCATCTTGGCAGGGAAGTTTATCTCATCCGAAACGTTATCCTGGTAATTGGCTACATTGTTCTTGGACTAATGATTTTAGCGATTTTTGAAGTTACAGGTGTGACGGCGGTAGCGGGCGCCACCGTTTCAGGTCTTATCATCGGTTTGGGCTTGCAGCCAATACTGGCAAACCTGTTCGCTGGCTTAATAATTCTTGGAACAGGCTTTCTTAGACCTGGCACGGAAGTGAAAATTTCTGGAGCCCTGCCTTTGTCGGCGGTGTCTTTTCCAGCCTACAAAATGTTCAGCCTAGACGAGTTTATACCCACCTTGAAGGGTGTTGTTGTGGAGGTGGGACTGCTCCATACTAAAATTTTGTCTGACAGCGGCGAGATTGTGAAGATACCCAACAATTTGGCTTTTTCCAACAGCATTGTCATGGAGGAGAAGGAAGAGCCTAAAACCATTCGCGTAAGATACGAGTTTCCAGTGGAGTACGACCCAGACATTGTTCTGGCGAGGCTTCAGGAAGCCATAAGCCAAGAATTAAAGGATTTTAGAGTTTACGTTGAAGAGCAAAGCGACAAAAAATACTACATAGTTCTTGTTTTGGCGACAACTCCCCCAAACGCCAAAGTTAGAGAGTGTAGGTCAAGGCTGCTTAAACAGATAATAAAGGTTCACAGAGAACTCATCAAGCAAAATCAGCCTAGAAGTCAATTTTAGGAAGGTTCCAACTGATAAATTTGATAGCCCTTCCCTCTAGTTTTCCACCAAAATTGTGGTGGCTCTCTTGCTGGTGATATTTCAGTTATTTGGTTATTTTCTCTAGTTGTTTTAGGAAGTATTCGTATTGCCTTATTCCTATTTGCCAGAAGTTCCCTGCTGTAATGTCGTAGCCTGCTATTTTGGCTATTTCAGCTGGCGGTAGGCTTGCTCCAGCGGAGAGCATCTGCTTCATTTTAGGCACGAAGGCTTTTCCTTCTTGTAGGTATTTTTGGTAAAGTGCGTAGACGAAGAGTTGGGCGTAAACGTATGGGTAATTGTAGAAGCGAAAATTCGCCATGTAATAGTGGGGTGTTATGCTCCATTCTGAAAGCATCTCGTTGAACCATTCCACTGTGTCGCCGTAGGCTTTGTCTCTGGCTTTCACCCAGTGGCGGCAGATAGCCTCATGATTCAGGTATTCTCCACGTTTTATAGCCTCATAGATGGACTGTTCGAACCATGCGCGGGCGGTTACGCTGAAAATCACCCGTCCAGCCCCATCTAGAATTCTGCATAGGATAACCTTCTTTTCCATGTCTGTTTTTGTTTCTTTTAGAAGCAGGTCTGTGAGGAGAAGCTCGCCGAATATGGAGGCTGTTTCAGCTATAACCAATGGTATCCGCGTGTTCAGTATTGTTTGGCTTCTGAAACAGTAATAGTCGTGGGTTGCGTGGCCAAGTTCATGTGCCAAAGTGTATAGGTCGTTTAGGCGTCCGTTAAAGCTTTGGAGAACATAGGCTGTCTTGCCATTATACCATCCAGCGCAGAAGGCGCCGTGCTGCTTGCCATACCGCGGTGTGGCGTCTATATGCCTTCGCCTAAAAATGTCTTTCACTGGATAGGCGTATTCCTCGTCGAAGCTTTCGTAAGCCCTTATAACAAGGTCTTTGGCTTGTTCAAAGGTGAATTTCATGTCTGGGGCGTTTGGCAGTGGCGCGATTATGTCGTGGCATCCTAGTTTAGGCAAGCCCATAAGTTTGGCTTTCAGCCTTAAATAGCGCTGGTATATGCCAACGTTTTCTTCCACGGTTTTTAGGAGGTTTTCTATGGTTTGCTGGTCTGTGTCGTTTTCAATTAGGCTGGCTTCCATGGGCGAGCTGTACTTTCGCCACTCACAAACCGTCAACCAATCATTGCAGATATTACGAAATGCAGACGCGAAGACCTCGCCGTCCTTGCCCACGAGGCTGAAAACCGCCTTATAGGCGGATTCGCGCGTCGCCCTGTCTGGATGTGAAAACAAGCCGTAAGCCGCGCCAAACGGTAGAAGCTTCTTCTCTCCTTCAACGGTCACCTCAAACATTCTTGTGTTAAGCCACTTGGCTTGAAACTCTTCCCAGGCGCAGATGCCAAACTGGTCCTTGTCAATTATCAGCTTCTCTTCTGTTTCAGAAAGCTGGTGGGGAACCCTCCGCCTTAACCTTTCTAGGAAATGCTTGTAATTGGCTAGGGCTGGATCTGCCAATAGTTCTGGCTTGTCATAGACGAGTCTGCCCAACTCCAACTCGAAGAAGGCTAAGAGTTTGCCGAGTTTGGTTTCAAGTTTCATAGCCTTGTCATGAAGCGCTTGGGTTTCGGGCAAAGTCATGTTGGCGGAAAAAGAAAGCTCGGCAAACAGTGTTATGTCCCGAAGCCTAGCCAAATACCCTTCATACTCTTGAAGACACTTTGCCAAACCCTCAGCTCTTAAGGTGCCAATTTTACCGCGGTATTTAGATGCGAAGTTTTCCGCCAAAACCGTTACTTCTTCCATAGCCCTCTGCACACAAGGGTCGGTTGGACTTAGAAAGATTTCAGATAAGTCCCAAACAACTTCACTTTCCGCCATACAGCGCACGTTCCAGACGTGTAGAACCAGAAAATAAGCTGACAACAAATTTAAGCCTTTAATTAGACGTTAAAAACTAGGTAGGTTGTGGGGGAAAGCGTTATGGCGTATAAGATTAGGTATGACGCGGATGACGATGTCCTAACAATAATCATAAAGGAGAAAGGTAAGCTTTCCCATGCTGAAGAGTTAGGCGACATAATAATTCATTTAAGCGAAGACGGAAAACCTCTATTTATGGAGATTCTCAGAGCCAGCAAGATTGTGCCTTTAATGGTGGAAGGCTTAGCCAAAAAAGAAGTCACGGTGACTTAGCGTTTATTTGCTTCACGACGGTGGTCTTTTCTGCGCATATTAGTATCTGCGGGGTTTTCCTTCGCGGGTTAGTATGCCCTTTCTCTTGGTCCTATGTAGTGGATTAAGATTGTTTTCTCATCCCATAAAACTTGGTAGACTATCCGCAGATTGCCCATTCTAATTATATAGGTGTTTTCGTAGCCTTGAAGTTTGCAGACATCAGTTTTCCTAAATGGTATGGGGTCGGTTTTTAGGGTCAAAATAACCGTTTTGATGTTTTGCTTTTGTTTTTCGGTTAATTTTGCAAGTTTCCTTAAGGCTTTCCGCTTAATTTTTATGGCGAACATTAGTCTTGCCCAACGCCTTCATCAGTTCCTCTTCATCTGTCACTTCATCTTTTTCCTCTATGGCTTTCTTTTCTTCTATGGAAGGTTTCTCGACGGGTATGAGTTTCTCCACAAGTTCCTTGTAAAGAAGCCTCAACTCGCGGAGTTCTCTTCGGATATCCTCCAGCACTTCAACGCTCATAATTCTAGCCTCTAAAATAATTAAACAAACCACACATATATTCATTATGAACTCAACAATTTGTTAGGTGTAAGATTGTACCGTTAACAATGAAGACCTAAAGTATTTTATTTAGTTACGCATTTTTGAAATCATATTGCGGTAAGCGGTTGAGAAGGTCATGCCAATTTATTGGGATAAGTTTAGTGAAGTAGAAGTTCAAGGAATACTATACCAGCATTTTCTTAGTCTTGATTATAAAGTAGACTGGATTCATTTTATAGAACCTTCCAAAGAAAAGAAATTAGGATGCGACTTAGTTTGCAGAAAGAACGGAGAGACCATTGGTATTGCAGTAAAGAAGAAACCTGGAATTAGGGATTATGAGCAAGTGAAAAAATCGGCGCAGAAAAACTATGATAGAAAACTCTTTATTTACTTAAAAACTCCTTCCATTTCGTTTACGGAAAAAATTGGAAAGTATACCAGCAAGGTTGAAGTATTAAGTATATCTAACTTTGAGAAAGAGCTGGAAAATCATGAAACCGGATTAATGATTTTAAGTTGCATTCATTATAGTAATTCTCTTTTCAGTGAGTTGGCAGCAAAATTTCTTTTGGAACTTGCGAACCTAATTAAAGAGAAGACAAAGGATGACTTACAGAGAGAAACTATTAAACCTATGCCAGAATTATGGCAACTTAAAGATTACACCGCAGCTATGTCAAGATCTATTGAACTGCTTTTGTCAATCTTGGAAAAAGACTGGTTTTATGAAAAAAGTGAGCCAAAGGTTCTTTATTTTATCTTTCAAGAGGTTTTGAAGAGCCTTGGAAGCATGATGGAAGGTTTTGTCAGACATGGCAACATTTGTTAATGAAAAATAAAATTCTTGTATTAAAAACGCATGACAAATATGGCAATCGTTCAAATTGGCTTGGGTTATGGAATTTCGGGTCTTACCTTAAACAATTGTGTACATATTCGCCAGGATAATTTAAATCAGCTCGGGAAAATTGACAAAGCGGAGCATGAGAAAGCAGAAAGGGAGTTTAGCGAAGCTATGAAAAAACAAGGCGGAGTATGGATACCGCGACCAATTATGGCAGAGTTTCTAACAGAAAAATTCCTCAGACCACACTTTATTTTCTTATACTCGTTAGAAGGACTCGTGGACCAAATGTTCGAACTTTAAAATTGGTTTTTTATGGTGGTGGTCTTTTTTGGGCGTATTGGTATCGCCGGGGTTTTCCTTCGCGGGTTAGTATGCCATCTTTTACTAGGTCTATGAGGGCGTGGGCTACCGCCGTTCTATCGTAGTGGAATCCGCGTTTTGCCATTTCGCTGTGGACTTCGCTTAGGCTTTTGGCTGTTGAGAACCAGCCTTCCTCCCATAGTTTTTGGATGACGCCTTTGCATGTTTCAGCCCTTGGCGGTGCTGCTGTTTTTTCGGCTATTATTGGTGCCTGTTTCAGCTTTTCTGTTAGTGTTGATAGGATGCGGTCCACCGCCGTTTGCAGTTGTTCTTCCTGGCATTCTATTTCGAATTCTATTTCGCCTACTCGCATTTTTACTCGTATTGGTGGTTTTGTAGTGTTTTGTGTCAATTTTCCACCTTGTTGAATATTGAATTGTGCATCTTGTACATGCACAACATTTATATATCCCTTCGTCCAACAAGTGCATGTTGGTGAATCTTGGTGATTGAACAATACACTATAACCACAACACCAAAATATAATTTTCCACAACCAGCCATGGACTTGACATTGCCCCAACGCTTCATAGAACTAAGCATCCACTCGCTTAAACACGTGCAAAACCAAACTTTTCAACTAAATCAACAAACAATTCAACAAGCCACCAACAACACAAGCCAAGAAGCCCTTTACGCCACCATAAACAACATCAATGGCTGTTTCAAGACTATAACGCTAACGCCGAAAACAGAGGAAACAACAATAGCTGCGGTGGACACCTCGAGCATAAAGCTTGGCGAAACAAGCACGGGAATAATAACAGCCATACGAGGAACATGCATATGGAAAAGGGGCAAAAGCTACGCCTATTTGCGCATAGGACCCTTCATATTCCACATAACAGAAGAAAATCAAAAAGAAGTTTATAGGGCACTTCAAGCCGCCCACATCCAAGAACACGGTGAAAGCCAAGCCCAGCCAAACATAATGCAAACCCCAGTGCGAATGGCAAACCTCCTAGAAAAGTGGCTCCAACAAACCCTAACAAGAACCGTCAACAACGGGCTAATACTCTTCGACGGCTCATTAACGGCGGGAACACCAGACACCCCAACAAGCCAGCTTAAAGAAATCCTAAACAGTGCAAGGGCAGCGGATAACACTGTTTTGGCTTTTTCAAAAATGACCACGCTTAGGCTTAACGGCTACCTAATAACAGACACGCTAGTAACTCAAAAACCACCATGCATAATTGCCATGCCCGACATTAAGCCAAAACCGCCAACAGTTCTGCTAGGCGAAGTCTACGTGGCAAAACTGACGCGGGGAAACTGCGCCTTCAGACTTGACATAGACAGAGAAGTGCCAAAGGAAAAACAGATTGAAGCTGTTGAACGCCTAATAGGAAACGACATGATAACGCAAAGCTACCCGGAAACCCTACGCTTGGCGCATATCCTCTGCACTTTTACGGCGAATGAGGTTATAGCCATGCAGCACTTCATCCAACACCGATACCGCCTAAAAATTATCGAACGTCCAGACATGCACCGCCTCCTATTCGGACCTTTTGGAAAGGGGGAAAGCCACAGTGAGGCTCTATAAAAAAGAGGGCAACATAGTCCAAATCCTAAGCTTCCCAAATGAAACAGCAGAGAAAGGCGACTACCTGCTAATTGAGGATGCTGAAGCCCAAAAAGCCCTAATCGTCCAAGTAATAGACATACAATTCGCCAACATACCAGGCGTGCTAGAAGAGCTTCTGCGAAGCCTCCCAGACGGCGGTGAAATAATTCAAGGCGAGGATGTTGACCCTCTGGAAATAGCGCCCCACATAACGTATATTCAGGATTCTAGACTTTTAATATGTAAGATTCGCGCAACGGTTGAGAAGGGCGAAAGCCTAAGCCCAAGCAGTTCTTGGCTCCCATCGCGTTCCCAGTCCACCATTAGGAGGCTTCCAATTCCAACGCTGCTTAAACTTGCAAAAGTTGATGGCAAACTCCCCATAGTTTTGGGCACAACGAAGGAGGCTTCGCTCCTAACGGTGGATGCCTCAGCCTTGGATGGACGGCTAAACATTATAACTGGGAAGAAGGAGACTGGCAAGTCGCATCTTTCAAAGCTATTGATAACGGCGTTACTCCACTATGGCGCCACCGTCGTCGTTTTAGACTTGAACGGCGAATATGCCGGCTTAGGCATGACATCGGACGGAAAAAGAAACGCCTACTACAATAAGGTTCATGTTTTGACGCCTTCGCAAAACTTTAAGGTCGCCTTGAAACAGCTCCACCTAAACGAGCTAATGAACATTCTAATTCACGCTTTGCACTTGCCGGGAACATCAGCCCGAGAGTTCCGCCGCATATGGCAGTCTTTAAGGGAACGAAACGCCCTAACCCTAAACGAGCTTGGAGAAGCCATCCGCAACTGGCACTGCAACCAGAACGTCCGAGACGCGCTTTTCTCGCGCTATTATGCCATGGTCAATTCTGGCTTTTTCACAGACAACATTGCGGAAGTCACACTATTGGAAGAGTGCCTATTAAAAGCCAGAGAAGAGGGCGGAGCCATAATTATAGACTTAAAGGACACGTCAACCATTGATAGGCAAATGGTTGTGGAATATCTCCTAGGAAAACTTGTGGAAATGCTGAAAAGCTGGAGGTTAAGGGCTGTTTTCCTATTCGCCGAGGAAGCTCACCTGTATCTTAGGGAAACTTACTGGGACGACATTGTAACAAGGATGCGCCACTATGGTATATTCACAACTTTCATAACAAACCAGCCTGACACAATCCGCGAGAACATTTACCGCCAAGCAGACAACATATTCCTCTTCAACTTCACCAACGAGCACGACCTAGAAACCGTTTCAAGAGCAGCCCGAGTAGACGCAGAAACCGTAAAATCCATAGCCATGGACCTGCCACCGCATCACTGCCTAGTGCTGGGCAAAATTGTGAAAGACTTCCCAATAGTCGTCAAAGTTAGGGCTCTAGACGTAAAAACCATGGGGGAAACACGCCTATTCTTCACAGAAACACCCATCAAGAACATGAGTTAAGCTTTTCAAGCCGCGCTTTATTCCGTTGGAGAAAAGCCCTAAAAGTTTTTGTCAAATCATATTTTTCGGCTTCAGCCAAAGGAACCCATCGGAGTTCTTCCGCGTCATCTGCAGCCCGCAGCTGTCCACCTTTAAGCTTCACAAAATAGTCTATTATGATAAAGTGCCATTTTATTT
>Ga0207433_10009050_pt1 | contig 15984 bp, 18 predicted proteins | sample YelNatPaOPGAMG01_FD_187559 | JGI IMG/M metagenome (GOLD analysis project Ga0207433, IMG submission 187559) | Hot spring thermophilic microbial communities from Obsidian Pool, Yellowstone National Park, USA - OP-RAMG-01 (SPAdes) (version 3) | ecosystem: Environmental > Aquatic > Thermal springs... | reverse complement strand
CAATTTTTTGTTTGATTTGCTGTTTCTTTATTGTTCTGATATCAGCCAGATTGAAAATCAAACTATCCGATATCTGGCCTGATAGAATATCCTCTGGCAGGATTAAAACTGAATAATCTTTTATGCTGCGTGATTGTTTACTGTTAGCCAGAATATATTTGTCATAAGATACTTTTGAAACAATCAATCCAGATTTAACAATCTCATTGTCCTCATATTGAACTATTTCACCAGCTCTGAATCCAGACTTTTTCATTGTTTAAAATATACATGAAACAATATTGATATTTCAATCTAAAAACATACTAAACTTTTTTAAAAACCAACCGATAAAAAAATTAAGACAGCTACTGAGGCTGTCTGGACGCAGGAGGCGTCCTTAATAAAAACATGGAGGTTTAAACCATGGCACTAAAAATTAACTTCAATGCAGAAGCAACAGTAACGCACACAGCCCTTCTAAGAAATGAAAGGGCAATGAACAGGTCTCTATTAAGAATTTCAACAGGTAACAGGATCCTTTCAGCAGCTGATGATGCAGCAGGTCTATTTATTTCAGACCAGCTTTCAGTTGTTGCAGCAGCTCTTGATCAGGGTAATCGTAACATTCAGACAGGTATAAGTGCACTTCAGATTGCTGAATCAAGCGTTGGACAGATTGTTGAAAAACTTCAGACAATCTACACAAAGGCACAGTCTGCAGCAAATGACATCAATGACCCAAATGCACGTTCAGCTCTTCAGAGTGATATTACAAATCTGGTGGATGCTATTCAGAAAATAGCAACTGATACAGAGTACAATGGAATTAAACTTCTTGATGGAACATTTGCAAGCAAGGTTATTCATTATGGAGCAAGAGCAGACCAGACAATTACAGTAAGCATTTCAAATGTAAAAGCATCTAACATAGGTGCTTATATGGTTCAGGGAAGTGGTCAGGTTACCTCAGGTACAGCTACAGCTTATGGTTCATTAATTACAGGAAACTGGCAATATACCCCATCAGATACAGTAACTGTTGCAGGCGTTAGCCTCACTGGTTCATCTTATCTTAGTTATACAGGAGCTGTTGATGCAAAGGCAATAGCAGATGCAATTAACAACAATTCTACTTTGCAATCAGCAGGAATTTCAGCAAGAGCAACAAATACCTCTACAGCAGATACAGAATTTAGCAATATTCAGGCTGGAACTGATCAGTCTGCTACTATAAGATTTTATGTTGGCTCTACTACAGCCTCTGCTTCTGCTATAAGCATAACAGTATCTGCTGGAGAGACACTTACCCTTGATCAGCTTGTCTCCCAGATAAATACACAGGCTTCAACTAAGGGGTTAAATATTACTGCTTCAAGTTCCGGAAATAAACTTGTTCTTACAACAACAGGAGAAACAATAGGAGTGGAAGTAATTTCTACAGCAACAGGCTCTGCAACTACAGGACCTTCCGTTAACCTTGCTACACTTCTTAAGGGTGCAAGCGGAACAGTAGCTTATTCTGGAACAGCAGCAGGTTCTTCAACAGGCTCTGCTGTTAGGGTTGGAAATCTATCAATTGCTGGAACAGATTCCTATAACTACGATTTCAATGGTATAAGCACTACTTCCGCAGGCCTTGGTGTTGCAGTTTCAGGAAATGCAAGCTTTTACAATCTTAACAGCATAGATGTTACAGACAATACTGGTGCTGAGCTTGCGATTGATATTGCAAATACAGCAATTAGGAAAGTTGACAAAGTCAGAACACAGATTGGTTCTGTAATCACCAATCTACAGGCTATATTTGATTCTCAGAAGTCATCATATGACAACACAAAGGAAGCTGAAAATGTCATCCGTAACACAGACTTCGCAGCTGAAATGAGCAACTTTACAACACAGCAGATAAGAATGCAGGCAGGTATGGCTATGCTTGCACAGGCAAATGCCTTACCTCAGCTTGTGCTTCAGCTTCTGAGGTAATAAAATAATGGGAAGGGGTCTCCCCTTCCCATTATTTCTTTTTTAAAAAATCCCTCAGGACGAAAGGAGTAAAAGATGAGGCTGGATGGAATAGAAAAAGATAGCATGATTGTAAATCCTTACAGAAATACTGAGATAGAGATTTTAAATACACAGAATGCTCAATCCATCCAGAAAAATCGGTTAAATCAGCTCAAAAATCAAAAGGATTTAACAGAGGAGTTTGATAATAATAAAAAACTGACACTCTCTCAGGAAGAATTAAATAAGATGATGGAGGAAATAAAACACAAATTTAACATGCTTGAAAAATATCTTCAAATAGACATTGACCAGCAACTTCAGATTCCTATTTCAAAAATTATTGATATGAAAACACAGGAGATTATCCGTCAGATTCCACCAGAATGGATTGTTGAAATTTTAAGAAGAATGGAAGAACTGAAAGGAGTTTTCTACTTCAGGGAGGTTTAAATGGCAGACCTTTATATTTCAGGTCTTACAGGAACACTTGATACAGGAGCAATAATTGACAAACTCTTGCAACTGAAACAGCAGCCTCTTACAAAACTTACTCAGAAAAAAGCTTTGCTTCAGGCAAAGGTATCAAGCCTTACAAATCTTTATGGTGCACTTAATGATATTCAGAGCTTTCTCAGCAATATTAATATAGAAACCCTTTTTTCAACAAAGAAGGCAACATCTTCAGATACAACTGTTTTAGAAGCAACAGCAACCAAAGATACTCCAAATCTTACAATGAACATAACAGTCAATACTCTTGCTCAGACAGAAATGAGAGCATCTACGCAAGGACTGTCTTCTTTAACAAATACTTTTTCCTCTTCAGGTACTCTAACACTCAAATACTGGACAGACAATTCAAATTATGTAACATACAATATAAACTATTCTGCGGGGCAAACACTTCAAGACCTTGTAAATAGCATAAATTCCAGTCAAAACAATATAAAAGCATCAGTTTACTATACAGGAACTGATTACAGACTGCTTTTAACAGAGGCAAGCCCTGCAAACTCAACAAAAGAAACAAATACTGCAACCTCTTCATATGTTATTGAAGCAACGGGATTGCCCACAGAGCTTGGTAGCCTTGAAACATTGCAAAATGCCCAAAATGCTTCATTAACAATAGGAAGTTCATCAACTGCTATAACAAGCCCGACAAATACATTTTTTGGATTGCTTACAGGACTTGATGTTACAGTAAAAAAGACAGGTTCAGCCACATTAACAGTTAGTGAAGACTATTCACAGATAAGTAGCACTCTTACTAATTTTGCAAATTATTATAATTCAGTTATATCTCTTTTAAACTCAATGACAGGGAAAGGTGCTCAGTTTCAGGGTGAAGCTACAGTTACAACAATTAAAACTGGCTTTTCAAGGCTTCTTGATCCTCTTATAAGCGCTGGTTTAATTAATTATTCTGACACAGATGGAACAATCTCAATAAACAGTGATGCAGTTCAGTCTTTACAATCATCAGATCCTGATAAATTAAAGGACATAATGACAACGATTAAAAACTCTTTTAGTACTGCACTCACTGGATGGACTTCTTCAATAAAAACATACGAAAGCATAAATGAATCCCAGATTACTTCAATTGATCAAAAAATAACAAGTATGCAGGAGTCTCTTACAAAATATGAAGATAGACTCAGGAAGGAGTATGCTCAGCTTGAGGCATTTATATCACAGATGAATCAAATAAGTTCAAAACTTGAAGACTTTATTGTAACACTATCAGAGATGATGAAAGGAGGAAGGGATTGATGAACTATGTTGATGCTTATCTGCAGAGCAGGGTTATGGGAGCAGATGCCTTAGAGCTTATAACAATGCTTTATGAAAGAGCAATCGCTTCCCTCAACATTGCAAAGGATTCAATAATTGAAGGAGTTGATAACCCCGAGCTTGTGAAGAAAAAGGCTATTGAACTAAGCAGGGCAACAGACATAATGTATTATCTCAATGATATTCTTGACAGGCAGAGGGGTGGGCAGATTGCTGAAAATCTGAGCATAATTTACACAACAGTAGCAGGTGAGCTTGTAAGAGCTAACTTATTTAATGATGTTGAAATAATTTCAAAGTGTATAGATATTTTGAATAATCTCCGCGCAGCATGGGAGGATGTGAAAAATAAAGTAAAGGAAAATCAGAATGAACAAAAAAGAGCACTTGCAGGCACAGTCTAAAACAAGGGCTTTTCTAATTCGTGCAGAAATTGCATTAAAGGACAATCGTATTGAAGATGCTCTAATGATGTTAAATGAGATAAAACTGGATGAGATGTCTATGCTGTCTCTGGAAGAATTACACGCACTTGGAAATTTGATCAATTACATTAAAATTCTTGCAGAAGAAAAAAAGTCTGAGCTTGTCGCTCAGCTCAAGGCAATTCAGGCAAGCAGGGAATATCTGTAATAAATAAAATTTTAATTGTATTTTTTATCAGGTATATGCTATTATATTTTTGTCTGGTGGCTATACCGGAGGGGAAACACCCGTTCCCATTCCGAACACGGAAGTTAAGCCCTCCAGGGCCGATGATACTATGACCGCAAGGTCATGGGAAAGTAGGTCGCCGCCAGGCTTTTTTATGTTCCTGCCTGCCAGCTTTTTAGGTACTTCCTCTGCTGGCTTGTTAATCTGTCAATCCTTATTCCCATTGAGGCAAGTTTCAGGCGGGCAATTTCTCTGTCGATTTCCTCTGGGACAGAGTATACTTTTCTTTCAAGTTTTTTGGCATTTTTATATATATATTCAGCAGAAAGAGCCTGATTGGCAAAGCTCATATCCATAACTGCTGCAGGATGTCCTTCAGCAGCACTTAGATTTACAAGACGACCTTCTGCAAGAAGATAAATTCTTTTACCGTTTTTTAAAGTATACTCTTCCACGAATTCCCTTATTTTTCTTTTTGATTTAGAAATTTTTTCTAATCCTTTAATATCTATCTCAACATTGAAATGTCCAGTGTTTGCAATTATTGCACCATCTTTCATTTTAAGAAATGCTTTCTCTGAGAGAACATTTACATTTCCTGTAACAGTTATGAAGATGTCACCTGTTTCAGCTGCTTCAATTACAGGCATTACATCAAATCCATCCATAACTGCTTCAAGAGCCTTTACAGGATCAACCTCTGTAACAACCACCCTTGCACCCATTCCCCTTGCTCTCATTGCCACACCTCTACCGCACCATCCATAGCCGCAAACAACAAAAATGCTTCCAGCAAGAAGTCTGTTTGTTGCCCTGAGTATCCCATCTATTGTGCTCTGACCTGTTCCATAACGGTTATCAAAGAGATGCTTTGTATAGGCATCATTTACAGCAATCACAGGATACTGGAGAGCTCCATCCTCTGCCATTGCTCTGAGACGTATCACTCCTGTTGTAGTCTCTTCTGTCCCACCTAAAACATTTTTTAAAAGTTTTCTCTTTTCTTTATGAAGGGTTGAGATTAAATCAGCTCCATCATCCATTGTTATATTTGGCTTGATTTCAAGAGCCTGATGTATATGTTTATAGTATGTGTCTCTGTCCTCACCTTTGATTGCAAAAACAGGAATTTTATAAAACTTAACCAGCGCTGCTGCAACATCATCCTGAGTGCTTAATGGATTTGATGCACAGAGTGAAAGCTCAGCTCCACCTTCTTTTAGTGTTATCATCAGATTTGCTGTTTCCGTTGTTACATGAAGACAGGCACTGAGTCTCACACCTTTAAGAGGTTTTTCTTTTTTAAATCTCTCTCTTATCATTCTTAAAACAGGCATATCCCTCTCTGCCCACTCTATTCTGAGTCTTCCACGCTCAGCAAGTTTAATGTCCTTTATATCATACTTTAACAAAGCTCTGCCTCCTTTCTTAATGTTTCTGCCATGTCTGTCTGCTCCCAGGTAAAATCAGAATCATTTCTTCCAAAATGTCCGTATGCAGCTGTTTTCTTGTAAATTGGTCTGCGAAGTTTTAATTTTTCTATAATTCCTTTTGGTGTTAGGTCAAAGATCTTTTTCACAATTTCTTCCAGTTTTTTATCCTCAATTTTACCAGTCCCATATGTATTTATATAAACAGAGACAGGCTCGGGCACACCTATTACATAGGCAATCTGAATTTCAACTCTGTCACAGAGTCCTGCTGCAACAAGATTTTTTGCAATATATCTTGCCATGTAAGAACCTGAACGATCAACCTTTGTAGGGTCTTTACCTGAAAAGCATCCTCCTCCATGACGGCATGTTCCTCCATATGTATCAACGATTATTTTTCTTCCAGTAACTCCTGTATCTCCCATTGGACCACCAATTACGAATCTTCCTGTAGGATTTATGAAGTACTGGACAGCCTCCTCATCAAGTAGTTCTTTTGGTATAACAGGCTTTATAACTTGCTCAACAATGTCCTCCCTTATCTCCCTCAGTGTAACATCAGGTGCATGCTGAGCTGAAACAACAACACTTCTGACCTGATATGGAACACCATCCCTGTATTCCAGTGTAACCTGAGTTTTACCATCAGGTCTTAGATAGGTTAGTATGTCCTTTTTTCTTACTTCAGCAAGCTTCATTGCAAGCTTGTGTGCAAGCATGATAGGCATTGGCATGAGTTCAGGAGTTTCATTACATGCAAATCCGAACATCAGACCCTGGTCTCCAGCGCCTCCCGGGTCAACTCCCATTGCAATATCAGGTGATTGTTCATGAATTGATGTAATAACAGAGCATGTTTCATAGTCAAAGCCATATTTTGCTCTTGTATATCCAATTTCTTTAACTGTTTCTCTTATTATTGTAGGAATGTCAACATAGCATTCTGTTGTAACCTCTCCTGCAACAAATACAAGTCCAGTTGTTACAAGGGTTTCACAGGCAACCCTTGAATAAGGGTCCTTTGAAATCATTGCATCCAGTATAGCATCAGAAATCTGGTCAGCTATTTTATCAGGATGTCCCTCTGTTACAGATTCAGAGGTAAAAATATAATCTTTTCTTTCTTTTAACATTTGTCCCCCCTCAGAGCATTTTTAAAAGTTCTTCTGCAATCTGAACTGCATTAAGGGCTGCACCCTTTCTGAGATTGTCAGATACAACCCACATGTTTATTCCATTTTCAATTGATTCATCTTCACGGATTCTTCCAACAAAAACCTCATCTTTTCCTGAGGCATAAATTGGTAAAGGATATTCATTTTTTTCAGGATTATCAATTACAACAACTCCGGGAGCTTTGCTTAAAAGTTCTCTTACTTCCTGAGCAGTGATTTTTTTTTCCGTTTCTATATTTACACTTTCACTGTGCCCTCTGAAAACAGGAACTCTTACTGTTGTGGCTGTTACTCTAATTGAAGGGTCTCCCATGATTTTTTTTGTTTCATTTACCATCTTCATTTCTTCTTTTGTATAGCCATTTTCAAGAAATTTGTCTATATGAGGCAGAACATTAAAGGCAATCTGATGAGGATAAACCTTTATCTCTATGTCCTTAAAATTAAGCAAAGCCACTGTTTGCTGAAGAAGTTCGTCCATGGCTTTCTTGCCTGTTCCAGAGACTGCCTGAAAAGTGGTAACTACTATTCTTTTTATTTTAGCTACATCATGAATTGGCTTTAATGCAACAACCATCTGAATGGTAGAGCAATTGGGATTTGCAATTATGCCTTTATGCCATTTAAGGTCATGGGGATTAACTTCAGGAACAACAAGGGGAACTTCAGGGTCCATTCTCCATTGAGAAGAATTATCAATGACAACACATCCGCTTTTTGCAGCAATAGGTGCCCATATCCTGGACCTTTCCGCACCTGCTGAAAAAAGAGCAATATCTATACCCTGAAAGGAATCTTCTTTCAAAGTCTCAACTGGAATTTCTTGCCCCTTAAAATTAAGCCTTACACCTTCACTTCTTTCAGAAGCAAAAAGCCTAATGGAGTCAACAGGAAAGTCTCTTTCCTCAAGGACAGCTATCATCTCATTTCCCACAGCACCTGTTGCTCCCACTACAGCTACAACATATTTTTCTTTCTTTTTAAGCATTTTATCCCTCCAGAGGTAGTTCTGTTACATATTTTGCAACTAAATCTCCAACTTCAGTTGTAGAATATCCCATTTTACCTGCTGCAAGACTTTTAAGATGCTTGCCTGTTACTTCAATTACAGCTCTTTCAATTAATTTTGAGGCAGTTTCTTCTCCAAGATACTCAAGCATCATTCCACCTGCACATATGGCAGCAAGGGGATTTATAACATTTTTACCTGTATATTTTGGTGCAGAGCCTCCAATTGGTTCAAACATTGATACACCTTCTGGATTTATGTTCCCTCCAGCAGCTATTCCCATTCCACCCTGTATCATTGCCCCAAGGTCGGTAATAATATCACCAAACATATTGTCAGTAACTATCACATCAAACCATTCAGGATTTTTAACAAACCACATTGTAGTAGCATCCACATGGGCATAATCCGTTGTTATATCAGGATATTCTTTGGCTACTTCATAAAAGGTTCTTTCCCATAGGTCAAAAGCAAAGGTTAAAACATTTGTTTTTCCGCATAGGGTAAGCTTTTTCTTTTTGTTTCTTTTTTTACAGTATTCAAAGGCATATCTTATGCATCTTTCAACACCTTTGCGGGTGTTAATTGATACCTGAATTGCCACTTCATCGGGTGTTCCCTTTTTAAGAAATCCTCCGGAGCCTGTATAAAGGCCCTCTGTGTTTTCTCTAACAACAACAAAATCTATGTCTTCAGGTTTTTTATCTTTAAGGGGACAGTCAACACCAGGATAGAGTTTTACAGGACGTAAGTTTATATACTGGTCAAGCTCAAATCTGAGTCTTAAAAGAATTCCCTTTTCAAGAATTCCGGGTTTAACCTGAGGATGTCCTATTGCACCAAGATATATGGCATTAAATTTTTTAAGCTCCTCTATTGCGCTATCAGGCAAAGTTTCTCCTGTCCTTAGATATCTCTCTCCGCCAAAATCATAATATGTATAGTCAAGTTTAAATTCCATCCTTTTGCTTACTGCGTCAAGAACTTTTACTCCTTCTCTTATGACTTCAGGACCTGTCCCATCTCCTGGAATTACAGCAATTTTGTATGTCTTCATCTTATAGCCTCCATTTTCTTTTTTGTCCATTCAACAAGACCACCAGCCTTAATTAATTCCTGCATAAAGGAAGGAATCGGTTTTGTTGAGTATTTTCTATCTTTTGTTAAATTCACAATATTACCAGAGTCCATATCAATTTCTATTTCATCTCCTTCCATTGCTTCATCAATTAGCTCTGGAACTTCAAAAATTGGAAGCCCGATATTAAAGGCATTCCTGAAAAATATTCTTGCAAAACTTTTTGCAACAACTGCCTGTATTCCCGCTGCTTTTATTGCAATTGGTGCGTGTTCTCTGGATGAACCGCATCCAAAATTTTTCCCTGCAACTATAATATCTCCCTGTTTAACCTTTGATGGGAAATCCTTATCAGCATCTTCCATAACATGTTTTGCAAGCTCTTTAGGGTCAGAAGTATTCAGATATCTGGCAGGAATAATGGCATCTGTGTCAATATTGTCACCAAACTTCCAAACTTTTCCTCTTATTTTCATAAAATTCTCCTTTCCGAGCAAACAATTTATAATTTTAATTCATAGATTAAATAGTAATCAACCTAAAAGAATGCATTTTCAATATGTTCAATTTTACTGCCTCTGATGGCGATTACATCAAACCTGACAGGTAGTTCTTTTCCAAGCCTGCATAGATAATAAATTGCTAATTTTTTCAGTTTTTGCTGTTTTTTGTAATTAACTGCAAGTTCTGGTTCTCCATATCTATCTGATATTCTTCTTTTCACCTCAACAATTACAATAAAATTTCCGTCCTTAGCAATTATATCTATCTCTCCAGCAGGGGTGCGGAAGTTTTTCTCAAGAATTTTATATCCTTTCTTTAAAAGATACTCAACTGCTAACTTTTCACCTTCTTTGCCAGAATTCAGTCTTCCCATTCTCTTACATCAAGGGATTCACCGGCTATTCTGTAAAAAAGCGATGGAATTTCCTCTATTTCTGAGATTTCCTTCTGGCATAAAATTTTCAGGAGTTCTCTTATTGATGCAAAGTCTTCCCACATTCCCTGTAGATTTTCACCTACCTTTGAGTAAAGTTCCTCACCTTTTTCATCCCAGTCAATTAGTAAAATGACCTTATCAAAACGATTGGCTATTGTTTCTGTAAACTCATATATGGATTTTCCACTGTGAAGTGTGATGATTTCTCCGTCAAATCCAATTTCTCTGAGAGCTTTTTTATCTCTTTTGCCTTCTACTATGATGGGAATTAACTTGTTTATTTCATAAAGATAGTGTAAAACCTCTTTTATTTTTTCAGCTCTTTCAAACTGTACTGTATTTTCCTTTTTTTTGCTATTCTGTGACATATAAGAATTTTTCTTTAAAATCTTCCTCACTCATTTTTACAACTGATGCTAAAGCCTTGAGTTTTTCACCCTCAAAGTCTTCTCTTTCAAGCCTTATCATATACTTTCTTCCCACTTCATAGTTCTCTGAGGTAATATCAACCTTTCTAATTTTTACCTTACCTGTTCTATAATCAATAAGTTCAACGAATGGAATAGGTCTGAGGTGCCCTTCTTCAAAGGTTATCATAGCACCTGTTCCACCTCTTAATAAATAGCGAACTGCTCCATATCCAAGATTTCTTGTATATTCAATATCATAGGGAATGGGGTCTGCAGACCTCAGTTCATAACCTATATTTTTATCAACAATTGTTAGTTTTATTCCCATATCTTCAAGAGATTTTTTAACAAAGTTTTTCATTATTCTTCCAAGCTGAATTTCACTGAGTCTCACCCTTCCTGTTTCATCCTTTTCAAGCTGTTCATATTCACTTAGCTCTTCAGGATCAAATTTTTCAGAAACCCCTTCAGCAAGAATGGCAACTCCGTGGTCTCTTCCCATGCTTAATCTTTTAATTATTGCTCCTGTAAGAATATCAGCCACTTTTTTAAAGGAAATCTTTTCTTCAGAAAATTCCTCAGGAATTATTGTTAATGTTGCTCCTGCAGCCTTTCCGACTCCTAAAGCAAGATGTCCTGTATATCTTCCCATTATTGTAAGGAAATACCATCTTGCAGAAACTCTTGCATCTTCCATTATGTTTTTAACAATCTCCACTCCCCAGTGTCTTGCTGTTTCATATCCAAAAGTAGATGCACCTCCAGGAAGGGGAAGATCATTATCTATTGTTTTTGGGACATGAACAACATTTATATCACCTCTTGCTTCTCTTTCTATCCAGTTTGCCATAAAAAGCGTTCCATCTCCACCAATTGTTATGAGATATTTTATCCCGAGATTTTTCAGTGTTTCCATCAGTATGGGAAATCTCTCCTTTACTCTTTCTGCATGTTCCCGGGATGTTCTTAGTATAGAACCTCCTTTTGTATGTATTCTTGATACATCATCAACAGTAAGAGTCATGGCACAATCAAGGTTTCCATCAAAAAGGGGCTTAAATCCACCTTTTATCCCAACAACTTTTTTACCCTGATTCACTGCTTCAATTGTTGCAGCACTTATTGTGCCATTTATTCCAGGAGCAGGACCTCCGCCTACAATAATCCCAACTGTTTCCATAAAAACCTCCTATGTCTCAATCTTTACAGGCACTTTAATAACTTTTACAGTTCTGTTAACAATATCTTTTGTGTTAAAAACCCTCAACTTCCCAAACAATAATTCAAATTTATCTTCAAGCTCTTTCATAATAGGTTCTTTAATCTCTTTTGGAAGACTCCACCATTCCTTTTTAAATGGACCAAATCCTTTTTTACGGGTGCTATAAATGAACTGCTCTTCTGTCTGTCCTTCTTTTTTCTCTGTTGCAAACTGTGTTTTAAGAAAATCATAAATCATTTTTCTAAAATCTTCGGGTAGATTTTTGCTGTCATAAATTATATTCTGAAATCCTGTTGCAAGATGGATTTCTGATGTTCCTGTTTCCGGAAATCTATCAAAGGCTTCCTCTGGCAGAGTGCTTGCACCATGCTGAACGCAACCACTTAAGCCATATTCCTTCCTTACAAGGTCTGAAAGAATTCTTAAAGTTTCAAAATCAATCTTAACCTGAGCAATACTTCCATCGGGAAGAACAACTCCGCCATGCTTTGTCCCGGTTTGAACACTTAGTTTGCTTAATCCTTTTTTTTCTTTATATACATCTTTAAATCCATCAAGATAGGCTCTTGCTTCTTCCGGGGTAGAGTTTTTACCTCCAATTTCTCCTATTTCTCCACCGATTGATACAGTAATACCTTCAGGTTCAAGGCTTCTTACATGTTCGGCTAATCTGGCTGTGTTTTCAAAATTAGGTCTTTGCTGTTCATAGATTGTCTCCTTGCTTAAGTCAACCAGAGTAGATGTGTCAATGTCTATATTGTAAAACTCAGCTTCAATTGCCTCTTTTATTAGAGCTTTAACATAGTTTGTTTCAGATTCAGGGTCCTTTTCAAAATACCTTCTTACAATCTGAAAATGGTCTCCTTGAATGAAGACAGGACCTGTAAAACCTTCCCTGACCGCAGCAGATAGAACGCAGGTTGAGTATTCAAGAGGTCTCTGTTTTGTATATCCAATTTCAGACCGGGCAATTTCAAATATAAAGGCACCAACATTTTTCTCTTTTGCCTTTCTAAAAACTGCTCTTGCAACATCATAAGTCAATCCTCTTATATTTATAGCAGGCACAGTAAACCCGGGAAATGCTCTTCCCATCTCCTCATATAATCCCTGAATTGAGCAAGGAATAGCACCCATTTCTTTTGCAATTTCTTTAATAATTAAAAATTTTTTAACTCTAATTTCGTCTTTTTCTTCAAAAACCGCATTAAATATTAGTTCATCAATGGCATTCTTTACTGCTTCTTTATTTTTTACAATAACTTTGCCATTACTGACTTCTACAACTTCTGTAAATTTTTCAAACCCCATATCACACCTCAAGAAAAATTTTTATATTATACTCAATTTGCTTAGCATAAAATCCACTATTCAGTCACTTAAATTGACAAATAAATAATTTTTTGTTTAGAATTATTTTAAATGAAACCTAAAATGAAATGGACACCTCAAAGACTTGCCATTCTGAAATATCTTGAAGGAAATAAAGAGCATCCATCAGCAGAGGGAATATATGCTGCTTTGTCTAAAGATTTTCCTACAATGTCTGTGGCAACTGTTTACAATGTTCTGGAATTTCTTAAAAAAACAGGCAAACTCAAGGAGATTTATATTGATCCTGAAAAAAGGAGATTTGACCCTGATACAACAGAACACCATCATGCAATATGTATAAAATGCAAAAAAGTTTTTGATATTTATAAAAAAATCAAGCTTCCTGATTTGAAAGAATATCTTCCCGATTTTCAAATTTTTGACATTTCGCTTCAAGCTCAAGTTTTATGTCCGAAATGTAAGAAAGAAAAAGATTTAAAACCGGGACATAAAAAATATCAGTGTACAGTATGTGGTTCAATTAGAACAGCAAAACATAAACCTCAGAAATGTCCTGCCTGTGGAAGTCGTGGCACTCTAAAAGAATATAAACCCTCAAATTAATAAATCAAATCATTTAAAAATGGAGGTGTCCTATGATAAGCAATGAGCTTATGGAAAAACTTCAAAAAGCAGTTGCAAGAGAGCTTCAAGTAAGCATTCAGTATATGTGGCAGCATGTTCTGGCAAAGGGTATTAAAGCAGAACCCGTTGGTGTGCTTTTAAAACAATTTGCAATTAATGAGATGCTTCATGCAGAAAAGATTGCAGAAAGAATATCTTTTTATGGAGGAATTCCTACTACTCAACCTGACCCAATTACAATTGGCAAAAACTTGACTGAAATGCTTGAGCTTGATAAAAAAGCAGAAGAAGAAGCTGTAACACTCTACAAGGAAATCATAAAGCTTGCTGAAAAAGAAGAGGATTATGTAACAAGAAAACTCTTTGAACAAATCCTTGAAGAAGAAGAGATTCATCTTGATAAATTCAATTCTTTGCTTGAGGAATAAATATGAAGCCAGTTGAATTAAAGAGTGGTATATACTGGGTTGGCGTTACTGACTGGGCAGTAAGAGATTTTCACGGCTATGAAACTCCTCGTGGAACAAGCTATAATAACTACTTAATTGATGATGAAGAACCAACACTTCTTGATACAGTTCATCATGATTTTATAGATATCTCAATTGAAAATATTTCAAGAATTATTGACCTCCAAAAAATCAAACACATTGTGATTAATCACATTGAAAATGACCATGCAAGTGGATTGGAAAAAATTTTAGACATTGTTCCATCTGCAAATATTTATATGACAGATAGAGGTAAAAAAGGACTTGGCAGATTCCTTGACCTTTCAAAATACAAAGTCAGTGTTGTCAAATCAGGAGATACACTTAAAATTGGCAAGAGAATCCTTCAATTTATTGAAACACCGATGATGCACTGGCCAGACTCCATGTTTACCTATGTTAAAGAAGAAAAAATTCTTATAAGTCAGGATGCCTTTGGTCAGCATATAGCCTCAGCTGAAAGATTTGACGATGAATTTGTAAAAAACCATTCAATGGAAGAGCTTGAAGATGCTGTTATTGATTATTATGCCAATATTCTTATGCCCTATGGAAATGTTATCAAAGGAAAGATTGAAGAGGTTAAAAGGCTCGGGATTGAAATAGAAATGATAGCTCCTGATCACGGAGTTATATGGCGTTCTCATTTAGATAAGGTGTTATCTCTTTATTCTGATATGGTTGATGCAAAGGCTAAGCTTGGTACAGTCATAGTTTATGATACAATGTGGCACAGTACAGAACAGATGGTTTTTCCTATTGCAAAGGGACTTGAAGATGAAGGAATTCCAGTTAAAATAATTAAACTGAGAGCAACTCCAAAGTCGGTCGCAGTAAAGGAAGTATGGAAGTCAAGGGGAGTTATTATTGGATCTCCAACACTTAACAATGGCGTTTTCCCATCAGTAGCAGAATTTCTTACCTATTTAAAAGGACTTAGACCTAAAAACAGACTTTTTTCTGCCTTTGGTAGTTACGGCTGGTCCGGTGAAGCAGTAAAAGATATGTATGAAATTGCTAAATCTATGAAACTGGAAGTCTTTGAGCCGGGGATAAGGGTTCTATACAAACCTTCTGAGGAGGACTTAAATAAATGCTATGAATTTGGCATAGCATTTGGAAAGGCTTTAAAAGAATATCATGCAAAGATGTAAAGGGAGAAGAAGTTATGGAAAAAACACTTAAAAATTTAATGGAAGCTTTTGCAGGCGAATCACAGGCAAACAGGAAGTATCTTGCCTTTGCAAAAAAAGCAGAGGAAGAAGGTTATCCTGCAGTTGCAAAACTTTTCAAGGCTGCTGCTGAGGCAGAAACCGTTCATGCAATGAATCATTTAAAAGCAGCAAGTGGAATAAAAAGCACAAAAGAGAATCTTGAAGCAGCAATTGGTGGAGAAACCTATGAATTTGAAAGCATGTATCCGCCGATGCTCCAAGAAGCAGAGGCAGAAGGAGCTACACAGGCTAAAAGAAGCTTTTATTATGCCAATGAAGTTGAAAAAGTTCACGCTGAATTATTCAAAAAAGCCCTTGAAAATCTTGACAAAAAATTAGATGCAGACTATTATGTCTGTCAGGTTTGTGGTCATACAGTAGAAGGTGAGCCTCCAGATAAGTGTCCTGTTTGCGGTTCTCCAAAGAAAATGTATAAAAAGATTGATTAAATAATAGCCCTTCCTTATGGAAGGGCTTCTCTTTTAATTATGAAAATTCTTGCCTTATTAGGTTCACCAAGAAAAGGAAATTCAGAAATTCTTCTCAATAAAGCAATTGAGCTTTGCCAAAAGGAAAAGCATAAGATACATATAATCAAAGCCTATGAATTAAA